>Ga0172380_10003818_pt1 | contig 20160 bp, 14 predicted proteins | sample Leawe162metaG_FD_119747 | JGI IMG/M metagenome (GOLD analysis project Ga0172380, IMG submission 119747) | Leachate microbial communities from a municipal landfill in Southern Ontario, Canada - Leachate well 162 metaG | ecosystem: Engineered > Solid waste > Landfill > Unclassified | place... | reverse complement strand
GCCCTCGCCCTCGCCCTCGCCCGCCGCCTGGCGGGAGCAGAGGTGGCAGTCAGGGTCGCCCGCGACATGATCATCCCCGACGCCGTGGCGGTCCACGCCTCGGCCTAGCACTTGATCCAGCAGGAGCCGTCCATGCGCCTCGCCGCCCTTCTCGTCCTCTGCACCGCCCTGGCCTGGTCCGGGGAATCCGCTGCCGTCACTGAATTCAAGAAGGTGATGGCGGACGATGATGGCACGGCCAAGAAACAGGCCATTGCCGCCTTGGTATCGCTAAAAGCTTTGAAAGATAAGGCTTTTTCAAAGAATTGTGCCAGTTTTTCAGCGTCGGTCTTTCCAGGCTCTTTGGCTAAAGCGGCGGCGAATTGTTTGGAGAGGTCAAGCCAGCTCGCCGCTGATCCGAAAAGCTGCGGAAAGATCGAACCGATCTTTTGCGCATCGTCTTGAGACCTTAGCTCAAAACCCGTTTCGGCCAAGCCATAAAAAAATTCTTCGAAGCCTACCATCCGGCTGAAAGCCAGAGTGCCCGCGAAGTCGAAAATAATGAGTTCGGTTTTCATTGGTCGGGGTGGCCGGAATCGCACCGGCGATCTCTGCGTCCCGAACGCAGCGTGTTAACTACTGCACTACACCCCGTTAGGCGCGGATATTAGCCGTAAAATCTAACGCCTACAAGCTTATCAGATTTTTTGTAGTTTGTGAAACCCCTGACGAGCTTGTAGGAATTAGCTGGTAGCTTGTAGCCCGCCTGCCTGCGGGCAGGGGGTCTTGCCTCCGCCATCCGCCATCTGGCGGAGGCAAGAGAGGAAAAATATATTTTTCCTCTTTCGCGAAGCGAAATTCCTACAAGCTACCAGCTACAAGCTAATTCCTCGTTACGTCACCCAATACTTCTGTTTTGTCATCTCATCTCTTTTTATTTCGGTCTGGTTTCTTTCTTTCTTGGACTCCTCAACCAGTTTTGCGATCTCCTCTCCCTGCAATTCCCCCAGCCTTTTTATTTCTCCGTCCAGGAATTCTTTCGTGTTCTTGTTCGGGTCCGTAAGGACTATGCCCAGTAAAATATCCAATATTTGCCCTATTTTCGGGCCCGGTTTGATATTGAGAATGCTCATAACGTCCTGTCCGTTGGCTTTGAGCATCTTGGCCGAGATCGGGTCTTGGGCCACTTTGTCCACGATATATTTCAAATGCCTTAGTTTGTACGGTTCTGCCTTGGGACAGCCGGATCCGATGCGGTCGGCCATTCTTACCTGGAGCAGTTCCTCCATATTCTCGGTCCCGACATTGCGCACCAAGCGGCGGATGGACGATTCCCCCACTTCGTCCACGTTGTAATAGAAAAGGTGGTATCTGACCAGCGTGGTTATTTTTTGGGTTTCCTTGTTCGGGAATTTCAAGCGCCGGAGGATTTGGCTGGCGATCTTGCCCCCCACGATATCATGGCCGTAGAAAGTCGAATCCAGCCCGTCCCCTCTTTTGGTGCGGGGTTTGCCGATGTCGTGGAGCAAAGCCGCCATTCTGACATAAAAATTAAAATTTTTCTTGGCGGTAAAATCCAGACAGCGCAAAGAATGCTCGTACACATCGTAAACATGATGTTTGTTTTGTCCCACCTTGTATCCCTCCAGCAGTTCGGGAATTATATATTGCAGTAAGCCTGTTTCTCTCAATGTTTCTATCCCCTCCGCCGCCCGTTCGCTTTGGATCATTTTTACAAGTTCGTCGTGTATCCTTTCCTGCGAAATGGCCTCAAGCCAGCGGCTGTTGGCCTTGACCGCTTCTTTTGTTTTTTCTTCGATGGTCCATCCTTTGCCGAGGGTTACCGAAAAACGGACAGCTCTTAACATCCTCAAAGCGTCTTCATCAAAGCGTTCTTCGGGTTTCCCTACCGTGCGGATGATCTTTGCTTCAAGGTCTTTCTGCCCGCCAAAAAGGTCGATAAGCTTTATTTCTCCGTCTTTTGAATCTAAAGCCAGCGCGTTTACGGTAAAATCGCGGCGGCTCAAGTCTTCTTCGATGGTCTTGGCCCATTTTATTTCGTCGGGATGGCGTTTGTCCGAGTATCCTTGTTCTGTTCTGAAAGGAGTTACTTCTATCTCTCTCAACGTTGGATCTTCGCTTTCCACCACCACGGTCACGGTTCCGAACTTGTTGTTGCTGAAGGTTTTTTCGAAAGCGGCGGCTATTTGTTCGGGAGTCGCGTCAGTAGTTGCGTCCCAATCCGCAGGCTTTTCCCCTCTTAACAGGTCGCGCACGCATCCGCCCACAACGTACGCCCCAAAACCCTTGGCTTTCAAGCCGTCAAGAACGATCTTTACTTCTTTTGGAATTTCCAGGTTCATCGTGGAACGAATAAAATTTATTACTTGCTTATTCTTTGATATTAGCTGAAAAGGCGCGAAACGAAAAGTATTTATCAGAGGATCGAAAGCCGAGAGCCATTGAGATATTCGGCTTTTCGTTTTCGACTTTCGAATATCGCCATTCGATATTCGAATGTGTTGACAGTCCCTGCCGGGTTGCTGTAAGATATGCTCAACGAAAGATTTCAATGAAGATGTCCGGTTGACCCCCGGATTTTTTTTAAAAAATTTTTGCGGCGGGCGTTGAATATGATGCCCGCGAAATAATAAAATAACCCTATATCGATCCGAGAAAAGCCTTTTGGCTTGATCGGGAGAGAACCATTATGGACCTAAAATCATTCGCATCGGCGATCGCGCAGATCGCGGAGGAAAAAGCTTTGCCCCAGGAAAAGGTCGTAGAGACCACCGAGCAAGCTTTGGCCGCCGCTTATAAGAAGGAATACGGCCAAAAAGGCCAGATAGTCAAAGCCAAACTCGACTCGAAGAGCGGAAAGGTCAACTTTTGGCAGGTTAAGATCGTAGTGGATAAAGATATGATCTACTCCGAAGAGGAACTGGAGGCTTTAAAGAACAAGACGGAAGCCGAAATCGAGGCCGAAGAAGCCGCGGCTCCCGAAGGCGAAGCCAAAAAGGTCAGATTGAACCCTGAAAAGCATATTATGCTTGATGAAGCCAAGAAGATAGACAAGACCGTCGAGGTCGGAGCGGAAATGATATTTCCCTTGGAAGAAAAGACCGATTTCGGCCGCATTGCCTCGCAAACAGCCAAACAGGTCGTTTTGCAGAAGTTAAGAGAGGCCGAGAGGATAGGGATTATGGATGAGTACAGATCCAAAGAAGGAGATATCATTTCCGGCATTATCCAGAGAGTCGAGCCGGGCGGGTTGTATTTGGACCTTGGAAAAACTTTGGGTTATTTGCCCAGAGAAGAACAGGTGAGAGGGGAATTTTATCGCTCCGGCCAAAGGCTTAAAGTGTTCATTCTTAAAGTGGAAGAAGGCCCGAGAGGCCCGTTCATCTTGCTTTCCCGCGCTTACCCCAAACTGATCTCCAAGCTGTTCGAGCTGGAAGTTCCGGAAATATCATCCGAGCAGATCGAGATCAAATCCATAGCCCGCGAAGCCGGTTCAAGAACCAAGGTTTCCGTGGCTTCTTTGGCCGAAGGAGTTGATCCTATCGGCGCGATGGTCGGGCAGAGGGGAGTCAGAGTATCGGCTGTGATATCCGAGCTCGGCGGAGAGAAGATAGATATCGTTGAATACGCCGAGAGCATTGAGAAATATGTAGCCAACGCGCTTTCTCCGGCGAAAGTTATTGAAGTGAAGATGCTGCCCAAGAATACCGCATTAGTGGTCGTGCCAAGCGACCAGTTGTCGCTGGCTATCGGCCGCGACGGGCAGAATGTCAGGCTGGCCGCCAAATTGACCGGCTGGAAAATAGACGTAAAAAGCCCTGAACAATTGGGCGAAATGGCCGCCGCCGCGGCCGAAGCCGAAGAAGCCGCCGAGGAGGAAGCTGCCAAGCCGGAAACAGGGGAGGGAGCAGAAACCGCCGAAGTTCAAGAAGAAACCGCTAAAGAAGAAAAAGCCGCAGAAAAGAAAGCCAAGAAGCCGGCCAAGGCCAAGAAAGCCAAAATTAAAACAGAAGAGTAACAGTTCGGGTTCGCCGCGAAACATTCCGGCGATGTCACAGTAGCTACTGTGACAAATTTACTGCGCCATTATCGCGCCACTACTGCGCCAAACCGGCCAAGCCGAAATGGCGCAGTAGCTACTGTGACAATTTAAAATTTACTGCGCCAAAAGCATTTGCTTTTACTGCGCCAAATTTTTCTTTAAATAAAAATTAAATGCGAAGGTCGATATTCGAATATCGAATGCCGGGAGCAGAAAGCCGAATATCGTAATGGCTTTCTATCCTCTATTTTCGACCCTCAAAATAAAACATCAACACATGAAACTTTCAATAAAAGAAACTCAAAAAACAAAAGTGAAGATCGAGATAGAACAGCCATGGAGCGAGTTCTCTCCGTTCTATGAAGAAGCGGTTACGGAGATAGGAAAGGAGATCGACCTGCCCGGCTTCCGCCGCGGCCAGGCTCCAAGGACCATGCTCGAAGCCAGCATAAATCCCGAGAAGCTTTTGGTGGAGGCCGCGACATTGTCGATCAACAAGCTTTGGCCCCAAGCCATCAAGGAGTTGGAACAGCAGAAAATGGAAGTTATTTCCCAGCCGCAGATAGACCTTTTGAAATTGGCCAAAGATAACGATCTCGTTTTTTCCGCCGAGTTCGAAGTGATGCCGGAAGTCAAATTGCCGGACTACAAAGCCATCGCCAAAAAGATCGATAAAAAAGAGGTCAAAGTAGAGGCCAAAGAGGTAGAACGCACCATCTCCGATCTTCAGCGTTCCAGAGCGACATTGGCCGATAAGCCCGAAGCCGCCCAGTTCGAAGATTTTGTCGAGATATCCTTTTCTTCGCCGGAGATCGAAGAGGGGAAAGCCCGCAAAGACGGATTCGTGTTAGGCAAAGGCCATTTTCCAAAGGAATTTGAAGACAGCATCGCCGGTATGACCGCAGGCCAGCAGAAAGAAGTGAATTTTGTTTCAAAGGATAAAGAGGGGAAAGACCAGAATCTGAAAGTCGAAGTGAAAATGGAAGCGGTGAAAAAAGTTCAATTACCCGAGGTCAACGACGAGTTTGCCAAATCGTTGGGCCAGTTCGAAAATGCGGAAGCGCTGAAAAAGAATATTGAAGACGGGATGAAAGAAGAAAAAGAAACCGCCGAGAAGCAGAGAAGGAGAGAGGAATTTTTGAACCAATTGGCCAAAGAATTCGAAGTGGACGTGCCTCAAATATTGATCGATAAAGAGAAGGCCCAGATGATGGAAAATGCCAAACAGCAGATCGAAACCAATTTTAACATGAGCTTTGAGGATTATCTCAAACAGGTCAATAAAACAGAAGAGGACCTGGCCAAAGAAACCGAAGAGATAGCCAAAAAGAGGGTAAAAAATTTCCTTGCGCTGGGAAAAATATCCAAATTAGAGAGCGTTGAGGCCGAAGCCGAAGAAGTGGAAGAAAAGATCAACGCCTTGATGAACTATTATCCCGATGCCAACCTCGCCAGAAAGAAAGTAGACCTGGAAAGGCTGTCAGCATACGTTGAGGACGAGATCAAGCAGGAGAAGACCTTCATTTTACTAGGACTGTAGATCAGCTTGTAGGTTGTAGCTGGTAGCTTGTAGGATGCGGGGGTTTTGCTAAAATAAACTTGTGAAAATAGATGAGGATAAAATTATTTCTCACCGAGATTTGATTGTCTGGCAAAAAGCCATGGATTTAGTAGTTGAAATTTATCAATTGACTAAAAGTTATCCTCAGTCCGAGATATATAATCTTATTTCTCAAACAAAAAGATCCGCCGTTTCTATTCCTTCGAATATAGCCGAAGGCAGAAGAAGAGGAAGTAGAAAAGATTTCCGGCAGTTTTTAATCATCGCTTATGGTTCGGGAGCTGAACTTGAAACCCAGATAGAGATAGCTAGTAGACTATCATTTGTCAAAGAGTCGGATTCTAGCAAATCCAGATTGTTGCTTTCAGAAGTTATGAAAATGCTTAATAGGATGATCTCTTCTTTAAAAGATTAAAACTTTTAATTACTTTGTAAGAGCTAGTTTTTAGCCGAGGGGCAACAGTTCCTACAAGCTACAAGCTAATTCCTACAAGCTCAAGAATGAATTTGATTCCAACCGTTATTGAGAAAACACAGTCGGGGGAGCGGGCTTATGACATATACTCGCGGCTTTTGAAAGACAGGATCATTTTTTTGGCCGGTCCCGTAACCGATAACAATGCCAATTCCATCATCGCCCAGCTGTTATTCTTGGCTTCGAACGATCCCAAGAGGGATATCCAGCTGTATATCAACAGCCCCGGCGGATCGGTAACCGCGGGTTTGGCCATTTACGACACGATGCAGTACGTTAAGCCGGAGATATCGACCGTTTGCGTGGGCATGGCCGCTTCGATGGCCGGGACCCTGCTGGCCGCCGGACAGAAAGGGAAGCGTTATGCTTTGCCGAACGCGGAAATATTGCTGCATCAGGTCGTAGGAGGAGTGAGCGGACAGGCCAGCGAAATAGAGATCACCGCCAAACAGATATTGAAACTCAAGGAAAAGATGAACCAGATACTGGCCAAGCATACCGGCCAGCCTATCGACCGGATCGAAAAAGACACCGACCGCGATTTTTATCTGGAAGCCGCCGAAGCCAAAGAATACGGAGTGATAGACGAAGTGATAAAGACTAAAGAGTAAATTTTCTTCATCAAAAAGGTGATTATGAAAACCGCGGCACTGCCGCGGTTTTTAGTTTGAGCATAAAACGAACTTGAATTTTTAATTTACAATTTTTAATTTTCAATGAATGTTTCAATTTTCAATGTTTGAAACATTGGGACATTGGAATTTGATTGAAAATTAAAAATTGTAAATTGAAAATTAATTTCGGTTATCCACAGTTTGACACGTTGCCTTATATCTTGCGTCTGCTAAAATAAAATAGAAAAATTATATTAATAAAAATCTGGCGGGAATTTTTTAATTATTTTCCGCCGCTAATAATTTTAAAAATATGTTGACAGCTTCGGATCTCAAAAAACCAGTCGCCGTTCTAACGGAAGTAGTGATCGTGTCGGTGGCGGTAAATATCGGCTTGGTTGCTTATTTGATCTTCGCCCCGAAACCGGTGCAAACAAATTGTTTTGAAAACGAGGTTTCCCAGCAATTGACCGAAGCGCAAATAAGCGAGCAGATGAAAGCAGGGGAAACAGGACAGTTGGAAACGAAGGAAGGCCAGACCCCCGAACAGGCTTTGGCGGAAGTAAATCCCGAAGCCATTTCCAATCCTGTCATTCCTCCCAACACTTCGATGCCCGCAACCATCTTTAATACTCAAGGCACGGTTGTTACCGTCGAGAAAGACGGAATAACCATCACCGGCAACGGTTCCAATTTCGAGGACCAGAAGGAAAGGCAGATCGTGATAAAATTCAGCGAGACCACAGTAACCTTTGAAAAGAACAATAAGGTCAGATATACCGGTATGGACGGATTGAAACATCTTGTTGCCGGCGATAAAATTTTAGTGGAGTCGGATCAGAACATTCGCGGCAAGACGGAATTCACCGCCAACTATATCAACAAAATTTAGCAAACACCGTTCTAAAAATAGAGTTAACCGCATTTCTGTTTTAGCAAAATGACCAGCAAAAGCCTAAAACCAATTCTTCTCTCGGTCGGCGTCATAACAATGAGCCTTGCCGTTAATTTTGCTTTTGCCTGGACAGAGCCCGCAGGCGCGCCGCCATCGGGAAATGTTTCCGCTCCCGTCAACGTCAGCTCCACCGGACAAACCAAGGCCGGAGCTCTGACCGTCCAAGGAAACTTCACCGCCCCGATCTTCTACGACGGCAACGATGCCGCCTACTACGTCAACCCGGCCGGACAAACCATCCTGGCAGGGAGCGTGGGGATAGGCACAGGCATAACCACTCCGACAAATACTCTCCAAGTCAAAGACCTGATCAATTTCCCAAGTTCCACTTACGGAACGTTTTTAGGCTATCAAGCGGGCAATGTGAATACTGGTAATAGCAACTCCGCGGTGGGATATCAATCCCTCTACTCCAACACCTCGGGCCTTCAGAACTCCGCGGTGGGATATCAATCCCTCTACACCAACACCACCGGCGGCAGCAACTCCGCGCTGGGGGCTTTCTCCCTCTACTCCAACACCGGCAATTACAACTCCGCGCTGGGGGGTTCTTCCCTCTTCTCCAACACCACGGGCGGCAGCAACTCCGCGATGGGGTATCAATCCCTCCGCTCTAACTCCACTGGAAGTTACAACTCCGCGCTGGGGAGTTATTCTCTCTACTCCAACTCCATCGGTCATGACAACTCTGCAATGGGATATTATTCTCTCTACTCCAACTCCACCGGCAATCTTAACTCCGCAGTAGGGTCTGGGTCGCTTTATTCCAACACCACCGGCGGCAGCAACTCCGCGCTGGGGTATCGATCCCTTTTCTCCAACGCCGAAGGCAATTACAACTCCGCGCTGGGGCGTGAGTCCCTCTACTACAACACCTCAGGCGCTCAGAACTCCGCAGTAGGGTCTGGTTCTCTCAACTCCAACTCCACCGGCAGCTACAACTCCGCGCTGGGGAGTTATTCTCTCTTAGCCAATGCCACGGGCAACAACAACGTGGCCCTTGGATATTCCGCGGGCCGTTACGAAACCGGCTCCAACGCTTTCTATATAGACAATCAGGACCGTGGAAGCAGCGTTAATGACAAATCCAAAGCCCTGATGTACGGAACATTTGACGCCAATCCAGTGAATCAAACATTAGCGATAAATGCGAATGTTAATGTCGTAGGAAATTTGACCGTCAACGGCAGCCCTGTCGGGGGCGGCGGGACAAACTACTGGACCCAGTCCGGCACCACTCTCGTTCCAAGCACCACTTCCTGGCAGCCCATGTTCGGCTCTACCGCCAACTCGGCCAATTATCCCTATGCGGCAATGATCAGCAGCAAAGGAGTAGCCGGCTCGGCAACGGGCGCCCTGTTAGGCATAGCCGGAGAAGCTCTATCGGACGGTACTAAAAACGCTTCCGGTATCTTGGGCATAGGCAAAGCATCGGGGGCCTATTCAGGCAAAGGAATAGAAGGAGCCGGATATGTCGCCGCCAGCGCCGATACGGCCGGAGCTTACGGAGGATACTTCTATGCCGACTCCACCCACTCGGGAGGGATCAATGTGGGAGGATACGGCTATGCCAATTACAGCTCCAACGAGAACTATGGATTGCGGGGAGTAGCCGTTACTCCGTCCACGGGAGCCACTTATGTTACGATCGGCGCCTACGGAAAGGGTACGACTTACGGCTCTACATCTGCGACTGGTATATACGGCAGAGGGTCAGTGGCCGCCACCGGCGATACGGCCGGAGCTTACGGAGGGATATTCTATTCGAGCGATACCCACGCCGGCGGGAATAACTATGGCATATATTCGCACGCGAGCGGAGGAGCGAGTAATTACTCTTTCTATGGCAGTAATGGAGTGTTATTCAATTGGGGTAACGTCGGTATCGGCATGGGAAGATCAGCGCCAGTGTATGCATTGGATGTCATAAGAACTGTTCCGAATGTGGCCAGGTTTACATCCACCGGGACAGGCGCCAGCCCTGATGTTTTAATAGTGGACCAAGACAGCGACAACACGAGAGCCGCCTTGCAAATACAAGGAAATGGAGGATCTTCGGAAGTATTGTTCGCGTCCAGCGGCGGAAATATCGGGATAGGGACGACGGTGCCGGCAGGAGCTTTAGATTTGGGTACTGCCACCGGCGGTCGTGCGTTATCGTGGGGAGGAACCGCCGGAAACTATGCTAATATTTGGACAACTTACGGATCAGGAGATATAGTTCTTGCTACAGGAATGAAGGGTACGACAGCGACCGCCGACGGATATTTATCGAGCGCAGCCGCTTCGCAGGGAAGAGCGGCTATCCGAATTAATGCTTATACCGGAACAGGCGGAAGTCTCCATTTCTTTACGGATGCCGATGCCGCAGTGGCGGTAGGCGGCGTGGTTACTCCGACAGAAAGGATGACTATTGATTACCTCGGCAACGTCGGGATCGGGACGACAACGCCGGGGCAACCTTTGAGCGTCTACACAAACACAGATAAATATGCCTTGATGATTGGCGATAATATTCATTCTAATTTGAAAATCGCTGGGACGGCTGTCGGTGCAAATGGGTATTCGCTTCTTCAAACCTGGATTACTAATGGTGAGACAGCAGGTGGTAATTTGGTCTTTCAAAGAGACGGTGGCAACGTCGGTATCGGGCTGGGGAGCCCCGGCTATAAGCTAACCGTCAATGGCCAGCCAGCCGCCAACGGTTACACCGCTTTTACCAACTATTCTGATTCCCGCCTCAAAACCAATATTGAATCTCTTTCCGATGGTTATCTGGACAGGTTGATGCAAATTAGGCCGTCTACTTTCAACTACAACGCCCTCACTGGTTATGACGAAGCAACGAGAGAGAGGCGGGTTACCGGTCTTATAGCCCAGGATTTGCGCAATATTTTCCCCGAAATGGTAGGAACGACAACGATCAACGGAACGGAATATCTCGATACAAATCTATCTGCTCTGCCTCTTTATACGATCAAAGCGATTCAAGAACAACAAAAAGAAATAGAATATCTCAAAGCGGAGATAGAGCAACTCAAATCCAAAATAAAATAAGCCCGAGTTTCGATCTTCTCTATGTCTGCAACATTCTCCCGAAAAATTCCCGAAAAATTATCTTATCTTTTCCTTTCCTTTTGACTGTTTGGTTCTGGCCTTGGGGGCGTCAATCTTGCAGAGATTAGATCTCTGCAAGCCAAAATATCGCAAGAGTGCAACAAACCGTCCGTCTGTGGAATACTAATTATGGCCAACAATTCAAAGAAGTAAAGCAACTACGCGTTTATCGACAGCCAGAATTTGAATCTGGGAGTAAAGAATCTTGGCTGATGCTGACTTGGTTTTGCAGGCAATGATCGAATTTCAGAATTACGAAAAAGCGATTATCGTTTCCAGCGACGGAGACTTTTATTCTTTAACAAGATAAATCTGCAGAGATCTAATCTCTGCAGATTTAAAAATAATTTGGAGTATAAAAAAAAGGCCTCGCAGGGATTTCCCCTAAGAGAGCCTTTTTGTGATGATTGTATCTAAATGATAGCAAATAGCATTAAGATGTCAAGAAACAGAGCAAGTATATTATCTATTCTATGTTTAGTGATTATAGGCTATTATTTAATTGAGACAAGCGTGTTCGCAGAGTTACAGCCTGAATAGTTCAGAAAAATATTTTAAAATATGCAAAAATTTTCAGCGAAGTATAAAAAAATAATCCTATGCGGCGTTTTCTCCGTTCTGGTTCTGGCCTTGGGGGCGTTTTTGTTTCTTTTTGTAACTCATAGCATCCAAGCAAAAAAAGAAGCCGATTTGAATAACGCCTTAGCTATTTTTCAGCGCACGGCTCCCCAAAATTTGAAGTGGAGCGAAGAGAACGGTTCTTACAAAGTTTCCCAGGCAGACCTTTTCGCGCCTTACACTGCAAGTTTTTCTCTTGGAGGCATCACCTTCCAAAGAGGCGATAGCGCCATTCCTTTGAAACTAAATTTCCCCTCCCAGAATACTCCTCAAAAAATGGAAAAGAGGGGTGATCGCATCATCTATTATTTTTCTGATTTTGTGGTCGTTTACAGCCCTATCGAAAAAGAGCTTAAAAACGATGTCATCTTTTTTAAAAAACCAAAAAGCGATTTTTCTTTATCCTGGCAGATAGATTCCAGCGATACTTTAGAAGCGAAGCAGGGAGCGGACGGAGAGATAGGGATTTACGGTTCGGAAAAGTTTTGGCAGGACAGCGTCAAGTCGAATGACCCCGCCTTGCTCCAAGAGATCCAGGCAAAGTCGGAAAAAACAAAACTTTTATACACCGTCAAAGCCCCCTATATCATCGAAGCCAACGGTTCAGTCCATAAAGACCTATGCTCCTATGAGATGAAAAACAATGTTTTGTCATTGAAGCTTAACGGTGATCTGCCGAACCTTGCTTATCCTATCAGTATAGACCCCTCCGTTTCTTATAGTCCCGAAACTGTTTTTAATGCATCAACTGCTAGTGCCAATGGCGCTATTCTCCGTTTAGACAGCACTCATTTCGTTGCTGTCTATAGCGCGGCAAAAGGCGGGACAGCCGTTATCGGCACTCTTTCCGGAAGCACGATCTCTTATGCCGCGGAATATCTTTTTGCTCCAGGCGGATATCTCCCCAACGTCTCTCTTTCTCTTTTGGACCCTACCCATTTTGTCGTCGTTTATTCTGAATCCGTAGGTTATCACAGCGGAGCCAGTATCGGCACCATTTCTGGCAATGTCATCACTTTCGGTTCGGAATATGTCTTCAGTTCGAACTATTTTATTTTTCCCAGTGTCTCCGCCTTGGACTCCACCCATTTCGTAGTGACTTATGACAGCGGTTTTTCGAGGGTTGGGACCATCTCCGGTTCAACAATTACTTACGGATCGGAATACGCCTCGGCAACTGGTTTTGTCTTTGCTTTGGACTCCACCCGTTTCGTAATTATTTCCGAATCATCAAGCGGCGGCACTGCCGTCGTCGGCACCGTCTCTGGCAGTACGATCACTTTCGGGTCATCGTATAGTTTCGAATCCTCATATATTTTTCGGGAGTCCGCTGCTCTCATAGACTCCACCCGTTTCGTAGTGGCTTACTCGACGACGGGCGCATATAATGGAACTGCTCTTATTGGCACCGTGTCCGGAAATACGATCACTTACGGTTCTAAATATATTTTTAATAATGGATTTACTCAAGGGACGATATCTGTCTCTCCTTTGAGTAGTACCAGCATAGTGGTTAGCTATACCGATAATGGCAACAGCAGTTACGGCACCTCTGCTGTTGGCACTATTTCCGGCGGCAATGTTATTACTTTCGGCTCGGAATATGTTTTTAATGCGGCGGCATCTGCGGCCATTTCCGTTTCTTATCTGGACGCCACTCATTTCGCGGTGCTCTACGCGGATTCCGGGAACAGCGGCCTTGGAACTGATATTGTCGGCACCGTCTCGGGTACGGCTGTTGTCTACGGTTCAGAATACACTATCAATTCCGGGGTGGTTAACTCTGTTTCCGTTGCCCGCTTGGACGCCACTCATTTCGTAGTGGCCTATAAAGATTCCGGGCGCTACAATTATGGCATTGCCATTATCGGCACTTTGTCCGGCGCTTCGACTACTTATGGTTCGGAGTATGTCTTTAACGCGGGCGACACTTTTTCAACTTCTGTTTATTCTTTAGACTCTGCCAATTTCGTGGTGGCCTATACCGATGTCGGGAACAGCAACTACGGCACAGCCGTAATCGGTACCGTGTCCGGCGGCAACGTCATTTCTTTCGGTTTGGAATATGTTTTCAGTTCGACAACGGTTAATGAACCATCTGTTGCTCCTTTGGACTCCACTCATTTCGTAGTCGTTTACAATGAGAACTACGGAAGCGGTTACGGCACCGCAATCATCGGTGCTGTTTCTGGCGGCACCATTGCCTATGGTTCGAAGTATGTTTTTAATCCGGCGGCGACTGGTAATACTAACGTTTCCTCCCTAAGTTCCACCCGTTTCGTAGTGGCTTACAGGGACAGCACAAGCGGTAATGGCACCGCGATCATCGGCACTGTCTCCGGTACAACAATTTCTTTCGGATCGCAATATGTATATAATAACACGGGCGGATATATAAGCGTTTATAATGATGTCGTCGCCCTCGACTCCACTCATTTCGTAGTGGCCTTCAAAGACGGCGGGAATAGCGGCTATGGTACGGCAATGATCGGCACAGTCTCGGGTAGCGCTATCACCTACGGATCCAAATACGTTTTTAATCCGGCGGATAATTATTATGTTACTGTCTCATCCCTAAGTTCAAGCCAATTTGTAGTGAGCTATCATGATTGCTCGCCCGGTTACGGAAGAGCGATCGTCGGCACTGTTTCGGGATCCGATATTTCCTATTACACAGAGGGGACTTTCAATACAGGGGCAGTTGAATATGTATCTGTCGCCGCTTTGGATTCCACCCATTTCGCGATAGGTTATAGGGATTCGAGCAATGCTAATCAGGGAGCCTCTGTCATCGGTACGGTCGTTCCTTACGATTCGGCCTATGTTTTTAATCCGGCATCGACCGGATATGTTTCGATAGCCCGTATTGACTCGACCCATTTTGTAGCCGCCTATTCGGACGCCGGGAACAGCTATTACGGTACAGCCGTTATCGGCACGGTCTCGGGAAGTACTGTTACCTACGGTTCGGAATATGTTTTTTATCAATTAAGGAATGATTATAGCTATGTCTCGGTATCTTTGCTGGATTCCACCCATTTCGTAGTGGCCTATGTAAATTCCTCTATTCTCGGCGCCGCAGTTATTGGCACGGTTTCCGGTTCGGCTATTTCCTTCGGTTCGGAATATCTTTTTAATCCGGCGAGTACCTGCTATGTTTCCGTTTCTACCTTAGATTCCACCCATTTCGTGATCGCCTACAACGATAATTGGACTACCGGCAGCGCCATCATTGGCGCAGTTTCCGGCAATGTTATCTCTTACGGTTCGGAGTACGTATTTAATGCGACAAATACTAACTATATTTCTGTTTCTTATCTGGATTCCGCTCATTTCGTAATAGCTTATCAGTATCCTTCCAACGAGGATGGCGTTGCCGTCGCCGGCACTATTTCTTCCGGTAACGTCATCTCTTACGGATCGCCAAACGTTTTTAACGCGGGAGTTTTCGGCACTTATAGTTGGAACGGCGCCGCCCATATGTCCGTCGCGTCCATCGATCCCTCCCATTTTGTAATAGCTTATGTCGATTGGGGCAGTCCCAGCAAAGCCATAGTCGGGACTGTTTCTTCCGGCAATATTACTTACGGTTTGGAGTATCCTTTTTCTTCGTCGACCGCTTACGAGATCTCGACCTCAATGTTGGACTCCACCCATTTTGCAATAGCCTATGAAGATTTTGGCAATAGTTCGTGGGGAACTACTATCGTCGGCGCTATTTCAGGCACCAGCATCAGTTTCGAGCCAAGTTATGTTTTTAGCCCTAACAGTTCGACCAACCCTTCCGTCGCCTCCTTGGATGCCACTCATTTCGTAGTGGGGTACAAAGATATCAGCGGTTACGGTGCCGCCGTCATTGGCACGCTCGCCGAAGAGTCGGCTGTCGCTTGCGCCGATCACAATATGGCCGGCTGGGCTTGGTCGGAGAACGTTGGCTGGATCAGTTTTTCTTGCAAAAACATAGGCACTGCCGTTAATGATTACGGGATCGATATGAATGAGGAGACCGGCCTTATTTCCGGTTATGCTTGGTCCGAATACGCCGGCTGGATAAGTTTTAATTCTTCCGATCTGTCTGGCTGTCCTTCAGGAACTTGCGAAGCCGGAATGTCTCTTACTACCTATGCCGTTTCGGGCTGGGCCAAAGCTTTGGCCGCCGGCGATGGCTGGGACGGCTGGATAAGGTTGAGCGGCACCGCTTCGGACTCTTCCCCTTATGGAGTGTCTTTGAATAATCTCGCCAAGGAGTTTACGGGCTGGGCTTGGGGAGACACGAATATGGGCTGGATCAGCTTTAATTGCGCCAATCGGTCTTCTTGCGGAACTTCGAATTACAAAGTGACCACCACTCTTTCTTTTGCCAGCCCTCCGACGATCACCAACCTTATTTCTCCCGATCAAATATCCGCCAATTATTGCAGCTGCTATTTTGACGGAGAAACATTAAGAGAGGACGGCAATAACAGTTCGCCTTTTGTCATCTGGAGATACGATGACCCGGGCAGTTATCCCCTCAAGAGCTATCAGCTTAGAGTGAGCGCAACAAATGACGTCAATGCCGCCAGTCCGGTGATCGATGTTCTTGCGGAAGGTCGTAACGAGTCTTCGGGTACGGACGTCTCTTTCCCCGTCCCTGTGAAGATATCTCCTTCTGCCGGCCAACTGGCTTATAATACGACCTACTATTGGTGGGTGAAGGCTTGCAACCAGGCGGACGCCTGCACCAGCGATTGGGTTGCCGGTCCGTCATTCAGCACGCCGTCAAAGCATTATCCAATGGTCAAATTGGCGTGGGATAAATTGGCTCTTATGATCAACGAAGACGTGCAGTTTTGTTCAACCGCGAACGTGAGCGATCCGGAAGATCCTTGCTATCCGGTTTGCTGGAAGGGGACCGGTTCTCCCGTGGTCAGTCCGGACGGGTCGGATTGGGCTTGCAGCGTATGCTTCGATTCGTTCAACAACTATCAGGCTTGCCAAGACACTTCGGCGACCTATAATTGGTATTTTCCCGGAACAGAAGGGACAGATTATTCTTTCCAAGCCAGCACCACCGTATCTTCGCCGAATCCGCAGATCAGATTTTTGACGCCGGAAAAAGATAGAATATTCAAACTTAAGGTCACAGGCTCCGATTGCGGAGGAAGCGCCACGGGAGACGTCGTTCTGCCTTTGCCGGTTTGGAAAGAGCAGACGCCGTTCTAACTGTTCAGCTTAACCTATCTCTCTCCTCTATCTAAAATATGCACAGGTGTCGCCTGTGCATATTTTTGGATTGCCAAGCTTGCAAGGCGCCGTCTTAAAATTGTAAAAGGCGGCCTAATTCCCCGCAGTCCAGTCCAGTCCTTGCCCAGCAAGGGCTTTTTTGTTATAATTTCCGCAGAAATCAATTTATTCGATCGGGCAAGACCTTCGCTTTTTAACGCGGAGGCGGCTGCCAAATACGTGAGCACGCGGCCGCCGTCGCGAACTATCGATGGCTCCGCCGCGCCTATAAGCCCGTTATAGCGGTCGCCCTCATTCTTAAGCTTTTGTCCGCGGTCCGCATTGAGTCTATGGCGGAGGCGTCCGAAGCTTGCTGCGGAGGGCGGTCTATTATAAATTCGTTTAACAACAATCTTGAATTTTTGGTATCTAATATGCATATTTATTCTTTTCTGCTTCAATTTTAAAAATGTTTTTATCGGTTAATTTTTCGTTCAAAATAAAAAAGAAAAGCAGGGAGCAATATCAACGATAGGGAATGACGCGTTCGAAGAGGGTTGAAAATTCATACGGTGTACCAATCATTCGATCTGAAATATGACTCCAATCTCGATCTTGTTGACAGCAGGAGGTCTTGCCGCAACATTTGCCGCCGGTTATTATGTCCGCCAGTCCATCGCCCGCAGAAGAGCGGGAAATATAGAATCCAAGCTCCAAGAAAAGCTTATTCAGACCAGGAAAGAAGCCAACGATATTTTGGCAAAAGCCCAAGAGAGGGCCGATAAATTGGAGAAAAGAGTGCTTTCCGATGTCGAAGTCCGCCAGCAATCGGCTATTAAAACGGAGAACCTTCTTTTAAAAAGAGAAGAGATTTTAGATAACAGGTATCAAGAATTTGAGAAAAAAGAGAAAGACCTTGTCCAAAAAATAGAGAAAGTGAGGGAAATAAAAGAAAGCGTGGAGGGAATGAAAAAAGAGGTTGTCACCAGCCTTGAAAAGATCGCCGGTTTGTCCGGAGAAGAAGCGAAGAACGAACTTTTGGAAAAAATAGAGCAAGAGTACCAAGCGGATATAGTCAGCCGCATCAGAAAATTGGAGATGAGGGGCAGCGAACAGTTCGATAAGCGCGCTAAAGAAATATTGGCCCAAGCCATTCAAGGATTTGCCTTGCCTCAATCGCAGGAGCTTACGACCAGTTCAATAACCTTGCCCTCCGAAGAGATCAAAGGCAGGATCATCGGCAAAGAAGGAAGGAACATCAGGGTGCTGGAGAAAATGACGGGAGTGGAACTGATAGTCGATGAAACCCCCGAAACAGTGATAGTCTCTTGCTTCAATCCCGTAAGGCGCGAAATAGCGAAGATCGCCTTGGAAAGATTGATAAAAGACGGGCGTATCCAGCCGGCGCGCATTGAGGCCGAGATAGAAAAGGCCCAAGGCGAAGTGGCTAAAAAGGTGAAAGAAGCGGGAGAGGCCGCGGTATATGACACGGAAGTTCTGGATCTGCCGGAAAAGCTGATACAAGTATTGGGCCGTTTGCATTACAGGACCAGTTACGGACAAAATGTGCTCTTGCATTCGATGGAAGTTTCCCGTTTGGCCGGCTCTTTGGCGGCGGAATTGGACGCGAATATAGCTGTTTGCAAGAAGGCAGGATTGTTGCACGATATAGGCAAAGCCCTTGACTGGCAGGTTGAAGGGTCTCATACTGATATTGGGGTCAAGATTTTGGAGAAGTTCAAGATAGACAAAACGATCATTTCTGCGATGAGATCGCATCATGAGGAGTATCCTTATGAAACCATCGAGGCGATCATCGTGCAGGTCGCCGACCAGATATCGGGAGCCAGACCCGGCGCCCGCAAAGACACTCTTGAAAATTATTTGAAACGTTTGGAGGAATTGGAAGGAGTCGCCACCTCGTTCGGCGGCATTAAGAACGCTTTCGCGATACAGGCGGGGAGAGAAATAAGAGTATTCGTCAAACCGGAAGAGATAGATGACCTGGCCGCCCATAAATTGGCCAGGGACATAGCCAAGAAGATACAGGAAGAATTGAAATATCCTGGAGAAATAAAAGTAAACGTGATAAGAGAATTGAGGATCACCGAATACGCCAAGTAGCAAGGCCGTCCGCAAGGCGGCAGGCGAGAGATCAAATTGGATAACAATTTAAAAGGTCGACGTCAGCTGTAAAATATCCAGCCAAAGCATAAATTAAAACAAACCTTAAACATTTTAAAAACAAACCTATGACAAAACCAGATTTAATTGAAGCATTAGTTAAAAAATTAGCCGTCTCCAAAACTCAAGCCAACGAAGCCATTGATATTATCCTTGATGAGATCACCAAGGCTTTGTCCAAAGGAGACCAGGTAACTTTGACCGGTTTTGGATCCTTCAAAGTTTCCAAGAGAGCGGCCCGCACAGGACGCAATCCGAAGACCGGAGAAGCATTGAGCATCCCGGCCATGAGCGTTCCTAAATTCAAAGCCGGAAAAGGCTTGAAAGACGCCGTCAGATAGTTTTTATTTCGATACAGCTAAGAACCGCCTCACCGGCGGTTTTTAGTTGCTATGAATATAGCTCGCTATGCGTGCCAATCTCTACAAAGACGCATTCACCATCGTTTATATATTTATAAATAGCGCGCAGATCGCCCGAGATGTTGATGCTTCGATAATCTTCGTATTTCCCTTTCAGGGGGTGGTTATTCAGCTGGCTGTCGAAGGGATCGCTTATGAATATTTCCAACCGGTCTTTGGTCTTTTTTCTATCCGCGCCTTTAAGCTTCTTATAGCTTTTTTCAAAATTTTTATGGAAATAAACTGTCATAGAGAAGAGAGGCGATCATCGATATCTTTTTTGGAAGACATGGCGGGAGACAGATCGCGGTTCTTTTTTATGTCCGGTTCGATCCCTCCCAGCAATTTTTCCAGAGCAGGGGACATTGATGGAGCCATCGAAAAATCAACCCGGCGGGTCCGGACAAACTGCTTAAGATAAGCGTTCACAACGGCGCTCAAAGACAGCCCGAGATCTTTAGCTAATTTTTGAGCTTCTTCTTTCACGTCTTTGTCCGTTTTTACATTGATGATAGTTTTCATATCTAAAGTATATACTTTAGATTAACAAATGTCAAAGTTGGTCCTCAATCCCGGCATAGCTGGTTTGCCCGTCCGGCGTAAAAAGTGATAGAATCCAATTTATGTCCAGCCGGAACAACAACAAAGACAAACATCCGGGCAGCCTTGGCCGCTTCTTTTTTTCTTTCACCAAGGCTTTTGCCATATTATGGAAGATCCACCTCGGTCTGGTTTTTTGGGTGTTACTGATCAATATCCTCGTAGGATTGATAGTCTTTCCGTCCTTATATCTGGAAAAGCTTATTCTCGACAGCCTGATATCCAATATCGGCAATCCGTTATGGCGCGATTCTCTCAATGTCATAATTTCTTTGCTTCTTATCAAGGCCGCCATTGAGTTTTCCGCCCTCGTTCTTTCCAAGCTGGACGCCTATTTTAATTTTAAAGCCGTCAGGATATTTTCGGCCAAGCTGGAAAATATGCTGGC
>Ga0172380_10003817_pt1 | contig 20170 bp, 12 predicted proteins | sample Leawe162metaG_FD_119747 | JGI IMG/M metagenome (GOLD analysis project Ga0172380, IMG submission 119747) | Leachate microbial communities from a municipal landfill in Southern Ontario, Canada - Leachate well 162 metaG | ecosystem: Engineered > Solid waste > Landfill > Unclassified | place... | reverse complement strand
TTGTTTCTGTTCCGTTGCATTCTCCAACGAGCGGAACGGTGGAAAATATTTGCGATATTCCCGGTCCGATGGGAGTGAATACGCCGGCGATTATCATTGCCGCTGACGGAAAAGACGAATGGACGGAATTAATGCCGCCGCTGGACTGGCATAATGCCGACAGCGCCGCGATAAAAAAACGTATTTGCGAAGCTGGAATCGTCGGTATGGGCGGGGCGGCGTTCCCGACTCACGTCAAACTTTCTCCTCCGCCGGAAAAGAAAATAGATTATTTAATTCTCGATGGCGCGGAATGTGAGCCTTATCTTACAGCCGACCACCGGTTGATGCTGGAAGAACCGGACAAAGTTTTGGAAGGTGCGGCGATTCTTGGCAAAGCGCTCGGAGTGAAAAACGTTTATGTTGGAATTGAAACGAATAAGACGGATGCGATAGAAAATCTGCTGAAAAAAGCGGAAAAATATCATGTTGGCATTGTTGGTCTGGTAGTTCAATATCCGCAGGGCGCGGAAAAACAACTTATCCTGGCGGTAACTGGTCGTAAAGTTCCGGCTGGCGCTCTGCCGATGGATGCCGGGTGTGTGGTGCAAAATGTCGGTACAGCAGTTGCTGTGACGGAAGCGGTTAAAGAAGGCAAGCCATTAATTGAACGAGTTACGACTGTAACCGGCGAACCGGTAGTTAATCCCAGTAATTGGAAGCTGCGTATCGGCACGCCTATTATGAAGGCCATTGAACTTTCCGGAGGCGTAAAATGCGAACCCGGCAAGGTGATTCTGGGCGGTCCGATGATGGGATTTGCGCAACGTTCGCTTGATGTTCCGGTAATGAAAAATACTTCCGGAATTTTACTTCTCGATAAGCAGGATGTAGTCCAGTATGAATCCACCGCCTGCATTCGCTGTGGCAAATGCCTTGGCGCTTGCGCGATGAATTTGCTGCCGGGCTCGTTGAGCGCGATGATTGAAAGCGAAAAATTCGACCTCGCGGCTAAGAACAACGTCATGGACTGCATTGAATGCGGTTCCTGTGCTTACGTCTGTCCGGCTCATCGTCCGCTGGTTCAACACTTCCGGCGCGCGAAGGCTGAAATCAGAAACCGCATGAAGAAACAATCAAAGTAAACGTAATATAGTAGGAAAAAAATGAGCGAAGAAGTTAAATCTGAATTGTTAATGCCGAAAGGCAACGAGCTGGTACTGAGTTCGTCGCCACATATTCATGACACTGAAAACGTGCAGTCGATTATGATTAAAGTGATGTTGGCGTTGATGCCGGCAACATTTGCCGGAATGTATTATTTCGGAACCAATGCCATCCGAGTCATTGCGTTGTGTATTATTTTTTCCGTCGGCGCCGAATTGTTGTGGTGCAAACTAGCCGGGAAATCACTTAGTGTAATTAAAGATTGCAGCGCGGTTCTTACTGGACTTTTACTGGCGCTCAATCTGTCCTCCTGCGTTCCGTGGTGGCTCTGCCTGATTGGCGCGTTTCTCGCCATTTGGTTAGGTAAGCAGGTATTCGGTGGACTTGGTCACAATCCATTTAATCCGGCGTTGGTAGCCCGCGTGGGTTTACTGATTGCGTTGCCTAAATATATGACTTCCTGGGTTCCGGCACGGGATATGAATCTTAATACTATGGACTACAGCAAAGTTTTCTTTTCCACCGCCGACTGGGTGAAAGTTGTGTCTGGAGACGCATTGGACGGAATTACCTGCGCCACTCCGCTGGGCGTAGTTTCCACGACAGAAAAAGTTCTTCATGGAGGAGCCGAAGCGGTCAATAATTTTGCGGCGGTTGCGAATCCGGCGGCGTACTGGCAGTATTTCCTGGGTAATGTTGGCGGTTGTATCGGCGAAACTTCCGCGTTAGGCCTGCTGATTGGCGGCGTTATCCTGATTTTTATGAAGCTGATAAAGTGGCAGGTTCCGTTTTTTTATGTCGGCACAGTCGCGCTTTTTGCTGGAATTATCAATTACTTTTTACCGGGCGTGACACCGCCACCGTTATTCCATCTGTTGACCGGCGGTTTGCTGATTGGGGCGTTTTTTATGGCAACGGATATGGTTACTTCGCCGATGACCGGCAAAGGGGCAATTATTTTTGCCATCGGTTGCGGAATTATAACCAGCGTAATCCGCATTTGGGGAAATTATCCCGAAGGAGTAAGTTTTTCCATTTTGCTGATGAATGCGCTAGTGCCGTTGATTGACCGGTTTGCAAGTAAAAAACCTTTCGGATATATGAGCAAGCTTGAGAAAGGAGCTAAAGCATGAAACTGAGAGATACAGAAAACACTTTGGTGCTCGGATTATTTCTAGGGGTAATCGGCGCCATTTCCGCATTGATTTTGGCTTATTTTGCCGACATTACCAAAGCGCCCATTAAAAAAATGGAAATGCAGAAAACCAATAATGCCTTGAAAGAAGTGCTGCCGGATTTTGACAATAATCCGGGAGATAATAAAATTGCGTTCGGAAATGTGGTTTTCTATGGCGCACTGAAAGATGGTAAACTGGTCGGCATTGCCGGTCAGGCAATAACTAAAAAAGGCTACAGCGGCAATGTTGAAGCAATGGTGGGGATAGAATTGAACGGAAAAATCCGTACCGTTGCAGTAATGGACAAAAAATCCGCTGACGGTAAAGTTGAAAAAGAAAATATCTCTGCGGTTATCATTACCAAGCAAAGTGAAACTCCCGGCTTGGGAACTGTGGTTTGTGAACGCAAAAAAGTGGTTACGATATTCAACATGTTTGACAAAGACCAGAATGCTTCAAGTCTGGCGCCCAATCCAATTTTAGATCAGTTTGCAGGTCAAACCGCCGGCAAAACTCCATGGAAAGTTGAAAAAGACGGCGGTACGGTCAAATATATTACCGGCGCCACAATCAGCAGCCGGGCCGTTACCGGTGTTGTTTATGATATTGACCATACATTTATGGACAACCGGCAGGAAATAGTCAATAAATTGTCCGGCAATGCGCCGCAAAATAGAGGAGATGGAAAATGATCAAAGATTTTACCAAAGGTTTGTGGAAAGAAAATCCGGTGCTGGTATTGTTGCTCGGCATGTGCCCGACTCTGGCGGTAACCTCCAACGCTAAAAATGGTTTGAGCATGGGACTGGCGACCACTGCCGTTCTGCTGTGCAGTAATGTTGCAATCTCCACAATTCGGAATATCGTGCCCAAGAAAATCCGTATTCCGGTTTATATTGTCGTTATTGCAACGTTTGTTACCGTGGTTGATATGTTGATGCAAGCCTACGCTCCTCCGTCCGTGTATAATTCGCTCGGTATCTTCATTCCGTTGATTGTGGTTAACTGTATTGTGCTTGGCAGAGCAGAGGCTTTCGCGTCAAAAAACAACCCGTTCCGTTCCGCTTTGGATGGGCTCGGTATGGGGTGCGGTTTTTCATTAGCGTTGATGACACTTGGCGGAACGCGTGAATTTCTCAGCAGTGGCTCATTTTTCGAAGTAAAGGTTATTACTCCGTGGACAGTGGACTTTATGTTACCGTCCGGAGCTCCGGGAGCATTTATTATTCTTGGTAGTTTTCTGGCGCTGATGAACTGGATGAATATCCGGCGTGCAGTCAAGAAAGGCGAAATATATATTCCGCCGGAAGGCGTTGACTGCCGCCATTGCCGTCTTTGCGATTTTGGCAATAGCTCTCAGGACGAACAGCAATAGTTTTGGGTGTAGTTTTTCTCTGTTATTATTCAACTCCGGCCTTAAAAACCGGAGTTTTTTTTGTTAAATACACAAAAAACAGCAAGTTTAATGGAAATACATTTACCAGCGCCGGTTTGAGTTTGGAATTTACAGGTTTGCACTGTAAGTTATTCGACATCACTTGTAAATAAGGGATTGGTCATGGAATACATTTTCACTGGAATGGATATTAACGGTTGCGAGAAAAAAGGCAGAGTCGAGGCTGGAAGCGATGACGAAGCCGAAACTTTGATTAAAGAACGCGGACTTTTTCCGACCTCAATAAAGATGCTTGATGCAAGCGGAATGCCGGTTTCCACGTTTACTCAAATGTACGATTTGTCGGTAATGAAAATTGCCGCTGCAGATGAAGAATTCGAGGGCGGACTGTTGCCGGAAAATGCGGCTAAATGTATTCTTTACGAAAACAATAAATCCATGTCCGGTGTGTTCAACCTGCTTTCTGAGAACGGTAAACGCTATTTTGTTTTTCAGATTATCGAAGGTGACCGTTTTTTCAATCATTTAAAAGTGGATACTGCCCGGATAAAAAATGTCAGCAAACATGGTTTGTTGTTGTGGGAGAAAGTTATTGTCGAGCTGGATGATCACACGATATATACTTTTAAAGGCAGTGTCGGTTTGATTTATCCGATTCTGGATTTTGAGACATTCATTTCCGCAAATGAGAAAAAACTCACGTCCGGCAGGCGCTGAGTTTTAAATTGACGCCATGATAAATATCCACATCAAGAGAAAACCGAAAGACGCAACCGCCACAGGAACTCCGTAGCGCGCAAACTCCTTGAAAGAAATTTTAACTCCGTATGCCGCCGCCCCCTGAACGACAATGATGTTGGCGACGCTGCCGATAATAAACAAATTCCCGGCAAAAGTATTCGACAGCGCAAGCACGTAACCGTTAATCGGATTATGCAAATCAACGACATTTATCAGCAACATTACTGCAGCGGAATTGTTAATCAGATTGCTCAGCACGCCGGTGGTAATGGCTAAAGTGTAGGTGTTCCGCAAATCAATGCCTGCGTCTCTAAGTATTTCCACCCCGCGCGTTGCCAGGCCACCGCTGTGAAATGCCCCGACGACCACGAACAAGCTGATGAAAAGCACCAGCAACTGCCAGTCAACCAGCATCAGAACTTTTTTGCTCTCAAGCCGATGACTGCATAAAAGCAGCCCGGCCGCAGTGAGCGCCACCATATACCGGGGCAGCGGGGTGAAAAAAAGAATCACAATGATGCAGGTGATGCCAATGCCTTTGATTGTCCGCCAGGAATCGAACGGGGTTTCGTCTTGAGGCGGCGAGGGCAGGTTGCTGTTGGCGGGAAGATAAAAATCTTTTCTGCCCAGCAGGTAAACCAGTCCGTACGCTGCCGCCATGGACATGCTGACCGGGAGTGCTACCCATAATATATAGCCGCCAAATTTCAAATGGGCAATCTGTCCGACCAGCACATCCTGCGCGTTTCCGATTAACGTCAGTGCGCATCCGATGTTGCTTGACAACGCCAGCGCAATCAGGAACGGAACTGGATTGAGCCTTTTTCTGAGCAAAGATATCGTTACGACCGGGGTGAATGCGAAACAAATTACATCGTTATTCAGGAAAGCGGACAGTATTCCGCTGGTTAACATTAAAATTGCCAGAAAAAAAGCCGGTTTATCCAAATATTGTGATATCCGGTCGGCAACTTTATGATAAAATCCAGCATAATGCAACTGTGCCGCAATTACCATTAAACTGAACAGCATCAGGATTGATGGAGCATTCACGGACAATACGGCATCAGGTAATGAAATACACCCGAACGCCAGCATGGCAATCGCCCCGAGCAGAGTTATTCCGGTCCGGTCAAGTTTCAAGCCGCGAATTTTACCTATCGCAATTCCAGTATAAGTAAGACAGAAAATAATCAGTGTCGCATCGGTCGTAAATCCTTTGCTAATCCAGGATAATATATCGTCCATGGTTCCCTCCTTTATGTCGTGTATTTTAAATAATATTCGTCTTTTACTTTGATTGCAAGAAGAAAATTCAATTGACACCCAGTAATATATAAATTATATGATTTTTTTAAAAACATGTTATTTACGATTAGTTTTTTATAAAAAACAAATTACTTTAAATAGTTATTTTATCTTAAACAGAAGAGAAATGAATAATTATAGCCCTGAATAAAAAGGAGTTAAAGTGAAAAAAAGAGTTTTTGAGTTAGTGGGTTGTTTCGTAATTATTATGTTGTCAATGTACTCCGTTAACGCGATGCCTTCGTATGACGATGTGTTGCTCGTGGTAAATGACAAATCCCCGGCTTCGCTGGAAATCGGCGAATACTTTAAAGCAGCCAGGCACATTCCGGACATTAACGTTGTCCATGTCTCCATGACAGACAAGCAGGGCGCTGGCAGTGAAACGGGACGGGCGACAGCAACCGAAAAACAGACTTTGCTCAGCGCGATAAAAACACATATGACGGATAATAATCTTATCGACAAAATAAATTACATTGTTTTGACCCGCGGCATTCCAATGTATGCTGAAAGTCCGGAATTTTCTGCTCAGAGTGCGCCTTATCACCTTACCGATGTCTATGTTATGTTCGGAATGTCAGAATCTGCCGCCGATAGCAGTATCGTTGATATTTTCAGTAAAAACAAATATTTTTACTATTATAACAATGACATTCTCAATAAGAAATTTTCACATAATAAATTTGGTTATTATATTGTATCGCGACTTGATGGACCTGGCGTGGATAATATCAAGAAAATGATTGACGACACTGGTTATCCGGCGTATGAATCTTACACGAAGAACGGCGGGAAAGTAAAATATTTGACCCTTCATCAGATGATACCGCCGATTGTCAGCAATGAATTGCTGAAACGTACCAATATTGAAGTGGCGCAACCGCCAAGAAACGCTGATGGTGTCCTTACTGCAACTATGGATACGGTCGCGAAAGATGTTATGTTCGCTTACTTTAATAATGTTAATTTCGGTTACGCAAGCTTCCCTGGTGATAATAATTTTTACGGTGATGGCGATATTGTTTCCCAATATCCTTTTATTTATCGAGGCGCGACATTTCTTCCAGGCTCTTTCGCCACCTGTTTCCGTTCTCATCCGTCCAGAATGATGAACCGGGATAACGGCGGGCTGTTGAAAGTTGATTTGGAAACGGCAAAGATTACTGATTACCAGAAGGCCTATGATGGCAGCGATATAAAGTTTCGCCAGCAAACTTGTGTAGCTTATGACCCCATCAATAATCAAGTATGGTGTGGAACCGGTGAACCTGCGATAAATGTTTCCATGAGTTTTGACGGACGCGGCACCAATGAGATGTATCAGGAACATATGCGTAATGAAGGCGGCGGCATCGCCATCTATAATGCTGAAAACGGCGATATTATCAATTGGATAAACGCCAATGACGAGAATAGCCCGCTTAATAATAACCGCGTTGTTCAGGTTGCTTATGATCCGACAGATAAATACATGTGGGTAGCCCATTATAAAGGCATTCAATATTATGATTTGGTAAATAAAACCTGGCATGAAGTTATTGATTTGAAAAATGACTGTGCAGCGGCAGTGGATATCTGCATTGATAAATTTGATACGGATAAAATTTATTGTTCTTTTTACTCTCCTGACAATACTTATTACAGAAAAGTAGGTTCTCAAATTACCGGCGCTGCAACTAAGATATTTGAATATAGCAAGCAAAACAAAACAGTTACCCCATATGAAGTAAAGTCTGGTTCTGAAGATCCGTACGGGAATGTGCCGCAATTACTTAAAACTTCTGCGACCACCCTTTGGACAACTCGCGGATATTACTATTATAATACTACATTGAAACAAGCAACCAGATCAACTTTGTTGCTAAAATATAATTTGACGGACAATAAAATTGAAGAGAAAATTATTCTTGACGACCTGATTCCAGAGATTAAGACTCCTCCGGCTGATTTGAAAACTATAACTTTGGACCCGCCGCGTTGTCTTATCGCCGGGCCGGATAAAACTATTATAACCTCTATTGGTTGCAGAATGACTTACACCGCTAAACGGACTAGCGCTGATGGTAAAACAACGTATCTGTGCGAAACGAAAAATTATGTTATCAGGGTCACTGAGAATACTGGTTCGGCCAGTACTGTTGAAGTTGTAAACGATACTGTAATGAATGCTACCCACACTTCAACTCCGCCAGTTTATCATATCCGTGGAATGGTTGTCAATCCGGCAGACAGTAATGTCATTTATATTGGCATGTCATGGCCGTATGCTTCGCCGTATATGGTGGCCAAGTCGCTTGATGGCGGAAAAAGCTGGGCGAAATATTCCAGTTCATCAAAATTTAATAATGTGTACGATTTGACAATAAACAATAAAACGCTTTATGCGGTTCGCGGTTATCAGAGCGCACAAAACCTGCTTTCCGATTTTATGGCTTTCGGACTTAATTGTTTCGGGGGCGGTATTATACATGAAAACATGATTTATAATCCATCCAGAACTTCGGCAACTCAGTCTGGCTATTCAGCATACGGGCATCCGAAGGGAACTGAAATTTATTCTGCAGGCATATCGTCAATTGATTCTCAGACGGGGATACTGGATAGCGCGTCAGGGAAAGTATATTCTGCCTGGAACAGTGGTGTTAGCTATAATAAAGGAGATGAAGTTTCATATTCTACTACCAGTGCAATATACCGTAGTATTGCCAGTGGAAATCTGAATAATTATCCAACAGGTTACTGGAAGGAAGTTGATGCAAGCAATATTCCTGCTTACTCTTCATCAGTCGCTTATCGCAAGCCAGACCTGGTAAAATATAATGATAAAATTTATATGAGCGTATATAGCCACACTGGGAATACACCTGACTCAAGTATTTACTGGCAGGAAAAAGATATAACTGCAGTTTCTGATTATTCGACTTCTGCAAGCTATTCTATTGCTGATATGGTTACGTATAAAGGTAAAGCATATATTGCGTTGGTGAATCATTCAAACCAAGAACCAGGAATTTTTGCTTGGGAAAAAGTTTCTGATGCAGTGTTAACATCTGTCTCTATGAATTATTCTCAAACTGAACCGATGATGTTTCTGTACCTTGACGGATTCAGTATTGGCGAAGTGCGTCTTGGTACTCAGTCGCAATACCCGCAGATTGGCGGCGGTGGCTATACCGGGCATATGTTGGTATTTGAACCGAAGTGCGCTCCATTCGCGCCGCGAGTGGATGAAGCTAATATGAGCACTATCTATAAAGACCGCAAAATAGAAATTCCGTTAGTAAGTCCGGGCCTTCCACTGACTATGGACGGATTTATTCCGGAAACTATTAACTCTGCGACCGTGAAAATCACTGATGAATCTGACCAGCCGTATACAGTTGACTCAACGGTTTATGACGAAACCGCCAGAAAAATTATCATCACCGGGAATTTTACCGCCCCGGCGAAATATTCAGTGACACTTAAATGCGGCATTGATGGTATTAAGAATGTAAAAGGCGCTAGCCTGACTAATACTCGTCCTGATGAATTCAAGGAGGATATTACTTACCGTTTTGGAGACAAGGACTTAAGCAAAAGTGATTTGACTGTAACGGAACTGTCATGGTTGCCAACTAATCCATTTGTTAACAACTTGCTGACGTTGACTTTTAAAATAGTGAACGATGGTAATGTTACTGCCAGCGCTGGCGTTTCAGCTGATCAGCGTGCGGATATCTATCTGGATGGTGAAAAATTAACCTCATTAAATTACGATGATTTACAGTCAGGAGATTCTGTGGTTTTGACATATACTATTCAGGCGGACAAAATAACAGACGGAAATCATACCGTAAAAGTTGTTGCAGATGCTGATGGTAAAATATCTGAATCCGACGAGACCGAAGCAAGCAATTCATTAGAGAAAAATTTCACCGCTACGCTTCCTTTAGATTTGGTGGTTAGCGATATAGTTTTATCTCCATCAATTCCGGCCAAAGGTCAGGAGATGACTGTTGAGTTCAATTTAAAAAACAGCAGCGCATTTGCCATTGCCGCCAGTACTGCAACGATATACCTTGACGGCAACAAGCTTAAAGATATTGCCTGCCCGGCTCTGGATGCCAATACTTCTGCCGCTATTTCGTTGGCGTTGGATACGAGCAGTCTTGCGCTAGCCGGGCATATTATTAAAGTAGTTGCCGACTCGGACAATAAAATTGTTGAGACGGACGAAACAGACGTGAGCAATTCACTGGAAAATAACTTTACTGTTGTCATGCCTTCTGATTTGACGGTCAGCAATATAAGCTTGTCTCCAGCAATTCCGCTTGAAGGACAGGCCATGACTATCAGTTTCAATCTGAACAACAGCAACATATCTGCAGTAGCAGCTAGTGTTGCGGCTATTTATTTTGACAACAATAAGTTCAAGGAAGTTAGTTGTCCAGAGCTGGCAGCTGGCGCGTCAAAATCAATTTCATTTGAAGTTGATGCGAAAAGCTTAACTGTAGGTGCTCATCTTATTAAAGTAATTGCCGATGCGGACAATAAAATTTATGAGTCTGATGAAACTGAAATCAGCAATTCACAGGAAAAAAGTTTTGCTGTATTGATTCCTCCAGACTTAAAAATAACTGACATATCATTGTTTCCGGAAAATCCGGTAAAAAGTCAGAATGTCACGGTAGCCTTTACCGTCAGCAACAATGGCGGTTCGGTGGCGGCTGGTAATGCTGCCACAGTTTATCTGGATGACAATAAGATTGGTGATGTCAATTGTCCTGCATTGACGGCTAATACGGCTGTCTCACTATCTCTTGTATTGGATGCAGTGAACTTGACCGTTGGTACACATACCGTTAAAATTATCGCTGATGACGGGAATAATATTTACGAGTCAGACGACAACAACAACTTAATGGTAAAAGGAATAACTGTAAATGACTATTCTGATTTGTTAATCAAAGATGTCTGGACGTTCCCGCAAACTCCGGTTGCAGGAAAGTCGTTACAGGTATTTTGTAAGCTCAACAATATCGGATATGGTTCTGCAGTTTCGGAACAGACCGTAGACCTTTATATTGATGATGTCAAAGTATCCTCAATTACTTACAGTAATTTGGCCGCGAAGTCAACTGCTACTCTTAATTTTACAGTTGATGGTAAATATATCTCATCCGGACTGCATAAATTTAAAGTTGTTGCCGATGGCGGTAATGTTATACTTGAGAGTCGCAAAGACAATAATTCGCTGGAAAAAGAAATTACTGTTACAGGCACTGGTGACGGCGGCGGATCATCCGGAACCAAGCGCGCCAAGGATGACTTTAACGGTCGTGGAGCTTCTGACATTCTCTGGCAGAACAATGACGGTGTTGTCGGTATGTGGACTGGCAGTGGCAGCAACAGCTGGACATTCCTCGGATCTGCCGACAGTAACTGGGAAATTGTTGGCTCTGGCGACTTTAACAGCAACGGCAAATCCGACATTCTTTGGCAGAATAAAACTACTGGTTATGTCGGTATGTGGGACGGCGGAACCACCTGGCAGGGATTAGGTGTGGCGCCCCGTGCGGAATGGGAAATCGTCGGCGTTGGCGACTTTAACAGCAACGGCAAATCCGACATTCTTTGGCAGAATAAGAATGATGGCACGGTTGGCATATGGGAAAGCGGAATCGCTTGGCAATATTTCGGCAATGTTCCCCGTGCAAACTGGGAAATCGTTGGCGTTGGCGACTTTAACGGCAACGGCAAGTCTGACGTTCTTTGGCAGAATAAGAATGATGGCACGGTTGGCATATGGGAAAGCGGAACCGCTTGGCAGTATTTTGGCAATGTTCCCCGTGCGGACTGGGAAATCGTTGGTGTGGGCGATTTTAATGGCAACGGCAAATCCGACGTTCTCTGGCAGAATAAGAACAACGGTTATACTGGCATGTGGGAAAGCGGAGCCACCTGGCAGGGATTTGGCGCAGCCGACCGTAATACATGGAAAATCTGCAACCGGAAAAATAGTAATTAGCCGTTCAATATCAGATATCGGTTGGTGAAAAGTATAATGCCAGAGGTCAGGGTAATCTTGTTCCTCTGGCATTAATGTTGTTGCAAAGAACTGAATATTCAAGACGAACTTACGTCTGTTCATATTTTAACCTTGTTTTATCCAGAATCAGTCTAAAGTTTTTGCTACGCCGCAATTCCTTGATTTTTCAATACGCTCTGATATATTTACGAAGTTGAAATCTGCTTGACTGCACTTGAATATTTATACATATTGATGAGGAACAGAAGATGTTGTTGTCCGATCCGGTTTTAGTGTTCACGATTCTGATTATGGTGATTTTGCTGGCTCCGCTGCTGGCGGAAAGACTGCGAGTCCCCGATTTGGTATTGTTACTGCTGGCTGGAGTTGCATTAGGGCCTAATGGCTTCGGACTGCTGGCTCGTAATGCCGCCATTACCCTTTTCGGGTCAGTCGGCATGCTCTATATTATGTTTTTGGCCGGGCTTGAGATAGATTTATATCGTTTTCTAAGCACTCGCGTGCGTAGCATATCGTTTGGTTTGCTGACGTTTATCCTGCCGCTAGGCATTGGAACTCTGCTCGGGTACTATGTTTTATCCATGAGTCTGACAGCTTCAATATTGTTGGCGAGTATGTTTGCCTCTCACACGCTTTTGGCCTATCCGATTGCCAGCCGGCTGGGAATTTCCCGGAGTGAACCGGTTGCCGTAACGGTCGGCGCGACGATTATCACGGATACACTGGCACTGCTGGTGCTGGCCGTAATCGCCGATTCAGCCAGGGGGGTCAAACTTGGGATTGGATTCTGGCTGGGAATCGGTCTGGGAATGGTGGCGTTGATATTGTTCACCTGGTATGGCATTTCATGGTTGAGCAGATGGTTTTTTAAGAAAGTTCCGGAAAAGGGCGGCGCGCAATTTCTTTTCGTCATTATGATGGTATGCGGATGCGCGTATTTGTCGCATTTTGCGAAGATGGAACCCATCATCGGCGCGTTCCTGGCCGGGGCTACTTTTAACCGTTTGATTCCGGTGCGCAGTACGTTGATGAACCGGATTGTATTTGTCGGGAATACTTTATTCATTCCATTTTTTCTTATTTCTGTCGGTATGCTCGTCAATGTTGGTACAATTATACAGAATCCGCAAAGCTGGCTGGTGGCTGCCACTATGGTGGTAACTGTTTTGTTCACAAAATATTGTGCAGCGCAAGTGGCAAGACGGATTTTCGGGTATAATTCAGACGCCGGGAATGTGATGTTCGGTTTGAGTGTGGTTCAAGCGGCGGCCACGCTTGCGGCGGTGACGGTCGGATATAATCTTCATATATTTGATGAGACTGTACTTAATGGAGCTATTGTCATGATTCTTGTAACCTGTCTGTTAGGGGCATGGACTGTTGACAAATATGGACGGCGAATGGCCGCTCGCGTTCCAGATAAGATAATTCCTGCACGTACAGAACAGCGATTATTAATCGCGGTTTCCAGCCCTGCGTCGGCGACGCGATTGCTGGAAATAGGATTTTTGATGCGGGACCCGAGTCTTCCAGGCGCAATTTGTCCGGTTACTATTGTACCGGAGGATGGCAATATTGAAGAGTCAATTGACCGTGGCGAAAAATTACTGGCGCTGTGTATGACGGATGCAGCGGCTGCGGATATTCCGGTAAATCCAGGAATCCGGCTTTCCTTGAATGCCGCTGACGGAATTGTTCGCGCAGCCAGAGAATTACGGTCTGATGCCGTTTTTCTTGGTTGGAGCTGCGGTCGCAAAACAATAATTCAACTTTTTGGTAGCGTGTTGGACGATATTCTGGCGGAATGTCCGTCGCGACTTTATATTTGCCGACTGGTGCGCCCGATAAATACTACCCGCCGACTGTTATTATTGTTTCCGCCGCTGGCAGAACAAAGACAGGATGTCGTTTCTTTGATTGAGGAAGCAAAATATCTGTCCCGGCAGATTGGAGCCAGTTTGTACATCCATCTTTGTCAATCGTCCGCAGGGCATTTGCGTGAGAGAATAAAAACTGTCAAACCGTTAATTCCTGCCTCGGTGGTTGAAAGCTCAAACTGGAATGAAGCGCGTTCGCGGTTAATCAATGACTTGCGAGCTGATGATATGGTGATTTTTTCTGTTGAACGCCGCCAGAGTCCGCTCTGGACTCCCAGCATGGAACGATTGCCGGAAACCGTGGCAGCACGTTTTCCTGACATTAATTTACTGGTGGCTTATCCGATGCATTTTTTTAACGATGAGCCCGCATTTCAGGAGTCTGACCAGAGTTGCGCAGACGTGAAGCCCTGTGACTTTTACCCGGTTGACGGATTGGATGACGCTGGCGCTTTGAAAGATATATTGCGGCAGATGGCACGGGTTGTATCAAAAATAAGTCCAGTGAAAAGTAAGTCAGATTTTTCATTTTTAACCGATTGTGAACAGGCGTTTCCCATTGAACTCAGTCCTTCCATGTTGCTGCTTCACTTTCGTTGCGAAGAAATTGAAAAAGCGACTGTGCTGATTGGGTTTAAAAAAGCCAGTTGGACGGCGCTTTACCCGGACATAAAAAATCCAGTACAGAGTATTTTGCTGTTGCTGAGTCCACGCAACCAACCACCGGAACAGCACCTCAAGGCATTGTCCAATCTTGCCCGCTGCATTAACGATAAATCCATTGCAGAACAGATCAGCAACGCTGTTGACGCAGATGAAATCGCAACAATTTTGCGCAATTATTATGGAAGAATAGCGTAAGCTGTTTTGCCGCGCAGACGTTTTCGCGAAAAGATTAAGTCAAAAGTGTAATATTTATGCTTTTGCTTCTTGTAGAATATGTTATGGAATGCTATTTTATCAGCCCTTTTTATAGAGAAAGGGAAGTTATTAAAAAACCAAACAACCAGAAGCCTTCCCGGCAGTAATACTCAGGGAAAAGGTTTCGCAAAAAGACACGGAGGCCATTAATGGCGAAAATTACGATTAATGATTTGTTGGAAGCGGGATGTCATTTCGGGCATCAGACTAAACGTTGGAACCCGAAAATGAAGGAATACGTTTATGGCGCCAAGAATGGGATTTCAATTATTGACTTGACTAAAACCATGCGTCAAATCGGTGATGCCTGCAATATTCTGCAGAAAGTTGTAATGAATGGCGGCGATGTGCTTTTTGTCGGAACTAAGCGTCAGGCGCAACAGATTATCAAAGAACTGGCTGAAAAAACTGGTATGTATTATGTGTCAGAACGCTGGCTCGGCGGCACTCTGACCAATAACGTTACTATTCGCAAGAGCATTTCCAAGATGTACGAAATCGACAAAATGTTGGCCTCTGATTCGACCACTTCTTACAAGAAGAAGGAACTTTCAGTGTTCGCCCGCAAGGTTGAAAAATTACATCGCGACCTTGATGGTATTGCCGATATGAAAAAATTACCGGCGGTGATGGTTATTATCGACGTTTTTCATGATGATATTGCCGTTCGCGAAGCCAATAAACTGAATATTCCGATTGTTGCGATTGTTGATACTAACGGCGATCCGGAACCGGTTGATTATCCGATTGCGGCGAATGACGACGCGGTGAAATCACTAAAAGTAATTACTGATCTTTTTGCTGATGCGATTCTTATCGCTAAAGAAATACACCACAAGAGAGTAGCTGAAGACCGCGCGACAAAAGAAGCAGAGAAAGCGGAAAAAGCTAAAAAGGCTGAAGACAGCAAAGGCGAAGAAAAGAAAGCTGAACAGGCAAGGAAGAAAGCTGCTCCCAAAAAGAAAGAGGAAGAAGCTCCTGCTGTAGAAGAAAAAAAGATTGAAGAAGTTAAAGCTGAGGACGTTCCGGCAGTAGAAGCCAAAGCTGAATAACTCTATTTTTAGAATATTATATAATTAAGGAGAACATAATCATGTCTATTTCTGCCAGTGCAGTTAAAGATTTGCGCGATAAGACCGGCGCAGGTATGATGGATTGTAAGAAGGCGCTTACGGAAGCCGCAGGTGATATGGAAAAAGCAATTGACTGCCTGAGAAAGTCAGGAATTGCTAAAGCTGAGAAAAAATCAGGACGCGCTACCAAAGAAGGCAAAATTGTTTCTTGTATCAAAGGCGGGAAAAGTGCCATGGTGGAAGTCCTTTGCGAAACGGACTTTGTTGCGACTAACGAAAAATTTATCAATTTTGTCAACGGCGTAGCCGAAAGAGCGCTTAATGTTTCCGGCAACGGCGATGTTTCTGAAAAAGTTCAGGAACAGGATAAAGAAATTCTTTTGTCCATGATTGCTACCATTGGCGAAAACATGCAGATTCGCCGGACGGAAAAATGGGAATCTGCCGGAAAAATTGCTTCATACCTCCACATGGGTGGACGTATCGGGGTTATGGTTGATGTTGAAGGTGATGCCGACGATGCTTTCCTGAACGAGCTGTGCATGCATATTGCCGCGTTCAAACCGGATTATATCTGCCCGGCATGCATTTCTCCTGAGGCCATTGCCCGTGAAAAAGAGATTGCTACTGCACAAGTTGCCGGCAAGCCTGCTGAAATCATCGAAAAGATTGTTCTTGGCAAAATCAATAAATGGTATTCTGAAGTATGCCTGGTAAGACAGCCTTGGATAAAAGATGACAAAAGTTGCATGGAAAAGGTCAAGCCGAATGTGAAAGTCAAGCGTTTTGTGCGCTGGGAAATCGGCGAAGATATTTAATTCCCTGTTTCAGGTAATTGAAAAAAACAAGAGCGGGTTATCCGCTCTTTTTTTTTCGATGACGCGGTCTGGCTAAAATTGTTATCCGCCTTGCGTAAATGATGTTTGGCGACTATTTTATAGAAAAAAGAGGTATAATATGTTTGAAATAGATATAACTAGAAGTTTTTCGGCGGCGCATTGTCTGCGCGGCTATCAGGGCGATTGTTCATCGTTGCACGGTCATAATTGGACAGTGCAGGCAGTCATTAAAGCAAAAAAACTTGATCAAATTGGAATCGCCGTTGACTTTAAAAAACTGAAGAAAGAGCTGGATTCAATTCTTGATGTTTTTGATCACACCAATATTTCAGAAAATGATGCGTTTAAAGACATCAACCCGACCAGTGAAATTATTGCCAAGGTGATTTATGAGCAACTTTCTGCAAAAATGAATGACGGCAATGTTACGGTCAGCCGTATTCGTGTCTGTGAATCTCCTGGTTCCGGCGCAACTTATTATGTGGATTGAACTATGTCCGGACAAAAAATATCGGTCGTTGAAACTTTTTTGAGCATTCAGGGAGAATCAACTCACGCCGGGCGACTGTGTTTTTTTATCCGGCTTGCAGGGTGCAATCTCAACTGCCATTATTGCGACACCGCTTACGCTAAAAAAACATCAGACGGCAGCGAGTATGAAATTGAACCCCTGGTTGAACTGGCATTGAATTCAGGGGTGAAATTGGTGGAAGTTACCGGCGGCGAACCGTTGCATCAATCTAAAACGCCTGAGTTATGCGATAAATTATTGCAAGCAGGCTTGGAAGTTTTGATTGAAACGAATGGCTCTCTGCCAATCTCAACGCTTCCAACCGGAGTAAAGAAAATCCTTGACTGTAAAACTCCTTCCAGTGGAATGAGTGAATATAATCTTTATGAAAATTACCCTTTTCTGTCGCCGCATGATGAAATTAAATTTGTCATCTCCGACCGTAATGACTATGATTTTTCACTTGACGTTATTGCCCGTTATAATCTTCAACAGTGTACGCCAAATCTTTTATTCAGCCCCGGCTGGAACAGCATTACTCCGGAAACGCTGGCGGCATGGATGATTGCCGATAAAACACCCGCACGGCTGCAATTACAAATGCATAAAATTATCTGGGGGCCCGATAAAGTCGGCGTCTGAGTCCGGGAAAAACTTCTCGCCAGTGAGGCGGTCACACTAGTTTTTACGAAATTCGTGACATTTAATTTTTTTGCTTGCCCACTTTTCATGCTTTTCGTGTTTTCATGTTGAAATAACGGGTTCAAAATGATATTTTGATGTGCGTGAAAAAAATAAAGGGAGAAGTCATGAGATTTTTAAAACAGCGGACATTTAATGTTGACATTGTCTTTGTGTTCACATCATTAATTATTTCCACCGTGCTGGTGATTACCGGCTTTATTTATATCAAAAATCGCGCATCGACGATAGAACTGGTGAAGAGTAATTTTCAACAGCAGGCGGAAACCGTCATTCACAAGACTGATAACTACATGAAAGCCGCGCGACTGACAACCGAAATAGCCGTCGAAGTATTCAAACAGCCCGACCTGAAGCTGGGTTTAAATACCGAATATGCGAATTATCTGTTGAAAGTGATACAAACTCAGCCGCAAATAACATTTTTTTATTTTGGCGATGAACAGGGAAATTTTCTTCAAGCAGGCATTCTCGGAGATGATATTTATGTTAAACATATCGTCCAGGTTAACGGTAAGGCCTCCACGGTTTTTGAATACTACGATAAGAATTTAAAGCCGTTGCGGCGCGAGGTCATTGCCGACAGCAAATATGATCCGCGATCCAGGCCGTGGTATATCGGCGCGTTGGCAACCAAAAAAACTTTCTGGTCCGAGCCCTACATTTTTTTCGAGAACGGCAAGCCGGGGATTACGGTTTCATGTCCGGTGTTCAATCCAGATAACAGCATAAAAGGAATTATGGCGGCGGATATTACCCTGGGCGGGCTTTCAGAATTTATCAAAAAAGCCGATGACTTTGACCACGGGTTGATGTTTATGGTGGATAATAATAATTTGCTGCTGGCATTTACCGACCCGAACCGGATGACGATTAATGAAAATGGAAAAGTCCGCCGGTTGATGCCTGAAGAGTTGAAAATTCCGCAAATAACCGATGCCATGCGGCAGTATAAAGACAATGGCGAAAAACTGTTCCTGTATAATTCAAACGACACCTCATATCTGGCCTGTTTTGCCCGTTTCCCGAAGGAGTTCGGCAAGGCCTGGAAATTTGTGTTTATCGCTCCTGAAGATGATTTCTTGGGAGCGATGAAAAACACCTTAAAAATGACGCTGCTGTTATCGCTGGCGGTTATGATTATCGCGATTGCCGCTGCGGTAATGCTTGCCCGGCAGATTTCCCGTCCGATTGAAAAACTGGCGGCGGAAGTGCTGGAAGTGAAAAACTTTAACCTGGACAGCCGGGCGGAAATAAAATCGCATATTCACGAAATTCAGACGATGGATTCAGCAGTAAAAGACATGAAAAACAGCCTGAAAGCGTTCCGGCTGTATGTTCCGTCCGTACTGGTAAATCAGCTTATCGCCTCGGGTGAAGATGTTACCGTTGGCGGCAGAGACCGGGAATTGACCTTGTTTTTTTCCGACATCGCCGGCTTTACCGACATTTCTGAAAGCATTCCGCCAAAAGAATTGATGTTGCAACTTTCAGAATATTTTGACCAGGTAACCAGAATAATTGAAACGGAAAAAGGGACTCTGGATAAATTTATCGGCGATGCGGTCATGGCTTTCTGGGGTGCTCCGATTGCCAATGAAGACCATGCAGTGTGCGCCTGCCGGGCTGCGTTGAAATGTCAGAAGGCAATCAATGCGTTGAACAAAGAGTGGCAGCAAGTTGGGAAATACGCCTTTGTTACCAGAATCGGATTGCATTCCAGTTACATGGTCGTCGGCAATATGGGTTCCAGTCAACGGCTTAATTACACCGTTATCGGCGACGGCGTAAATCTGGCCAGCCGCCTCGAAGGATTGAATAAAATTTACCACACCGGCATCCTTATCAGCAAAGCCACCCACCGGTATGTGCAGAATATTTTTATCTGCCGGATTATCGATCAAATCGCGGTAAAAGGCAAAAGCCAAAGTGTGGTAATTTATGAACTGCTGGGCGAAAAAGATTCCCCGGATGCTACCGAGCAACAAACCCTCGCAACAAATTTCCAGAACGCCTACAGTGTCTATTTGAAACGGGAATGGCTGGCGGCAAAAGAAATGTTCACGTCCATCCTGAAAGATTTCCCGGAAGACTATCCGGCCACCCTGTACATTGAACGTTGTGAAAAATATCTCCTCAATGAACCCGAAGAAGCCTGGAGCGGCATCACCCGCGTTGACAGCAAATAGTCGTCCGTACGACTGACAGCGAGAAAAGGGGTTTGCCACGAATCGCGCGAATTTCACGAACGTTGGTGTAGCGCTCTCGCTTGCGAGAGGAATTCGGAAAATACTTAGCGTCCGAGACGGACGCGGCTACACCGGACGGGTGTCCGGAAGATGATTGGTGTAGCGCTCTCGCTCTGCGAGAGAACGCCGCCAGGTAGCTTGCGATCTCCGAGCGCAAATGGCCTTAGTTTCGCTCCGTCGAAACCGATTGGTGTA
>Ga0172380_10003816_pt1 | contig 20170 bp, 24 predicted proteins | sample Leawe162metaG_FD_119747 | JGI IMG/M metagenome (GOLD analysis project Ga0172380, IMG submission 119747) | Leachate microbial communities from a municipal landfill in Southern Ontario, Canada - Leachate well 162 metaG | ecosystem: Engineered > Solid waste > Landfill > Unclassified | place... | reverse complement strand
GCCATTATCATTTAGAACGCGCTACTCATGAAGGTCGGTTTGCCTCGCGTGATGACGCGCAATATGTGCATATCATTAAGAATTTTGCCGAAAATAGTAAAACTGGCGATAAAAGCGAACTCAACACCGTGCCGGAAAACGCTACTATTTGGGCAAACGTGACCTCAACCCGTGATAATTGCCTGGGTGGCGACTGTAGTTTTTATAAAGAATGTTTTGTGATGGAAGCGCGTAAGCAGGCGCTGGCGGCAGATGTGGTGGTAGTGAATCATCATCTGTTTTTTGCAGATGTGATGTTGCGCGATGAAGGCGTAGCCGAGTTGCTACCCAGTGCTAACACGGTTATTTTTGATGAAGCGCATCAATTGCCAGAAGTTGCAGGCTTGTTTTTTGGTGAAGATGTTTCAACTAGCCAATTGATAGAATTAGTACGAGATTGCACCGCCGCACATTTAAGCTTTGCCAAAGACTGCGTGGCGTTAGGCGAGGCGATTCCGGTGTTAGAAAAAGCCTGTAAAGATTTCAGGTTGATTTTTGCCTATGAAGGCTCGCGCATGCCGGTGCTAAAAGCATTGGCTTTAAAGGGATTTCAAGACGCATTTGACCACATGCAAAGCCAATTGCAAGCGTTAGCAAAGGCGTTGGAAACGCAAGCCGCACGTGACCCCTTACTAGAAAAATGTTGGCAACGCAGCATGGCGCTACATGATTTGCTAAGTCGCTGGCAATCTGCCGAAAATAATAATCTGGTGCGCTGGGTAGAAGTCTTTACTCAGTCTGTACAGCTACATGCCACACCACTCAGCGTGGCTGAAGGCTTTGGTAAACAGCTCAATGCACAACCACGGGCCTGGATATTTACCTCAGCCACCCTCGCGGTAAAAAATGACTTCAGCCATTATTTGGCGCAAATGGGCTTAACTGCTGCAACTACCGCATCATGGCAAAGCCCGTTTAATTATCAGGAGCAGGCATTGTTTTACGTGCCACCCGATATGCCAGACCCAAATAGCCCATCTTATACCACGTGTGTGGTGGCTGCCGCATTGCCGGTACTGCAGGCGAGCGGTGGCAGAGCTTTCGTGCTGTCTACCAGCTTGCGCGCGATGCGCGAGATTCATGCTTTGTTAAAAGAGGCATTTGCAGAAAACGGCATAGAAAGCCCGTTGTTATTACAAGGGGATAGTTCGCGCACCGAGTTGCTGGAGCGTTTCCGCAAGCTAGGCAATGCCGTGCTGGTTGGTTCACAAAGTTTTTGGGAAGGCGTGGATGTACGTGGTGAAGCTTTGAGTGTTGTGATTATAGACAAACTGCCATTTGCGCCACCAGATGACCCGGTATTATCTGCCCGAGTGGATAAACTCAACGCCGAAGGTAAAAACGCGTTTATGGAGTATCAATTACCGTATTCAGTGATCACCCTAAAGCAAGGCGCAGGGCGGCTGATACGTGATGAGAACGACCGCGGTGTGCTCATGATTTGTGACCCGCGCTTGATTACAAAGTCATACGGCAAAAGGATTTGGCAGAGCTTGCCACCGTTTAAGCGCACACGTGAGTTGGCAGAAGTACAGGCGTTTTTTGAGCAATGACTTTTTCTAAGGCGCGAAGTGTCTATAGCGCCAAAACTATGGGCAAGTGCTGGGCGGATGATTTGAGCTAATCCGACCAGCGTTAATTTAATCACCTCATACTAACGGTGATTGTCATGCCCTCTTTTACCATGATCGTTTCGCTGATTGCGGTGGCTACGGTTACGATCATGATGATAATCACTTCGACTATCGCGATGCCTCTCAAGATAATGTGGTGCAAAGTCGTGGCGATACCAGTCGTCTCTTACAAAATAAACGCGCTCACCACAAGCTCTATACTGATGGCAATGTCTGCTCCAATTTTGACGATGCGCCAATGGTGCTCGTAAATAGATTGGTTCGCGCTCGATCACTACCCGTTCAATCACGCGTGGTTGGCGGTAAATGACTCTCGGTTGCGGATAAGGATAGTCGCCGATGTCGATTCGACCATAGAAGCCTGGCTGTCCAATACTTACAGAAACCCCTACGTCGGCAGCCATTGCTGTGGAGGTAACCGTTGCAAGCGCGAGTGTAGTTGCAATAAAAAAACGTTTCATATTTAAGTCCTTGTTCGATGGTTGTGAGTAATTAACGTGGTTAATCACGATCCGATGACATTGAAATTGTTACTAAATGTAGATTGAAATGCTAACTGGTGTGGGATGTTAAAATCTGTCCATGACAAAAGATTGCTAACTAGTAGTAGATTTGCTGTCAAAATATAGCCTTATTGACGCGTTTAAATTTTAATTACATAGATGATGTCTCTGATTCTCATTCCCGACACTGAATACGAACTCACCGCTATCCGCGCCCAAGGCGCGGGTGGGCAAAATGTGAATAAAGTATCGAGCGCAATCCATTTGCGTTTTGACATTAAAGCTTCGTCTTTAAGTGATTGGCTTAAAGAAAGATTGCTACATTTAAAAGATAGCCGTATTACCGATGAAGGTGTGCTGGTGTTAAAAGCGCAGCAATACCGTACGCAAGAGGCAAATAAAAAAGATGCGATTAAGCGGTTACATGAAATTGTGAATGCTGCGAATCAGGTTAAACCGACACGTTACGCGACGCGCCCGAGTTATGGGTCTAAACAACGGCGCTTAGAAGGCAAGACAATTCGTGGGCAGATTAAGCATTTGCGTGGCAAAATAGCGTCTGAATAATTTTGGCATTAAAAACTCAAGTGAATTTATTAAGCTTTGATACCTCTACCGAATACTTATCGCTTGCATTGATGCGAGGCGATGCTATTTTTACATTCGATACCTTAGCAGGGCAAACCCATTCGCAAATCATCTTGCCGCAAATTCAAACTTTACTGAATAAGGCTGAGCTACAGTTGCATGATATGCACGGCATTGCTTTTGGCGCCGGGCCGGGTTCTTTTACCGGGGTGCGCATTGCCGCTGGTGTGGCGCAGGGTTTGGGCTTGGGGGCGAGTTTGCCGGTGGTGGCTGTATCTACTTTAATGGCCTTGGCAGAAGCCAGTGGCGCGACCAAAGTTGTTGCGTGTTTGGATGCGCGCATGGGTGAGGTTTATCATGCGGCTTATGTTAAAAGTCTTGCTGGCTGGCAAACCATTATTGAGCCGGGTTTATATAAACCAGATGCAGTGCCTGCGGTTGAGGGGGATGATTGGGTGGGCGCAGGCAGTGGTTGGCACACATATTCTGAGATTTTAAGCGCGGCTTATGGCGGGCAAGTGAAAGTGGTTCAGCCAGCATTACTGCCTACGGCAGAGGCTATTTTAAAGTTGGCACAAGCTGTATTTGTGAGTGGAGAGATTAAAGACGCTAGTGAAGCCATGCCTATTTATATCCGTAATCGGGTCGCGCTTAAAACGTCGGAACGCGAGCAGGGTTTAAAGTTATGAGTGCGATGCTCAAACCTCAATATCAATTTCGTCCTATGCTTGCGGGTGACTTAGATGCCGTCATGCAAATTGAGCCGCATATTTACTCACACCCGTGGACGCGCGGTAATTTTAGTGATTCGCTTAAATCTGAGCATATTGCCAAAGTGTTGGAGCATGATGAAAAAATCATTGGTTACGCCTTAATGATGATGGTGCTGGATGAAGCGCATTTGCTCAATTTAAGCATTGCTAAAGCCTATCAAAAACAGGGCTTAGGACGGTATTTGTTAGAACACATGATACATATTGCTCAAAAGCTAAAAGCCGCCAATATGTTTTTAGAAGTACGTTCAAGTAATATTTCTGCCATCACTTTATATGAAAACATCGGTTTTAATGAAATGGCGATACGCCGTGGTTATTATCCCGCGCACAATGGGCGCGAAGATGCCGTGTTAATGGGGCTGGCGTTATGAGCATGATGACGCGTGAAGATGTACTTCGCGAATTGGAGCTAATGCCAGTTTGGCAATTACGCACGCCTTTGCCAGCGCAAATCATGCAGATTCAAGCGGAGGCGGTACAAGCCAAGCTAACACAGGAAAATTCGGATAAAGTAGATCTAGCTATAAATGCAGAAGCGCTACAAGTTGGTGCAACGGCGCCTATAACACCGCCACAGTTTATGCATATTGCGAGTGAAGACGGCGAATGGTTATTTGTATTGCCCGATACGCCATTGCCGGCAGATGAAGTGCAGCTACTGCAAAACATTTTTATTGCACTGCGGATTAAAGTTAAGCCGGCTCAGGTTTCAGCTAATGTTAGCGAAGCGGTTGCTAAGTTGCAGTCTAAACGCGTGATTGCCATGGGCGAGAGCGTCGGTCAGCATTTGTTAGCTAGCGCTGCACTGCTTAAAGACTTGCGTGGTGTTATTCACGCATGGCAATCCACGCGATTGGTAGTGACTTATGATGTGGCGCATTTATTAAAAGTACCAACCGATAAAGCTGGCGCATGGCGTGACCTGTGTCAGGTGCTTGTGCACCATTAGCGGCACCAAAATGCCTATCCAGCATTGAATTTAAAAAAACAGGCACCATGTTTGAAACATATAGCGTGCTAAGTACATTGATTACCTGGAGTGAATATGCAAAAAATATTTTTAAAATTATTAGCGGTGTTGTTAGTACTCAATTTAACCGGTTGTGGTTACAACACGTTTCAATCACTCGATGAAGAAGCAAAAGCCAGTTGGTCTGAAGTGCTGAATCAGTACCAGCGCCGTGCGGATTTAGTGCCTAATTTGGTGAATGTAGTTAAAGGCTACGCCGCGCATGAGAAAGAAGTGCTGACCGAGGTATCAAATGCGCGCTCTAAAGTGGGTAGCATACAAGTCACCCCTGAGCTATTGAATGACCCTGAAGCCTTTGCTAAGTTTCAGGCGGCGCAAGGGCAGATGACCTCTGCATTATCACGCTTAATGGCGATTGCCGAGAACTATCCAAATTTAAAAGCAGATCAAGGCTTTCGAGATTTACAAGCGCAGCTAGAGGGCACAGAAAATCGTATCACCGTGGCACGTAACCGTTATATTGAAACCATTAAAAATTACAACGTAGCCGTGCGTTCTTTCCCTCAAAATCTGACCGCAATGATGTTTGGCTATAAAACCAAGCCATCATTCACGGTCGAGAATGAAAAAGCAATTTCAGTCGCACCAACTGTAGATTTTGGTGATAAGGAATAGTCCTAGCGCTTAATGGACTTTTTCTAATCTATATTTATTTATTCGCGTGTCTTACACTATAAAAGCAGTTTTACTCGCAGTTTGTACCATGCTGCTGTTTGCATCGTGCAATCTGCGTGCAGAACTGGTGCCGATTCCCGTATTAAAAACGCGTGTTACCGATTTAACACAAACGTTGACAGCCGAGCAACAAAGCCTGCTTGAAGCAAAATTGACTAGTTTTGAGCAACAAAAAGGCAGCCAGATTGCGGTGTTGATTGTTCCCACGACGCAGCCTGAGGTAATTGAGCAATATAGCATTCGTGTCACGGATGTTTGGCAACTGGGCCGCGAAAAACCGGATGATGGATTGCTACTGTTAGTAGCAAAAGATGACCGTAAAATGCGCATTGAAGTGGGTCGCGGCTTAGAAGGTGCCATTCCAGATTTAATCGCCAAGCGGATTATTAATGAAATTATGCAGCCTCACTTTAAGCAAGGTGATTTTTATGGGGGTATCGATAACGCTGTTGATAAGCTCATTGGTTTGGTGGCAGGAGAGCAGTTACCCGCACCAACTTCATCTGACACGCGCGCTAAAAGTTTTGAAAATTTACTGCCGTTACTACTTTTTGGCGGCTTGGTGTTAGGCGGCATACTCCGCAGTATTTTTGGCAGCTTTATGGGCGGGGCGCTTAATGGTGGCGCGATTGGTGTGTTGGCCTGGTTGCTTGGCGGAGGTATTTTAGCCGCCATTTTATTCGGCATTGTGGCATTTTTTCTTACGTTGATGGGTTCTGCAAGCTCAGGTTACGGTGGAGGTTTTGGTGGTGGACACAGTGGCGGCAACTCAGGTGGCTGGAGTGGTGGCGGTGGCGGATCATTTGGCGGCGGTGGCGCGTCGGGAGACTGGTAATGATAGCTAAATTATTTAAACGCCTGTACCGGCATCTGTTTATTTTACCCAGTGCTGTTAACAGTCATTTTTCTACAGCGGCAATGCAACGTATAGAAGCCGCAATCGCCCACAGTGAAGCCACACATTTTGGTGAAATTCGTTTTGTAGTTGAATGCAATCTATCCGTGATGGAGATTTTGCAAAAAAAATCCGCCAAAAAGCGCGCGGTTGAAGTGTTTTCACAATTACAAGTGTGGGATACCGAACAAAATAATGGTGTGCTGATTTACTTGCTACTCGCCGACCATGATTTTGAAATTCTGGCGGATCGCGGCATTCATCATCATGTTGGTAACCAGGGCTGGGAGCATATCAGCCATGAGATGGAAGTATTATTTCGCCAAGGTCAGTTTGAGGCAGGCGTGTTACATGGCATTGCCGAAATTAGCGCTCACCTTAGACAACATTACCCTGCAACAGGTGAAAATAATAATGAGCTATCAAATGCGCCGGTTATCATTTAATGGTTTAGTTAGTTTAGGCTTATTATTATCGTTGCATGCAACTGCCGCCGTGACTGACATCACCCGTATTTACCAACAAGTGCCAGCATTGAGTGGCTTTGATATATGCACTGGCGGTGGCTGCGCCGAAATTAATCATGTATCACTGAATAATCAAGAATGGAAAAAGATAATCACTATTTTTACTGACGCAGGCATTGTCACTGATGCCAAGCAAGAGCGAAAGTTTATCGCCGAGGCGATAGGCGAATTAGAGAAAATGATTGGTGCAAAAACGGGGACGACCACAGATCGTGCCGGCACCTTTGGCAATTCAAATTATCCTGGGCAATTGGATTGTAATGATGAGGCCATCAACAGCACGACTTACATGCGGCTAATGCGTCAGCATGGCTTAATAAGATTGCATGAGGTAGAAGATATGCGCACGCGTAACTTTTTTTTCTCAGGCTGGCCGCATAGCACAGCCGTGATGCACGAAGTTAAAACGGGCGATAGGTACGCGGTTGATAGCTGGTTTTACGATAATGGCTTTCCTGCAACCATAGTGCCGTTTGCGGTTTGGAAATCCGGCTATATTCCGCAAGATAGCCCGCTTACAAAAGGCCGGTCAGTGCCGGCTGTCCAAAAAAACACAACCGCAGAATAGTCAACATAACTATTGCTGACTAACGCACTGATTATCTGTAAAATTCGCCCTTTAATTTAGCCTTGATTAGAACTCACCATGCGCGCCTCACAATTTTTCTTCAACACTCAAAAAGAAGCTCCTAGCGATGCTGAATTGCAAAGCCATATTTTAATGGTGCGTGCAGGGCTGATTAAACGCTTGGGTTCAGGGCTTTACAGCTGGATGCCGCTTGGGCTACGCGTGATGCGTAAAGTTGAGGCGATTGTGCGTGATGAAATGAATAAAGCGGGCGCGCTAGAGCTATTGATGCCCGCCGTACAGCCACGCGAACTGTGGGAAGAAACAGGTCGCTGGGCGGTGTTTGGACCACAAATGCTTAAAATTACCGATAGGCACGCGCGTGAATTTTGTTTTGGCCCGACGCATGAAGAGGTGATTACAGACATCGCACGCTCAGAAATCCGTAGCTACAAACAACTGCCGCTTAATTTTTACCAAGTTCAAACCAAATTCCGCGATGAAATTCGTCCGCGTTTTGGCGTGATGCGCGCACGTGAATTTATGATGAAAGATGCGTATTCGTTTCATACCGATTTTGCATCGCTAGAAAAAACCTATGCCACCATGTATCAAGCATACAGCAATGTATTTACCCGCTTAGGCTTGAAATTTCGTGCAGTAAAGGCTGACTCTGGCGCAATAGGCGGTGATGGTTCGCATGAGTTTCATGTGCTGGCAGATAGTGGAGAAGATGGTTTGGCGTATTGTGATACGTCTGATTATGCGGCGAATGTAGAATTGGCAGAAGCATTACCATCAAGCAATAGCAGGGCGGTGGCTAAGCATCCAATGCAAGAAGTCGACACACCCAAACAAACGGCATGTGAAGATGTGGCAAAGTTATTGGGTATTAGCGTTGAGCACACTGTGAAGGCGATCGCTTTAATTGCGAGTGAAAAATTCTATTTAGCCTTACTACGTGGTGACCATAACCTGAATGAAGTTAAAGTGGGCAAGCTTGCCGGTATGACTGATTTTAGATTTGCCACAGAAGCTGAAATTAGACTTAATCTTAATTGCCCACCTGGTTTTATTGGACCTGTAGGCGTTAATGCTGATGTGACGGTGATTGCAGATAAAACGGTTGCGTTAATGAGCGACTTTGTCTGTGGCGCTAATAAACCAAAATATCACTTGAGCGGCGTAAATTTTGGTCGAGATTTACCGGAGCCATCACTGGTTGCTGATATTCGTAATGTGGTGGCTGGCGACGCTAGTCCGGATGGTAAAGGCGTGTTGTCGCTTTGCCGTGGCATTGAAGTCGGACATATTTTTCAATTACGCACTAAATACTCTGAAGCCATGAGCGCGACTTATCTGGATGAAAACGGGCAAACGCAAATCATGGAAATGGGTTGTTACGGCATTGGCGTTTCACGCATTGTGGGTGCGGCGATAGAGCAGGGCAATGATGAGCGCGGCATTATTTTCCCTAAAAGTATGGCGCCGTTTGCAGTGGTGATTTGCGCCATCGGATATGATAAATCTGAAACTGTTAAATTGGCCGCCAATAAGTTGCATGACGAATTGCAAGCCGCAGGCGTGGATGTGTTGCTGGACGATAGAGGCGAGCGCCCAGGTGTGATGTTTGCTGAAGCTGATTTGATGGGCATTCCACATCGCTTGGTGATAGGCGAGCGAGGCTTGGCTGAGGGTAATATAGAATACAAAGCACGCGTGGAAGCCGATGCAAAATCTATTGCACTTGCTTCAGTAGTTGAGTTTGTGCAAGAAGTGGCTTAACATTAACTCAATGCCGATGGAGGCGTGGAGCATCATGTGATTAAAATCATCCAAATTTGGTTGTTGGCATTGTTCGGAGCTTTGGTTTCGCACATTTGTCTTGCCGGCTCACAGATAGAAGAGCCGTTATCCAACAGCGTAAAAGCACTCATGCAACGCAGCGTCAGTGATCGCGCCGTGCCTAAGCTGATATTTTCCACGCAAGAAGAAGGCAATGCCTGGCTAAGTGAAATGTCGCAGCGCCTTCAAAAGCGCATTCCAGATCAAGAATACCGTGAAGATTTTTTACGTACACTACACTATGAAGCCACGCGTGCCGGGCTAGATCCGCAAATGGTACTCGGTTTAATTCAGGTGGAAAGTGGGTTTAAAAAATACGCGGTGTCGTCGGTTGGTGCGCGTGGATTTATGCAAATTATGCCGTTTTGGGTACGCAGTATTGGTGCCAATGACCATAATTTATTTCTGTTACGCACTAATTTACGTTATGGCTGTACTATTTTAAGGCACTATATTGATATTGAGCGCGGAGATTTATACCGCGCACTGGGGCGATACAATGGCAGTCTGGGCAAGCCGCAATACCCTAATATGGTGCTGGGCGCATGGCGTAAACATTGGGATTACAGTAGCTCTAAAAACTGGACTAACGCACCAAGAAGCATTTAAGCATCACATCAAAAACTACGACTTCTCGTATCCCCCTTTAATTTTTGTATGTCTAAAATGTAACAGAACATTGCAAAAAAGTTTACATTTCATCAAAAATCATTCAATATGCCCTTGGCGTTTTATGGTTTAGGGCAACTTATCACATCCTTACTTGCCTTAAAATACGCGCTGCCGTTCGCATTAACTTGTTATTCAACTAATAAATTTGGGAGAAAAAAGTATGTCGAAATTAACTGCATTAGCACTGAGTATTGCTGTTTTAGGTGGGGTCTGGACATTTTTAGCATTTGGGCCGCTTGCAGGATCGGTATTAGTATGGGCTGGCTTTATTGCTTGGGGGTGTTACTTTCATACAGGTGGTGATAATGCTGCATTACAAAAAACGATAGCAGGGACAGTTTACGGCGCGATTGTCGCAGGTATTGCATTATTCCTTGTTGTTAATAACCCAGTTGGCTTGCCAGCCGTAGCAGTTGCGCCAGTGTACGTGGCGGTTACCGTGTTCTTTTTAGTCATTGTGGCAAGTCTCAATTTACTTTCTGTAGTACCAGCCAATGTGTATGGTTATGCGGCAACTGTCGCTTATGCGCTACATCAGCCTACCGTAGATGGTGTGGGTCCTTTAGCGAGTTTAACAGCAGTGAATTTCACGAACCCAGTGCTTCTGCTGTCACTGTCATTTGTATTAGGTGCCGTGTTTGGAATGGTTTCAGGAAAAGTTGCCGGCATACTCGGTAAATAAGTAGCAATTAGTAAGGCCATAAAAAACCGCCTTTGTTTAAAGGCGGTTTTTTTATTGAGACAGTAGTCAAACTAATCGTTTTTTAGCACTTTAAATCCATAGTAAGTGCCAAACTCACCTTCCGGCTCATGAAATACAAATAGTAAGTCATTGGCGTAACCTGCGCCGTTATAATGATTATTAGCCCGTAGCTTTAAATTTTTTGGCAATTCGCTTTTGCCTATATATTTCCCGCTTAAATCAAAGATCAGTACGGCTTTGTGGTCGATGTCTAATAATACAAGCTCCTGATCTTTAACACCGCTAAAAGCCACAAAACTGTCTGCAACATCGTCGTGTGCAACGCCGGCTGCTGTGAAATCTAATAAGATTTCGCTAACTTTTTCACGCAGTTTTGTGTCAACTACCCATACTTTATTGCTACGTTTCTGTTTGGCGTAATATTGATTAGTTTCAGCGTTGTAACTTGGCATGGTATTAGAGTCACCAAATGCGGGATTAAAGCCTAGTATTTCCAAAGAAGAGTTTTTTAAGTCACCATTTTCGGCCAGGTCAATAGAGAATATGCCAGTATTGGGTGCAAATCCTACATCACTGGAAACGTTGTAGGTGATGGTTTCTAATTTATAAGTATTGGGATTGTAATAAATTGATCGATTATCGTACCCGGGGTGTGATGAGTTTATATAATTTCCGTCTTCATCATAAGCGTGAATCAGCGATTTTGAAACAGCGGCTTCAAATTCACTGGCCATTGGCGCTAAGCCGCCATCAGCGATATAATAGCGTTTAAAGCTGGGAATATGCGCAACTGTCATGGGGCGTGTCGTTGCTTTATTGGCTAAAGTGATTTTTATTCCAAGTTGAGCTTCAGGTAAAATCTCGGCCTGTGCAGGATGTAAAACACTTAATAGCAATATAGAGAGCAGTGTGGATGAAATGCGCATAATCAGTTTCTCAATTTTTATTTAATAACATTACGTTGGTCAAAATACTTGGTGATTTGTTCAGTGAGGATTAAAAAATCTCATGAGCTTTATGGCATATGCTTTTCAATGAGCATGGCATCACCATAACTAAAAAAGCGATATTCCTGTTGTATAGCATGCGCATATGCCTTTTTAATAAGTTCGAACCCACCAAAGGCTGACACTAGCATAAGCAAGGTGCTTTTAGGTAAATGAAAATTAGTGAATAAGCGGTCAACCACTTTGAAGGCGTAGCCAGGGGTAATAAATATACTTGTTTCACCTTCACCAGCTTGAAGCGCACCATTTTGTGCGGCACTCTCTAACGCGCGCATGGCTGTGGTGCCAACCGCCGTTATCTTGCCGCCACGCTGTTTTGTAGTAGCAATCATATCAACTGTCGCTTGCGGAATGTTATAAAGCTCACTATGCATTTTGTGTTCATGAATGTTATCTACACGCACCGGCTGAAACGTCCCCGCGCCTACATGCAAGGTGACATAAGCAATGTTAACGCCTTTTTGTTTGAGTTTATCCAGCATAGTTTCGTTGAAATGCAAGCCTGCGGTAGGGGCAGCTACCGCGCCTAAATGTTTGCTGTACACTGTTTGGTAGCGCTCTTCGTCTTGAACAGTGGCTTTATGCGTGATGTAAGGTGGCAGTGGCAAAGCCCCGTATTGCTCGAGCAACTCCAGTACGGAGTAGTCACTTAAAAAACGCAACTCGAATAAATCATCATGGCGTGCAATCACCTCTACATCGAAAGCATCTGATAGCTTAATTAAATTACCCACTTTGGGCGCGCGTGATGCCCGTACATGCGCATGCACAACCTGTTGATTGGTAATACGCTCTACCAGTACCTCAACATTTCCGCCAGAATGTTTCTGTCCAAATAGACGTGCTTTAATTACACGGGTGTCGTTAAATACCAGCAAATCACCCGTATTTAAAAACTTGGGCAAATCTGAAAAAGCTTCATCAGTTAAGTTACCATCAGCGCCATTAACATGCAACATGCGGCTAGCTGTGCGTTCAGAGGTGGGATGTTGTGCAATTAAGTGATCCGGTAAATAAAAATTGAAATCAAGGGTTCGCATAAGTTAAAGAGCTTGCTATAATAGCGGGATTGCAATTATACAGTAATGTATATTCCAAAAAGCCCGGGTGGCGGAATTGGTAGACGCACGGGACTCAAAATCCCGCGCAGCAATGCGTGCCGGTTCGATTCCGGCCCCGGGCACCAAACCTGTATAAAACTGGGCACTTGATTAAAGTGCCCTTTTTTATGTCTGTTACATTTGCCATTGAGGTCGGATGTAACAACCGCCTTTCATATTATGGGCATTCATATAGTATTCTGTGATTGATTTGACTAAAAATAACTGGATTAGAAAATTCCAGCTTGAGTTGGTTCGCTAATTTTAATTTTGAGTGTCAGCTTTTTGGCAAGCAGTGTGCAAATGCGAATGAGCACTCGTGGCTTCATAAGAAATATTATCTAATTAAGAAGACGACCCGAATGCATCTTGATTGCTGAACGAAGGCGGGAACAGTACCCTAGCTTCTGTTCTGCATGTGCGGCCTGTAGCATCTTTCCAACTAAACTGAGTAGTTGAAATTTTGTGTACGCATGTACGTTCAGTACGCCTAGTAAGAGATTTTGAGCCGTCTTCCAACATTATAGGAAGACCGCTGCGTATAGTAATAAACATGTGTCGCATTCTACGAATCTGTAACTTAGCAATACTGTTTTATCAAAATAGAAAAACTCGACTTATGCTAAGAAAGTGACAACAGGATTGTAATCAATAGAGGGGAAGTCTTCGTATACATCCTGCCCAAAATCCTTAATGGTGTCATCATCCTCATCATAGTGCCAATTGAGGACCACTCGGTTACTTGAACTGGCCGAGTCGTTGAGAAGTACAAAAATATTAAATAACATTTTTGTACTTGCACTATTGAAATAAGTTAAACGGAAATTAAACTCAACATCTTGGTTATCTGTTTTTTTAAGATACTCTTCCAATCCGACTAATAACGGATAAAAAAACATATTTGCATCTTCAGGAAAGGCTTCTCCGGTAATATTAAGTTGATTTAATGAGTATTTAAAATCAACTTCTGGAGAGTCAGAGGTACGTGCTATATATAAGTCTTTCATAATAATTTCCTTAAAAAATTGTCTTTAAATGCAACTCCGAATATTCATTATCGTAGCCCGGTACATCCTTAAATGAATATTCAATAGGGGAGATTGAGTCCCTAGCCAAAGTTAGTAGGCCTAAACCTGCTCCTTTACTTACCTCATCATCACTATGGTGATAATTTCTAAGTTGTGTGCGATACGCCTGTTTAACCTCGTCTCGACTCATGTTATTCACGGCTTCTATTTTTTCTGTGATCCTACTTATGTATTTCCTATCAACCAAATTTCCACAGAAAATATAAAAGTGATCATCGAGTTTACCAACGGCAACGGCACCAATCTTTTCAAAGCTAGAATCTGGAACAAGAGGTGAATAATGAAGTGCGTTTTGGACCATTTCAATGAAGCTTGAAAATAGCTTTTTAGTCCCCGCACCCTTAGCATCACTATTGTCAAGCCGTTGCTTTAAAATATCACCCATCGTAGCGATAGCATTTTGAGAAAGAGTCCCGCTGTAATAAAAAACAATACCTTTCTTATCCGCGTCGTCTTGAAATGAACCAAATAAATCTATTTCCACACAACCTCCAATTAGAGTTTGAAACCCATTAAACTTAGATCATCTCTTCGTTTTTGTTTACCCTGATACTCGTAAAAAGCATTCATCAGAATCTCTTCCTGCTCCAACATAGGCTTTGTATGATGCTCTAATAGAATGTTTGAGTACCTTTTTTTACCGAATGCGATATTTTTTGAACCACCTATTTGATCTATGATGCCGTCTGTCGTTAAGTAAACACTCATGCCTTGAGAAATTGAAATCTCCTTGTTTATCCAGACAAAATCGTAAGGTGTATCTACGTATCCGACCCCTTTTCTGTCCGGATCGACAACTGAAACTTCTTGATCATTTTCCCCAATATAGAAAATTGGAGTTTTTGCGCCTGCATACGTAATTTTTTTATCTACTAGACTGACCCAAAAGAATGCTGCATCCATACCATCATCAGAACCATCCTTACTGATTAGTTTTGCAAACCTGGATTCTTCAGATAATAAATAACTTGTATCTTCCATCTGTCCTAAAGCAGTTTTTACTTTTTTATTCATAATGGACAAAGCACCAGCAGGGTCATGGCGATTGTCTTCAAGCAAAATGTGATCAATAAACGATGCCATAATTAATGTCATAAATGCGCCGGGCACGCCATGCCCAGTACAGTCGATTAATGCAAAAAAGAAACCATCTTCAAATTTCTTACATACATAATAATCACCGCCCACCTTGTCTCTAGGCTCCCAATGCATATAGAAATCTTTCAGGCAGGCGGCTAAATCCTCTTTAGAGCTACGTAAAAAAGATTTTTGAATCACGCTGGCATAGTTGATGCTCTCCATGACTAAGCGGTTTTTTTCGGCTTGTAGGTTGGTTACAACTTTAACTAGATCTTCACCTGTACCAACACCTAAATACTCGCCATCGTTGTTCGTGATGATAAAACCGTCATTCAGAGTTTTTCTGCCAGAGTTCACAACCTTAAAACTGAGATCTTGAATGCTCACATCTTCAGTAACGATCAATGGACTTTTGTCCATAAAGGCAATACAACTCTTACGATTAAACAGATCCCTATGGAATGGTTTAGCCATTCCATCCATGAAGATGTTTCGGTTGATAAGTCCCATAGGATTGCCATTCTCCACTACAGGCAAACCAACTACATCTGTATACCTTTTAAACAGATTAAACACATCGTCGTTAGTTTGATTGGGAGTAAGTACTGGAACTTCTATGAGTAAGTTTTTGGTAATAAACTCAGCCTCAATTTCAGTTAAGCCAGCTTTCGAATTCATTTGAAGCGATTTCATTTAATTAATCTCACCATGTGTGTTGGTAAGTAATTTAATGATTATTTGTGTATCTATTATGACAGAGAGGCAGAAGTGGACGATAGTGACGCTACACCGTGTCCGCAATATGGCAGTCTAATCTCAGAGTAAGTTTGCTAAATCAATCATGGAGTGAGTCGGATACCTCACATTGCTAGTGTGGTTCCTTGGTATCTGGGTTTAACGCTAGCTTATCAGCTTTTTATCAGGGGGCGATTTAGGTTTAAGCGTGCCAATAATTACACCTAAGTTTTTTAGATCTTCTAAAGCTTGCAGACCAAATTGAATTATTTTTTCAGTGGAGCCTGTATGCATATCATCGGCAATCAGTGTGAGTGCTTGCTTACCTGTGCTTTTATTTTGCCTTAACAGTGACAATAATCTAAAGGTGATTGAATTGAGCGCTATAAATTTCACTTCGTCTTCAATGTTACGGTACACCAAAAGTTGTGTGCTTAGCTGCTGTTTAGGTTTGTTACGCGGCGAAATTTTATGTACGGCGTAGTCATAACTCAGCAACTGCATAGTAGGTGTAAAAACTGGCTGCTCAGTGAGTAAATCGCCCTGCCGGTTAATTGCTTCATCATCTAGTTTTGGCGCCTCGATTGATGCGACTAGTAGTTCTATCCATTCGTAATGGCAAAGACTTGGCAGGTAGGATGGTAATAAAGGGGGGCTATTTGAGGTTGAGTCAGCTAAAAAACTTAAAAACTCTTCAGGGACTTTTCTAAAGATTGGCGTATTTGCAGCGTGTTCTCGCAAAAAGGCTCGGATTAACTTTAGCCATGCGCGCTTGCCGATTACTTTTTGCGCAACGGGAAAGCACGCGGATACTGAGGCAAATAGATTGTTAAACACAATTTCTTTATAGACAGCCATGCCACTAGCAGCAACCCCTTGAGGGCGAGGCTGATGTAGCGGGTCGCGAATGTGTGCAGTAAATGCTAATTGGTAACGTTGAAAGCTAGGTAAGTCATTAGCAAGCATCAGGTCGTCTGCACTCATGATAATTGTTGATTGCTTCGATTGCGCTGTAATTGCGCAATTTTATTGACTTCGCTCATTAGAATATTCAACGGCGGGATATTAGTGTCCCGCTCTAGCAGGGTAGGAAATGCGCCAAACAGTTGATAGGCGTCCTCAAGCAAAGCCCAGACTGGGTCAATGATGTCTTCACCGTGCGTATCTACCAGTAATTTTGGAGTTTGCTGGTAATGCCCGGCAACGTGGCTGTAGATAATACGTTCACCGGGGATGCCACGTAAAAACTCATGCGGGTTAAAGTTAAAATTAACACTATTGACGTAAATGTTATTGATGTCGAGGTGCAGTAAGCAATCAGCTTCATCTAATACAGCTTTGATAAATGCAAGCTCGCTCATTTCTGATACCGGTGCTGCTGCATAAAACGATGCATTTTCAATGCCTATGCGCTGACCTAAAATATCTTGCGTTTGACGGATGCGTTTAGCGACGTAGTGTACCGCTTCTTCAGTAAATGGAATGGGTAACAGGTCATACAAATAGCCTTGCTCGCCTTTGTAGCCGTCAGTGCAATAACTTAAATGCTCGGTATAAACGGGTATCTGATACTGATGCAGAAAGCTTTTAACTTGTTGCAAAAAGTCAGTATTGAGTGGCGCGAGGCCGCCCAGTGATAGACATAAACCATGGCAAACGATGGGATAGCGTTCAACAAACCAATCCAGTTGCTTTGCTGATTTACCGCCAACCCCTATCCAGTTCTCAGGTGCAATTTCAACAAAATTGATATTGGCAATTTCAGGTTGCCCATAAAGCGATTGAATCTGGGGTATGAGCTCACGCTTTAACCCCAGACCAACACCTTGTATTTGGCTGATGGATGCCATCGCTAACTGAGTTTATTTTTTCTCAGCGTTACATGCGCCTTCTTTCATTTTCTCAGCGGAGCATGCGCCTTCTTTAGCTTTGTCTGTAGCGCTAGCACCTGCTTTTTTCTCAGCGTTGCACGCGCCTTCTTTAGCTTTTTCAGCTGAGCATGCGCCTTCTTTGGCTTTATCCATTTTTTTCATGCTGGCACCACATTTACCAGCGCCACATTTGCCATCCATCGCTTTAGTATCCTTTGCATCCACTACTTGATAGCCTGAAGATAGTGATTTAACTGCAAACGGGTTTTCTGCCGCGATTGTTGTGGTTGAAGCAATGGAGAGTGCAAATGCACCGCCGATAGCAAGTGCGATAGTTTTTTGTGTGTTGTTCATAGTAAATCCTTTCAAAATTATTAAAAATTACAATTTAATTGATTACTTGTCAGACTCAATTGTGTGCAAAATCCTAGTTTTTGCCTCTATCGGGAGTCGTATCGTTTGGTCAAGCACGGTTTCATTTTTAAGTTGCTGTATAGCAATAAGCAACTGATTTAACTGTTGCTTAAAGTGTCGGCAAGCGGTGCAAATAAAAAGATGAAACCTTAATTGCACACGTTCTGACCATGTTAGTGGACAGTCTAACGATTGTGAAATGAGTTGACTGGCTTGTTTACATGTCAGCATCATGTTTTTTTCACTCCACTTTTCATGTGCCCACCCAATTCAATTCTAAACACTTTCTTAAACCCATCCGAGCGCGATACAACATTACCCAAGCATTGGTCGCGGTGATATCGAGCGCCTTACAAATGATTTCATTGTCTGTTTCATGCACATCACGCAACATGAAAATAGCTTTTAATTTTTTAGGTAATTTATTCAAGCAGGTGTCTAGAATGCCCAAAAATTGTTTTTGTTCCAATGTGTTATCCGGCATGTTGAATGTTTGTAGTTTATCGAGCCAGTGACCCGATTGATCAAAAAAATCATCCATACTGGTGTCTGTTGCATCTAAGTCAATTAAGTCAGAGATAGGCTGCTCACGAAATTGTTTACGTTGCAGGTCTATCATTTTATGTTTGAGTATGCCGGTGAGCCAGGTACGTGCAGACGAATCACCTTTAAAACCATTACTTTTAATGGCGGCTAGCATGGTTTCTTGTACGGCATCTTCAGCAAGGTGCGGGTCGCGTAATCTGGATAAGGCAAAGCGATATAAATAATCGCCATGGTCGTTCAGCCAGTCATTGACATTGTCTGCCATTAAGCTTGTCCAATCTTCTGTTTTAGCAGGTTAAGATAATGGCCAGAATCTAAAGGCGTATTGTTACGCTGCGCCTGCCAAATGGTTTCGGCAAGACATTCTAATAAATCATGTTGTGCCATATGTTTGTCATCATGTTTTTGTTGTAATGTAGCATAGACCTCGGTGATGCCGATTGGTTGGTTAATGCTGATTTGCTCAATCACGGATAAATGGAGACTCAAATGTAAAAACGGGTTAGTTTCGCCCATTTCTGGAAAGTATTGCTGCTGCATGTAGCGCTTTGGCGCCTCCAGTATTGGCTGATATTCCGGATGCATTTGAATCACTTCAACGGCAATTTTCTCTAAATCTGATAACGGCGCATTTTGTTTAAATTTAGTCCATGCATCAAATAAAAACTGGCGGGCTTGGTCGCGGCTTGGGTTGTATAAACTCATAATGGCTTCTAAATTTAATTGGTTTTTGCACTAAACAATGACAGCACTGCTGAATAAGGGAGCAATTGATTGACCCCACTAATGGAGGCGATTTCGCCGTTGCCATAAAAACCCAATAAAGGCATTCGTGGAAATTGTTGCGCAATCACTTTTAAGTCTTGGTCCGTGCCCGCATAAAAATAGGGGCCGCGCCCTAAGCAAGAAAATAATAAAGCAAAATCGGGCTGGTTACCTAACTTTTCAGCCAAGCGATGCGTCATGTGTGTCATGTCTGCAATAGCGGCGGTAGTGTCACGCAGGCCCCAGCTCATATATTGCCCAGGTTTAAGTGGCTGGGCAAGCATGATATTGCCATTTGTTTCATGATAACCAATCACCGTGGTTTGGTTATATTCACCTTGTTTTATAGCCTTGGCACTCTCAGCATATATAGCCATCACCAAGTGTAAAGGCACAGGTTCATTGCTTTTGCTATGTGCTTTCCAAGCTTTCTTTAAGCTGACATAAGGGCTGATATGACGATCTAATAACAGAATATCAAATTCATCGACCTGTTGAATTTTTTTTGGCTGAGTGAGTTTCAGTAAGCCATGCGACGCTTCTGTGGCAACATTTACGCCTGAAAAAAACGCCTCAACATAACCTGAAACTTCACCTTTGGCATTTTGCCATACAGAAAATGGACCTTGACCTATCGCATCACCAGATACACCACCAAAGCGCGCAATGTCATTACTCAGCCAAGTGCTGTTAATCGCATTGGGAGCGGAGAGCGTAAGTAATGGTTGCCGTGCGTAGTTCTGTCTTGCGAGTTGCAAGCCGACATCGTCGCCAAATACCATGGCAGCCGCAGCTGGCGCATCTAGCACCCAGTCGTCTTCGGTAAAAATACCAGTCGCGGAACAACCCATCACCTGAGTACAACTGGCAGCGCTTGCTGCGGCTTTAATCGCGGCCTGTGGGTTGCTGGCAAATTCCGAGGTGAGTAACAGTAGCACGCTGTTTGCAACAGTAATGCCAGCCTTGCGCATAGCGTTGGTGACAGCCTCAGTTGCAAGTTCAGGTTTGGCTTCACGGCCTAATACAATACTGGTTGCAACTTTCATGACTGATTTTTTTGCTTAGGTTTCGGTGGCGCGTATTCTTTTGCCTGATATTCGCATAGGTCT
>Ga0172380_10003815_pt1 | contig 20172 bp, 19 predicted proteins | sample Leawe162metaG_FD_119747 | JGI IMG/M metagenome (GOLD analysis project Ga0172380, IMG submission 119747) | Leachate microbial communities from a municipal landfill in Southern Ontario, Canada - Leachate well 162 metaG | ecosystem: Engineered > Solid waste > Landfill > Unclassified | place... | reverse complement strand
TACGATTAACTGGCCGCCGTGGGCAGTCGCACCCAGCGCATCTTGGAGGACCATGTCGACGTTGGAGCGTTTTTTTTGAAATGAGGCGGCCATATGTGAATAACACCACTATGGTGCCGTAAAGGCAAGGCATTTTTCACCTTCTTTTTATTTTTTCTCCGTGGGGCTAATGATTGGGGTAAGTGATGAGACCGATCCCAACAAGCTGCATGATTTGAAGACAGCCTCTGGACAGCGCACAGGTCTATTCGCCCGAGCAGGTGCAAACGCTGGTCGATCTGTTCCTTTCCGGCGTCCCCCGCGATCAGCTCGACCCGATCCTCGACGCCTGCGTGAGCGTTTACCTGGCGAACTTGGACGAAGACGGCCAGGTGGAATTCAAAGGCAAGGCCAAATCCTTCGCCCGCACCTACGATTTCCTCGCATCGATCATCCCCTACACAAAACCGGAGTGGGAAAAGCTGTCCATCCTGCTCAACCTCCTGATCCCCAAGCTGCCCTCCCCGGTGGATCCCGAGCCGATCAGGGGGCTGATCGAATCCATCGACATGGACAGCTACCGGACGGAAAAGAAGGCGGCCATGAAAATTGCCCTCCCCGACGACAATGCGGAGATCGGCCCGGTGCCGGTGGATATTCCAGGCGGCAGATACGTGCCCGATGTGGATCGCCTGAGCAACATTCTCAAAGCCTTCAACGACCATTTCGGAACCCTCTTTACCGACGCCGACCGCGTTTCCCGTCGCATCCGGGAAGACATCGCCCCGAAGGTTGCCGCCGACCAAGCCTATCAGAACGCGAGGAGGAACACCCCCAACTCCGCCCGCATCGAGCATGACAAAGCCCTCGCAAAGGTCATGCTCACACTGCTCAAGGACGACACGCAGGTTTACAAACAGTTCGTCGAGAACGAATCATTCAAGCGCTTCGTGACCGATATGGTTTATACGATCACGAACGAGTAATCGGGCGGCCCCTCTGGCCGTCGCGTGGGGGGACAATAGGCCCCACATATTTTTCCGAGAGAAATCCCGCCCCGCTGCGAATACGGGGAAAGGGCACCGCCGCGATAGGTGGGAATGGCGGGTTAAATTCCTCGATGCCTGGTGCAAGAAGGTCGCACGCTCCCGCCTCGGTCCACTCAAAAAAGGGCAACCGAATACGCGACTGCTAGCCAGTGCCGCCGACGTGAACGTGTCGCGCCCGTAGAACGAGAAAAGGAAACTGGTATCGCAGCAAACACGCATGGCCGATCACCATTTCCCCGATGCCTCGCGGACAAGGTTCACGGCCTCCTCTCCCGCCATGATGGGCCAGCCGGACTTGTCGCGCCGCGCCGCTGCGCTGTCCGCCAACGTCCGCCGCTTCGCCGCCTCCGGTTTGTCCGGGACCAGCCGGGCAACGACTTTGCGCCGCATGGTGATTGCCACCTGTTCGCCGTCCGCAATCTACGCCATGACGCGGGGGAAATTCTGCCGGATGTCTCTCACGCTCGCCGTTCTCATAACTTGCGATGCCATATTCTTCGATCAGTGGTTGCCCTGCATCATGGAGCCCATGACTCCGGGGCCTTCCCATTTTTCCGGGCGGTTCCAAGGGAGGTTGGCACCGGCCTGCTCGGACTCCGGCTTGTCGGCGGTCGCACAGCCTCCGATGAGGGGGATGGCTGCGGCCAGCAGAAGGCTATTCAGCAGTCGCTTGGTAAATGACATTGTCTCCGGGCTGGATGTTCACTCCGCGGGGAACGCTGTTCGCAACGATGTCGGCGATCGAGGTCGAGGGTTCGACCGAGGTCACGCGGACTTTTCCGACGAGCTGGCTCCCGCGTTTGATGAGCATTTCGGCGTTGCCGACAACCCCGTTTTTGTCGCCGAGATTGAGGACCACGAAATTCCATGCCTGGTTCACGGCGAGAATCCGGCCTTCGAGCCCGTTGCGCATTTTCAGGGCCATCCGATCGTAATCCTTCTTGCGGAGCACTTCGAGCTGGCCGCGCGAAGATTCCAGGTCTTTTTGGAGTTGGGCAATCACGGCCTCCTTTTCGGCGATGATGGCCTGGTCCTCGGGGCTCGGCCCCGCCGGAGCGGTCGTGGTAGTCTGGGTGGCGTTGGCTTTGACTTTCGCTTCCTCCAGATCTGCATTCAGTTTGGTGATCTCGTCCGCCTTGGCCTTGATCTGGTCCGCCAAACCTGCAGCCTCGGTTTTATTCTTTTCCAAATCGGTTTTCAGCGTCTCCGCCTGGGCGACGGCCTGGGCTTTTTCGGCCGTGACGGTCTCGACCGTGGCTTTCGCTGTTTTCAGCTCGCTCTGAACCTGGTCGAAGGTGGCGGTTTTTTGTTGCGCCTGCTGTTGCGTGGACACGAGATCGTCCTTTGCGGCGGCCAGCTTGCTTTTGTTAATAAACCCGAGGGCCGTGGTCGCCAGAGTGACGGCAATCGAAGCGTAGAGGAGAACTTTACCCATGACTGATAGTGAATTTGGTTGAGGAGCAGGATTGTGAATAAGTGAAGCGAACCGGCGTTGCAAGCGCAAATGCAACAAAATCTCCGGAATTCCGATTGCCAACCGGGAATCGCCCTCTATGTTGGGTTCGCCAGGGACTATGGACTGGGGACGGACGAACCCCGCCAGGGCAGGAATGCAGCAACGGCACTCCGCTCCCCTTTGCCGTAGCTCTCTGGCCTTTTCCCCTCCTTGACTCGTGGCACGTCCGCATTACTCTGGCGGGCGGATGGAAACGACTTCCAGAGAGAGCGTGCGGGAGGTTTTGTATGGCTACCTTGCAGGCAAGGGGCTGCGCAAAACCACGCAACGGGACGCGATCATCGAGGCCGCATTCAGCACCAAGGAGCATTTCAACGCCGAGGAACTCATGGCCATGTCGAAAAAGATCGATTCCTCGGTTTCCCGTGCAACGGTTTACCGCACGCTGCCGCTGCTGGTCGAGAGCGGGCTGCTTCGCGAGCTGGATCTCGGTGGCGAGACGAAGGTCTACGACCCGAATTTTCTCGAGCACCCGACGCACAACCATCTGGTCTGCGTGGACTGCAAAAAAATCATCGAATTCGAGGACATCAACATGGAGTTGCTGGAGAATTGCATCACCCGTCGGCTCGGGTTTTCCCCGGCCAACAAAATGGTGAAGATCGAGGCGCATTGCGACGAGTTGAAGCGGCGCGGCACTTGCGCCAAGCGGGCGGTGGAGGCGGGTTCCTGACACGGCCATGTGGAAGGGACGATTCAAACAGGATGCTTCGGACCTGCTGAAGGCCTACACGCAGTCGGTGACGACCGATTGGAGGCTCTACCGCCAGGATATCCGGGGGAGCATCGCGCATGCCCGCGCGCTTGAGAAGGCCGGCCTCCTCGCGGGCGGGGAGTTCGACCAGATCGAATCCGCCCTGACGGCCATCGCCTCCGAGATCGCCGCCGGCACGTTCCCGTTCCGGGAGGAACTTGAGGATGTCCACATGAACATCGAGGCCGAACTGACCCGGCGGATCGGGGCCGCAGGCGCGAAATTGCACGCCGCGCGCAGCCGGAACGACCAGGTCGCGCTGGATTTCCGCCTTTATCTGACCGATGCCTGCGGGGCGATCCGCTCGGGGATCCGCGGGTTCCAGCGCTCGCTTGTGGGGCTCGGCGTCCGCCACGCCAATGCCGTGATCCCCGGCTACACGCACCTCCAGCGGGCGCAGCCGGTTCTTTTCGCGCACCACCTCCTCGCCTACGTCGAAATGCTCGAGCGGGATTTCGGGCGGGTCACGGATTGCGCCAAACGGATGGACGCGATGCCGCTCGGTTCCGGGGCGATCGCGGGGTCGACGCTGCTTCTCGACCGGGAGGCGATTGCGGGGGAGCTGGGGTTTTCTCGCGTCACCTCGAACAGCATGGACGCGGTGGCGGACAGGGATTTTGCCTGCGAGCTGCTCGCGGCCCTGGCGATCCTGGGCATGCACGTCTCGCGGCTGAGCGAGGATGTCATCCTTTGGGCGTCGGCGGAGTTCGGGTTTCTGGAATTGAGCGACCGGCACACGACCGGATCGAGCCTGATGCCGCAGAAAAAAAACCCCGATATCGCGGAGCTCGCCCGAGGAAAAACCGGGCGCCTCTACGGCAATCTGATCGGTCTTCTCACGACGATGAAGGGCCTGCCGCTCACCTACAACCGCGACATGCAGGAAGACAAGGAGGGGGTCTTCGATTCGATCGACACCGTCCTCGACACGCTCGCGATTTTCGCGGAGATGCTCGCCGCCGCCTCGCTCCGGGAGGACCGCGCCCGCTCCGCCGCGTCGGACCCTCTCCTTCTGGCCACCGACCTCGCAGACCGCCTGGTCGAGGGAGGGGTCCCTTTCCGCCAGGCCCACGGGACCGTGGGAAAACTCGTGGCCCTCGCGCAGGAAGCCGGCGTTTCGCTCGACAAATTGGATCCGGCGGAATTCCTGGCCGCCTCCGCCGTGCTCACCCCCGGAGTGGTGGCCGCCACGTTCGATCTGGATTCGGCCATGAAAGCCCGGCGGGCAACCGGCGCGCCCTCGCCGGACAACGTCGCAAGAGAACTGGCCCGGTGGTCCGCCCAACTCGGCTGATGGATTCCACGGACAGCAACGCCCGCCCCGCCCGTCCGGGGGAGGAGGAGGGTTTCGCGTGAGCCTGAAGCGATTCTTCGATTTCCGGGAAACGCGGGACGAGGCAAAGCCCTTCCTGGCCCACCTCGAGGACCTTCGCGCCACGCTCATCAAGATCTTTGTCGCGCTCGGCATCACGATGACGCTGTGCTTCATGTTCCGGAGCGAGCTGGCGGGGCTGATCCAGCGTCCGCTGATCGCGGTGGACCCGGACCGTGCCGCGAATCTCCAATCGCTGGGGGTCGCCGATTCGTTCACGATTTCCCTCGAGCTCTCGCTCTACGGCGGGATCATCCTGGCCTTTCCGGCCATCCTCCTCTTCTTGGCGGAGTTCGTCCTCCCCGCGCTGAACCCCTCGGAAAAACGGATCCTGTATCCGGTCGCGCTGGTGGGGTTCGGGCTTTTTCTTGCCGGCGTGGCCTTCTGCTATTTCGTGGTCCTGCCGCAGACGCTGGAATTTTTCTTCAAAGACGCGCGGGCGATGCACTGGCAGCCGACATGGACCGTGCGGGAATACTATTCGTTTACGACCCAGTTCGTCATCGGCTTCGGTCTCGCCTTCGAGCTGCCGCTCGCGGTGCTGGTCCTCGTCAAGCTCGGCATCGTGGATTACGATCTCCTGAGGCGGACGCGCGCCTACGCGCTCGTGGCGATCATTTTCGTCGCCGCGATCATCACGCCCACCACCGACATGGTCACGCTGGCATTGATGGGCGGCCCGATGTATGTGCTCTACGAGATCTGCATCGCGATCTCGTGGCTCATGGGACGGCGCGGCGGGGAGTGATCAGCTTATTGGAGGGGGGCTTCAGAATCTGGAAAGCTCCGGGCCTGCGAGTTCGCGGGCCTTCTCAAAAAACTCCGTGCCAGCGGCAGGATCTTGTCGGCGGGGACTCCGGCCCGCTCCCAATGAAAAGCCATTCGAGCCAGGGGGCATATCCCTGCAAAATCGCGTGAAACCCCGATGCGCCGCAGTGTCACGGCTCGTGCGGGAAGGCAGAGCACGAGCCGCGGTAGCGCGACGGGGCAACCCCGACGATCTGCTTGAATTTGCGGTTGAAATAGGCGAGGTCGTTGAAGCCGGATTCCAAGGCGATGCCCAGCACTTTTTCATCACCGGCCCGCAGCCGGATCATGGCGGCCTGGATGCGGCGTTCGATCAAGTAGTCGAAGACCCGTTTTCCCGTGTAGGCTTTGAAGGCCCGGCAGAGCGCGGTCCGGCTCAGGCCGACGCGTTTGGCGAGGGTTTCCAGCGTGTGTGGTCCGGCGTAATGCGCGTCGAGAAACTGCCGCAGTCCCTCGATCCGCGGTTGCGTCGGCGGGGCGTCGGGTCGGCTGGGCACGACGCCGTGTTCGATCGCGTGACGGCAGCAGAGCATGAGGAAAAGCTTGAACCGCAGGGCGACGGCCTCCTCGTATCCCGGCGGGCGGTTTTCGATTTCGCTCCGGATGGCGAACAGGGGCTCCGCGAAGGGCCGCGGATCGTCGAATTGCAGGCGCACGATGCGGTTGAGCTGGTGTTGGAAACGCGGGTGCAACGGCAGGAGCAACGGCAAAACCGCCTGCAGCCCGCGCGGCAGCGATGGCAGCGGGTGGTGCTGAAGATCCAGATAGACATTCAGAATGCCCATGCCGCGAGAGTCGGTGAGGATGTCGTGCCGCTGTCCGTAGTGCGTGACCGCGAGCGACGCGCCGCTTTCGGCGAACGTCTCGTCGCCGATCACGTGCCGTCCCCGCCCGCGCAGGATGAACGTGAGGAGCACGACATCGAGCGCGTGCGGGCGGATTTCGCGGTTGATGTAGCGCGGAAAATATTCCACGGCGATGCCGAGAGACCGCAGCGAGGGCTGCCGCTGCTTGAGTCGGTAACACGTCAACATCGTCAAAACGATTCGTTAACATAGTCCAAGATAACATCGTGATCAAGAATTATGTTGTATGCATGAAAACAGCGCTCACCCAGGATCAAATCGGATATTACCAACAAAACGGCTTCGTCCATCACCCGGGATTTTTATCCCCGGAAGAAGTCGCGGAGCTGAAAACGGCGGTGCTCGACAGCATCGCGGAAATGGCGCGGACGCAGGGCGACGCGATGGTGGCCGGCGGCGGCGCGAAGATGGAGCAGGGTGGCTATTACGCGAAGGTCTTCACCCAGCGGCTGAACCTCTGGCGCATCAACAAGACCGTCAAAGATTACATGCTCTCGCCCGAGCTCGGACGGATGCTCTGCGAACTGGCCGGCGTGGGCGGCATGCGTGTCTGGCATGACCAGGCGCTCATCAAGGAGCCGTATGGCAACCCGACCTCATGGCATCTGGACAACCCATACTGGTCGTTTTATTCGCGCGACTCGATCTCGGTCTGGATTGCGCTCGAGGACGCGACGCCCGAGAACGGCTGCATGTGGTTCGTGCCCGGCACGCAAAAGCTGGCGACGTTCGACAATGTCGGCATCGGCCAGAATCTCGGGGAGCTGTTCAAGGTTTATCCGAAGATGGCGGAGATCGACACGGTTTGCGTGCCGATGAAAGCCGGCGATTGCAGCTTCCACAACGGATTGACGGCTCATGGGGCCGGAGCCAACATGACACGCAAACGCCGCATTGCCATGACCTGCGCCTACATGCCTGCGGGCAGCACGTTCAACGGGCAGCAAAACATTTTGCCTGACGACTACTTCAAATCGCTCGCCAAGGGCGACGTGCTCTCCAACGACGACTGGAACCCGGTGGTTTATACACAGGACGGGCAAGCCGCATGACGGCCCGCGAGCGCTTTCGGGCCGTCATGGATTTCCGTCCGTTCGACCGGCTGCCCCTGGTGGAATGGGCGGCGTGGTGGGACAAGACCATCGCGCGCTGGCATTCGGAAGGGTTGCCGGAGGCGCTCGCGGACCGGTATGATCTCTGTCGGCATTTCGGGTTGGATTTGTATTGGCAGGATTGGATCGGGGCGGTGCGTCCGGCCTGCCCGCAACCGGCGGCGCACGGCGCGCCGATCATCGCCACGATGTCCGACTACGAGAAAATCCTTCCGCACCTTTATCCCGATCCGGAAGCGCAGCCCGAACGCTGGGAACGCTGGGCCGAATGGGCGCGGCGGCAACGGCAGGGGGAAGCCGTGCTGTGGTTCACGCTCGACGGTTTTTTTTGGTTTCCGCGGGTGTTGCTGGGGATCGAGCCCCATCTCTATGCCTTCTACGACGAGCCGGAGCTGATGCACCGCATCAACACGGACCTCGCCGAATGGCACCTGCGTGTCATCGAAAAAATCGCGTCGATCTGCGCTCCCGATTTCATGACCTTCGCCGAAGACCTGAGCTACAACAACGGGCCGATGATCTCGAAGGACCAGTTCGACGAATTTCTGAAGCCCTACTACGCGCGGGTGATCCCGGCTCTCGAAAAGCACGGGGTCATCCCCTTCGTGGATTCCGACGGCGACGTAAGCGTCCCCGCGTTCTGGTTCGAGGAGGCAGGGATCGGGGGGATCCTCCCGCTGGAGCGCCAGGCCGGCGCGGATATCTCGCGGCTCCGCGCGGAACATCCGCGCATGAAATTCATCGGCCATTTCGACAAGCTGACGATGCACAGGGGCGAGGCCGCCATGCGCGCCGAGTTCGAGCGCCTGCTGCCCGCCGCGGCGCGGGGAGGATTTCTGGTCAGCGTGGACCACCAAACCCCGCCCGGTGTTTCCTACCGGGACTACCAGCTTTATCTCGAACTGTTCCGCGAGTATGCCGGGCGCGCCGGGGAGATCAGCCGGGACCGGGGATTGCGGGTTTGAGGCTCGCGCCGATGGGGGGGAGCGCGAACCCATTTTCCTCTGCGGTCCGGGGCGGACGGTCACCTCTCCGCCAACGGGCGCCTGCCCGAGAGCGCCCTTTGCAGGGTGATCTGGTCGGAGTGTTCGAGCCCGCCGCCCGCCGGCAGCCCGTGGGCGATGCGGGTCAACGGGACGCCCGAGGGGGCGAGCGCTTCCGCGAGGTAGTTTGTCGTCGCCTCACCTTCCACATCGGCGCTCAATGCGAGGATGATTTCCGCAGGTTTTTCTGTCTGCAGGCGTTGCAGGAGTTGCGCGATTCTGAGCTGGTCGGGCCCGATGTGGTCCAGGGGTGCCAGCCGCCCTCCCAGCGAGTGGTAGAGGCCGTGGAACGAGCCTGTTTTTTCGAGTGGCAGAATATCGGTGGCCTGTTCGACGACGCAGATTTCGCGCCCGCCGCGCGAGGGTTGGAGGCAGATTTCGCAGAGTTCCCCCGCCGCGAAAAACCCGCAGCGCCCGCAGGGGTGGATGGAGCTTGAAGCCGTTGTGAGCGCCCCGGCAAGCTGCGCGGGGCGCGCGTCTTTGTTGGAGAGAACCCACAAAGCGATCCGCTCGGCGCTGCGGGGCCCGATGCCCGGGAGGCGGCGCAGCTCGCGGGTGAGTTGCAGGAAGGGCGCAGGGTAATCGATGGCCATGAGGTTCAGTTTGTCGCCGCCAGGCACCCGTCCTCGATCCGCAGGAGCCGGTCTCCCCGCCGCGCGAGATGCTCGTCGTGGGTCACGACGACGAGCGTCCGGTTTTCCGATCTCGCCAGGTCGAGCAGGAGCCCGATGATGGCCTCTCCGGTGTGGGAGTCCAGGTTTCCGGTGGGTTCATCCGCGAAGAGGATCGCCGGGCCGTTGATGAGTGCGCGGGCGATGGCGACCCGCTGCTGCTCTCCGCCGCTCAGCTCCGCGGGGAGGTGGTGCAGGCGTTCGGAAAGCCCGACCCGCCGGAGCAACTCGCCGCCTTTTTCGGACGAGGCCATTCCGCGGATCATCGCGGGGACGAGGACGTTTTCCAGCGCCGTCAGCTCGGGGAGGAGGAAGTAGGATTGAAAGACGAAACCCATCCGGCGGTTTCTGAGCTGGGCGAGGCGGTCCGTGCCCATGTCGTAGAGCGATTGGCCTTCAAATTCCACGGTGCCCGACTCCGGGGTTTCGAGGCCGGCGAGCGTGTAGAGGAGGGTGGTCTTCCCGGCACCGCTGGCACCGCACAGGAAAACGGCCTCGCCGCCGAAAATCTCGAGGCTGATCCCGCGCAGGACCGGGATGGTCGTCTTGCCGATCCGGAAAGACCTCTCCAGGTTGTTTGCTTTGAGATGGATGGACATAGGCGGTCACTGTGGGCCATTCGGGGCGGCGGAGCGAAGCGAAAATGTGCTCAGCCATCGATCCCGCGCCCGCTTTCGGCGTTTTCCTCGATGAGATGTTCTTCGTCCTCGACCGTTTTTTCCATTTCGGAAATCTTCGGCCCGCCCGCCGCGCTGGAGCGGTAGAGGAGGTAGACGAGACCGCCGACGAGGCTCCAGAAGACAAGCATGAGGAAACCGGATATCGAAATCGACATGGCGATTTCCTTTGGGGTCCGGTAGAGGGAGCCGAGCAGGGTGATGAACAGCCCCTCGCGGACCCCGGCCCCGCCGAGGCTGATTGGGAGGGCTGTCACCGTCGAGACGACCGGCATGACGCAGAACACGCCGATCAGGCTGAGCCCCGCGCCGAACGCTTTCGCGGCAAAATAAAATGTCGAGAAGATCAGCAGATGGGCCGGGAGCGAAAGCAGGAACGCTTCGCCCACGGCCCCGCCGGCTTTTGCATACTGGGAAAACGCGGCTGCGGCCTCGACCATCCTGTCATGCATCGGGAGCCAGCGCGGAAGTTTCGAGGTGAGGTTGAGGCGGTCGACAAGCCACGCCGCGACAATGAACCCGAGCGATCCTCCCAGGATGAGCGCCACGGTGAGGACGCCCATGCGCGCGGAGTTCCACAACTCGCCCCACCGGGCCAGGATGACAACCGCCGAGACGGTGGCCAGCGCCAGCACGCCGACCATCCGGTCGATGAAGACGCTCAGGAGCGCGCCCGCCTTCTTGTCCGGGGCTTCCCGCATGATGAAAAAGATCTTGATGACATCGCCCCCGGTCGAGCCGAGCAGGAAGAGGTTGAAAAACATCCCCGAGAGCATGATCCGCAGCGCCCGCCAGAAGGAAACCGTGATGCTCTGGACACGCAGCAGGATGATCCACCGCCGGGTCTGGAGCAGGATCGCCAGCCCGAGGGCGGCGATGCCGGGAAGAAACCACCACAACCCGCCATCGGCCCTCGCCTTCCCGATCGCTTCCAGCATCTTTTCGTTTTGTTCGCGATCCCGGAATATCCACCACAGCAGGCCGAGGGTGATCAGGATCTGGACGGCGGGCAGAAGGTATTTTTTCATCGGGCGAATGTGTTGGTCCACCGTTCCATCGCGGAGCGGAGTTCCTCCGCCGACGTGCGCGGAGAGAGTTCAAATACCATGACGCAGGATTTTGGGAAGAGGGGAAGAAGGTTTTCGAAATCGACCTCCCCGGCGAACGGCGCGCAGTGGTCGCGGAACGGCCATTTGACATCGTGGACATGGCAGCCCAGGGCGAGTGGCGCGGCGGTCTCCAGCCATTGCCGGTGGTCGATCAGCCCGAGGTTGTGCTTGATCTGGGCGTGGCCGAAGTCGTGCCAGTAGCCGACGTGTGCGGAATCCAGGCGGCGGAGAAACGCGACCAGCTCGCGCTCGGTCGGCACGGCCTCGTAGTATTCGCGGTTTTCGATCCCGATCCTGACCCCTTTCGCGCCCGCGTAATCGACGACCTCGGTCAGGCATTCCAGGACCCGCTGGATATAAACCTCTGCGACGCGCTCGCGCTTTTGAACGGCTTCGAGCTTGCGGCGGGTGTATTCCCGGTCCAGATAATTTCCGTCCTCCACCATCCTGCGGAGCGGCACCGTGAGATCGAGCGAGCGGATCCGCCCGCAGTGGACGACCACAAAAGGCGCCTCGAGTTTTTCCGCCCAATCGATGGTCCTGCGTGTCAGGCGGACAGCCCGTTCGCGGTCGGCGGGGCGGTGGGAGGTGAACTCGTAGCAGTCGGGATCGTCCGCGAGGATCTCCACCGGCGAGGGCAGGAAATTGTGGACGCTGCCGATGGAAAACCGGTGCTTCCTGCGAGCCTCCAGGATGCCTTCGAACAGTGTGGCCGGCAGCCCGTGGCCGAGTTCGATGCGCCCGAAGCCCAGCGCGAGGATTTCCTCGACCAGGGCGAGCCCGTTTTTGTGGCGGCGGGCATTCCAGCACGTGGAGAGTGAGATTTTCAGTGGTTCGGTTTTCGGTGGTTCGGTTTTCAGCGCAGAACGTCTTCGATTCGCAATGCTTTCCCGAGCACTGAATCACTGAAAACCAAAAGCTTTTCCGTGTTCATCTCGCCCAGGTGATCAGGCGCAGTTCGTGGTCCTGCGTGAGGTGCGGGTGGGTGGGGATCACGCGAACATTCAGCCCGTAGCTTCCGCTCTCGCTCGCGGGGATGGGGCCCGAAAACAGGTAATTGCCGTCATCGATGCGTTTTTCCATTGCAAGATCCGTGAACGCCGCGTCCACGATCCGGTTCTTGTCGACAAGCCCGTAATAGGCCTGGACCCTCACGTTGTCCGGTTTCACCTGGCCGAGGTGGACATGGGCGGAGACCGTCATTTGTTCGCCGACGTAGAAGATTTCCCTCGCCGTTTTGCCGTCCAGGATCTGGTAGGCGATTTCGTAATCCGGAACGCGGATCTGCGTCCATTGGGACCGGATGTCCGCCTTCCACTTGCTGAGAGCGACCGCGTTGGAGCAATGGTTTGCGCTGAGGGCGACAAAGGCCGCGGCCGAGGGTTCGTAGAGGCGTTCGTTGTATTCGGAGACCATGCGGTGGGTGTTGAAAACCGGGACGACGGTCCTCATGGATTCCCGCATGAGCTGGATCCAGGCGAGGGGGAGCTTCCCGTCGGGCTTCGCGTAGTAGAGGGGGATGATCTGGTTCTCGAGCACGTGAAAAAGGCTCTGGATGTCGACCTGGTCCTGGAGCGCCTCGGGGCCGGAGGTGATTTCCTGGCCGATCGCCCAGCCGTTCTTGCCGTTCCAGCTTTCCAGCCACCATCCGTCGAGCACGCTGAAGTTGAGGCCGCCGTTGGGAGGGAGCTTCATCCCGCTGGTGCCGCTGGCTTCGAGCGGGCGAAGCGGGTTGTTGAGCCACAGGTCGACCCCCTGGGAAAGTCGTCGGCCGACATTCGTGTCGTAATCCTCGACGAACACGATCCGGCCCTCGAACCGGGGATCCCGCGAATGCCGGTAGACTTCCTGGATCAGTTTTTTGCCGCCGTCGTCGGCGGGATGGGATTTCCCGGCGAAAACAAACTGGACCGGACGCTCGCGGTTCGAGACCAGTTTGATGAGGCGGTCGAGGTCGCGGAACAGGAGCGTCCCCCGTTTGTAGGTGGCAAACCTTCTGGCGAAACCGATGGTCAGCACTTCGCTGTTCAACAGCCTGTTCGCGTGCCGGACCTGATCGGGGGGCTCGCCGTTGCGGAGGCGCTGGGCGTGGATCCGTTCCCGGAGAAAATCGATCGTGCGCTGCTTGAGCGTCTGATGAAGGGTCCAGAGGACCTCGTCCGGGATGTCGATGACGCCGCGCCAGTAGTCGGCGTTGGTGAGCTGGTCCTCCCAGTCTTTCCCCAGGTATTTTTCATACAGGTCGTGGAATTCTCCGGCGGCCCAGGTCTTGATGTGAACCCCGTTCGTGATGCTCGTGATCGGAACCTCCATTTCCGGCACGTCCTTCCAGACATTTTTCCAGATCCCGCGGCTGACCTCCCCGTGCAGCTTGCTGACCCCGTTGGCAAACCGGCTGGTTCTCAGGGCGAGGACCGTCATGCTGAAGGTGTTTTCGGGATTGGCGGTCGCCTGGCCCAGCGCGAACAGCCGGTCGAACGTGATCCCCACGTGCTGGGGATACTCGGCGAAATATTTTGCCATGAGGGCGTGGGAGAATGCGTCGTTGCCCGCTGGGACCGGCGTGTGGGTGGTGAAGATGCTGGACGCGGCGACGACCTGGAGCGCCGAGCTGAAATCGAGCCCCTCGTTCCGGACGTATTCCCGCATGCGCTCCAGCACGAGGAACGCCGAGTGGCCCTCGTTCATGTGGAAAACCTGGGGCTCGATTCCCATGGCCCGCAGGGCCCGGAAGCCTCCCATGCCGAGGACGATTTCCTGTCTCATTCGGAATTCCTGGTCGCCGCCGTAGAGCTGTGCGGTGATGAGCTGGTCCTCGGGCGCATTTTCCGGGAGCATCGTGTCGAGGAGATAGAGGTTGATCCTGCCGACCGCGAGCCTCCAGACCTTGGCGCGCACTTCGCGGTTGGGGAAGGAAACCAGGACCTTGAGCGGAGTCCCGTCGAGCTTGACCTCCTGGACCGGGAGGTGGTGGAAATTCTGGTTGAGGCTCACGGCTTCCTGCCAGCCATCCTTGTTGATTTCCTGCTTGAAGTAGCCGTCACGGTAGAGGAGCCCGACCGCCACAAAATTGAGGTCGAGATCCGAAGCGGATTTGCAGTGATCCCCGGAAAGGATGCCGAGACCTCCGGAATAGTTGGGAAAGGACTCGTGGAACCCGTATTCTGCGGAGAAATAGGCCACCGGATGCTGGAGAGGGGTCGTCTCCCGGCGGAGTTTCCCGTAGGTGTCCTTCCTCGCCATGTAGGCAAGGAACCGGGCATGGACCGAGTGGAGGTCTTTGAGAAAATGCTCGTCATCGGCGACCTCGGTCAGGCGCGCCTGGCGGCATGTCTGCAGCATCCTCAGCGGGTTGTGGTTCGTGGCATCCCAGAGCGGGACATCCAAAAACCGGAACAGTCGCCTCGCCGAAGGCTCCCATGTCCACCAGAGGTTGTAGACCATCTCCCGGAGCGGCTCGAGCTCGGGCGGGAGTTTGGGGATGACGTTGTAGGTGAGAATCGGTTCCATATTTCACGGAAGCCTAACATCAGGGCCGTGCGCCGGCGAGAAGGGATTGCGAACCCCTGATTCGTTTCTTGACCTTTGCGGGCACTTCCGGCATGCCATTTGTTCCGCTCCGGGGCAGAACGCCCCGCATGCTGCCCAAACCATGACATTTCGCCGATCGTTTTTCCTTCGACACCTGCCGATTTTGCTGCCGGTGATTTTTTCCGCTCTCCTGCATCCGGCGAACGCCCAGACAGGAGTCGGCCCCGTGGTCAGGGACATCACGGTCGAAAACGTCGGGGCACCAGGCATCTCCAAGGAACGCGTGCTCGCCAACCTCGCCACAAAAGTTGGCCAGCCATACACCGAGCGGGCCGCCGAGCAGGACATCCGCGCGCTCTATGCCACCGGCGGCGTCTCCAATGTCCGCATCTTCGCCGAGCCCCTCGGAGACGGCGTCAAGGTCACGGTGCTTCTGCAGGGCCGTCCGGTCATCGAGGAAATCCTGATCGAGGGGGCGGAGCAGATCCCCATGAACCGCGTCCGCCGCGAGATCGGAACCAAAGTCGGCGACGTCGTCAGCGAGGAAAAAATCGAGGACGACCGCCAGAAGATCATCAAGCTTTACGAGGACAGGAACTACTCCGAGATCGACGTCCAATACAAAATCCAGGAAGCTCCTGGCAACAACCGGTCCAAAGTCATCTACTCGATCAACGAGGGGCCGAAACTGATCGTCAAGCGCATCACCTTCGTCGGCAATGAGTCGGTCCTCTCCCGCGACCTGAAAAAGGTCATGAAGACCAAGCCGGAGGACCTCCTTTCCTTTTTCACCAAGAGCGGGCGCCTCGTGCCCGCCCAGGTCGAGGAGGACCGCGCGGCCATCAAAACCCTTTACCAGAACCGCGGGTTTGCCGATGTCGAGGTCTCCGACATCCAGACGCTCCCGGTGCAGCGCAACGGCGTCGAAATGACCGTCACCATCGTCGAGGGCATGCAATACCGCCTGAACACGGTCAAGGTCGAAGGGGTGAACCTCACCTCGCAGGATGAGGTCCTCTCGCGTATGAAAATGCTCGGCGGGCAGCTTTTCACACCCAAGGGGATGGGCGACGATCTCAAGGCTCTGAGGGATTTCTACGGCGGCCGCGGATACGTGGACATGGTGGCCTCGCCGGAAGTCCTGCCCGCAGGCCCGGGGGCCGTCGATGTGACATACCGGGTGGATGAAGGCGTCCAGTCCTACGTCAACCTCGTCAACATCCAAGGCAACACCCGCACGCAGGACCGCGTGATCCGCCGGGAGCTGGCCGTCAAACCGGGCGACGTCTTCGACACCACCCTCGTGGATGTCAGCAAAAAACGGCTCGAAAACCTCAACTACTTTTCCCGCGTGGATACCGCCCCGGCAGACACCATCGTGCCCGGACGCAAAGACCTGAACGTGATCGTTGAGGAAAAACGCACCGGATCGTTCAACTTCGGCGTGGGCTTCAGCACGATCGACAGCCTGCTCGGCTTCGCCGAACTCCAGCAGACGAATTTCGACCTCTTCAACTGGCCCAACTTCACCGGCGGCGGACAGAGGTTCCGGATCCGCGGCCAATACGGGCTCCAGCGAAGCGATTTCGTCGTGGCCCTGACCGAGCCGTGGTTCCTCGGACAAAAGCTTTCCGTCGGCGTGGAGGGATACTACCGGAACGCGAACTTCCTGTCGGCCGTCTACAACCAGTCGAACCTCGGCGTCGCCTTCCAGGCCCGCAAACAAATCTGGAGGGCGCTCTCCGCCCGCCTGGAATACCGCATCGAACAAATCAAGATCTACGACGTCGACAGCACCAACAACAACGGCGACTACTTCTTTTTTAACGGGTTTGGCGACAGCTACAACGGCAACGAAAATGCCGGGCCCGTCATCGAGAATTCCGCAGGCACCTACGTCAAGAGCGCGTTCACGGGCTCGTTGGTCTGGGACACGCGCGACAGCCTTTTCCTCACCCGGAAAGGCGAGCTCGTGGAGCTGACCGGATTTATCGCCGGCGGCCCCCTCGGCGGAGACGTGCAGGATTACGGCATCTCGCTCGAAGCCTCGAAATATTTCTCGCTGCCGTTCGACCTGATCTTCCTCGTCAAGGGGCAGATCGCCATCGTGAACGGGTGGGGGGACGACACGGCATCCGTCGATGGCGGCTATGGCAGCGGGGTGCCGATCTTCGACCGCCTCTACCTCGGCGGCGCGAACAATATGCGCGGGTTCAATTTCCGCGAGGTCGGTCCGGTGGACCAGTATGCCAACCCGATCGGTGGCAACTCGCTGGCCTATCTCACGTTCGAGATGACGTTCCCCATCGTCTCCCGCGTGCGCGGCGCCGTGTTCAGCGACATGGGCTTCGTCAACGTCAATTCCGGCGACTTCAGCACGACAAACACCAATGTGGACATAGGGATCGGCCTCCGCCTCGATCTCCCGATCGGCCCGATCCGGGTGGACTACGGCATCCCGGTCATCTACGACAGCTGGAACGGTCCTCCCGGAAAATTCAACTTCAATATCGGCTATCAATTTTGAACGGATCGGCCAGGTGACGGTCAAAACTTGACCGATTCATTCCATCAGCCACACTCATCGACTCTCACAACCAACAAACCAACATGCTAAAATCCATCCTCTCTTTAACCGTCCTGGCCACGGCGCTCTTCGCCGTCGCCCCGTCTGCCAACGCCCAGATCAAAATCGGCACGTTGGACATGAACTCCATCTTCACCCAGTATTACAAAACCAAAGATGCCGAGGCGAAGCTCAACGAGGCCCGGGCAGCCGCCAAGAAGGAACTCGACGACCGCTTGGAGACCCTCAAAAAGGCCATGGACGAGATCAACAAGATCAACGCCGATCTCGAAAAACCCGAGCTCAGCAAGGACGCGAAGGACAAGTCCACAAAAAGCCGCGACGAAAAGGTCAACGACGCCCGCAATCTGGACCGCGAAATCACGGAGTTCCGCGGGACGCGCGAGCGCCAGCTCCAGGAACAGTTCGTCCGCATGCGCAAGGACATCATCGACGAGATCATGAAGGTTGTGAACGAGAAGGTCAAAGCCACCGGGTTTGATATCGTGTTCGACAAATCCGGCATGAGCATGGGCCAGATCCCGGTCCTTATCTACTCCCGCAACGACCTGGATTTCAGCAAGGAAATCGTTGACACGCTCAACAAGAACGCGCCGAAGGCCACCCCGGCTCCCTGAAGGGCATGACGCTCGGTGAGGTGGCCGCCCGGACAGGCGGCTGGGTGGACCCGCAGGCCGCCGCGCAGGAAATCTCCGGATTGGCATCTCTCGACGATGCCAACCCCGGGGATCTTGCGTTTTTCGGGAACCCGAGGTATCTCAGGTCGCTTCGGAAATCCCGCGCCACGGCGGTTCTTGTCCCGCACGGGTTTGGCGAGGCCGTCCCGCCCCTGCGGATCTGGGTGGACGATCCGTCCGCATCATTTGCCGCGCTGCTGCCCACCTTTGTTCCACCGGAAATCCCATTCGTTCCGGGCGTGCATCAGACCGCGCTCGTCGGCCCCGGGGCCACGGTTGGCGAGGGGGTCTTTATCGGGCCCTATGCCGTCATCGAACCGGGCGCGAAAATCGGAGCCCGCTCGATCATCTCCGCCCACGCTTATGTCGGCCATGATGTCCAAATTGGCGAGGACTGTCGGCTCTATCCGCACGTGACAATCCGCGAGCGCTGCACGCTCGCAAACCGCGTGATCCTCCACCCGGGCGTCGTCATCGGAGCCGACGGGTTCGGCTACGAGCTGCGGGACGGAGCCCACCGGAAAATCCCGCAGACCGGGATTGTCCAGATCGAGGACGACGTGGAAATCGGAGCGAACTCGACCGTGGACCGCGCCCGATTCGGCCGCACGTGGATCCGCAGGGGAACGAAAATCGACAACCTCGTCCAGATCGCCCACAACGTCACCATCGGGGAAAACTCCATCCTTTGCGCCCAGGTCGGCATCTCCGGCAGCACGCGGGTGGGAAATTTTGTGACCCTCGCCGGGAAGGTCGGCGTGAACGGCCACATAGAAATCGGGGACGGTGCGATCATCGGGGCCATGTCCGGCGTCCCCAAGAGCGTCAAGCCGGGGGCCGTGGTCATCGGGGCCCCCGTGCGCCCGATCAAAGACTACAAAATCAACCTGGCGCTTTTCAACAAACTCGAGTTGCTCTTCGAGCGTGTGAAAAAGCTCGAGCAGGACGCTCCCGGCGATTAGCGGCAGGCCCCTTTCTCCGGGCGGCGCAGCCGTTCACTTGGACATGAACAAGCACGACCGCATCGCGGAACATGTCAGGTTGCACGGCGCGGGAGGAAACCGCCCCGCCTGCTACGATCTGTTCTTCCCCCTTTTCAACGCGGGAGAGTATTACGAAGCCCACGATGTCCTCGAGCATCTTTGGCTTCAGTGCAAAGACTCCAATGCCCCATTCTACAAGGGCCTCATCCAAATCGCCGGAGGGTTCGTCCACCTCCGCAAGCAGTTTCTCCGGCCCGATCACCCGAAGGACGGCAAGCGGCTTGCTCCGGCGTGCAGGTTGCTGGCCTTGGGAGCTTCGAACATCCGCGGGTTCGGTCCGCGGCACATGGGACTTGATGTAACGAGCCTCTGCACCCTCTGCGAAAAGCTCGCCCGGGAGATCGAGAAATCCGAGTTTCAAGTCAATCCCTGGAGCCCCCCATCCCGTCTGCTTTTATTTTTGAGTTGATACCCGATGCCCCAGGTTTTTCTCTCCTCTTTTGCCCGGCGTCTTTTAGTGTCTTCCCGTGGTTCAAAATGCCGAGCGTCGGATGAATGTTCTTGTCGTCGAGGACGACCCCGGAATTTTGGATGTCTTGGAATATTCGCTGCGGGGAGCGGGATTTGAAGTGTGCAAAACCTCGTCCGGCAGGGATGCGGTGCGGATGGCCGGTGCCTCGGACTTCGTTGTCTTGGACATCGGGCTACCGGATCTGGACGGGTTTGACGTCTGCCGCGAGATCCGCAGGTCCTCGTCCGTCCCCATCCTGTTCCTCACTTCCAGAACCGACGAGATTGACCGTGTGGTAGGGCTGGAGCTGGGCGCGGACGATTACCTGGCAAAGCCGTTCAGTCCACGGGAGTTGGTGGCAAGGATCAAGGCGATCACGCGCAGGTCGAACGGCCACCACGGAACTCCGCAAGGCGGGCTGGTCCTTGACCGCGAATCCTTCACGGCCTGCGTGGATGGACGTGCGCTCGACCTCTCGCGCACGGAAAACTGCTCGGCATCGTCAGCGTCATCAAGACCACCGCCGACGTCCGGAAATCCGTCATCCGATCGCTCAAAGACCTCGCCATTCCCGCCCTCCTGGCGCTCGCGCTCGCGACCCTTGTCTCCTACGCGCTCTCGACCTATCTCACGCGAATCATCACCGGTCTGGCCCGGCAGGCGGAGCGGGTGGCAGACGGCGAGCCGGGGGTCCGCCTGGAAACCTGGACGAAAAGCGAGCTGGGCGACCTCTCCCGCGCGCTGGAAAAAATGCGGCGCAAGCTCGAGGGAAAAGCCTACGTCGAGGAGATGGCCCTCACGCTTTCGCATGAAATCAAAACGCCCCTCGCCTCGATCCGCGGTGCCGCGGAAATCCTGGACCAGGGACCGGAGCCGGGCGTGCGCAAAAAGTTTCTCGGGAACATTTTTGCCGAGGTCGACCGGCTGT
>Ga0172380_10003814_pt1 | contig 20174 bp, 18 predicted proteins | sample Leawe162metaG_FD_119747 | JGI IMG/M metagenome (GOLD analysis project Ga0172380, IMG submission 119747) | Leachate microbial communities from a municipal landfill in Southern Ontario, Canada - Leachate well 162 metaG | ecosystem: Engineered > Solid waste > Landfill > Unclassified | place... | reverse complement strand
GCCGGCCTCGGCCGTTCGGGCCGGAATTATGGGAAGCCTGATGATTTTGGCGCAAATCATCGGCCGGCCCGGCGATATTTTGCGGCTGATCGCGATTGCCGCGGCATTTATGGTTTGGCAAAATCCGCTGGTGCTGCGGTTTGATATCGGCTTTCAGTTGTCGTTTTTGGCGGTTTTGGGAATGTGTTTTCTTGTCCGGCCGATCCAAGCGAAATTAAAATTTATTCCGGAAAAGCCGGAATTCTTGCGCTCTGCGCTGGCAATCACTTTGGCGGCGCAGATATTCACCTTGCCGCTGTTGGTTTATAATTTCGGTTATGTTTCGCCCTACGGATTGATCGCCAATGTGATAGCGGAGCCGATCGTGCCGTTCGTCACCATCTATGGTTTTGTTCTGGCAATCGCGGCCGCGGCCAGTTCCGTACTGGGGTATTTGCTATTTTTTCCAATGTGGCTGGCGCTGTCATATTTGCTGGCTGTCACGGATATATTTTCGCAATTGCCCGGCGCCAAACTTAATTTTGAAATCAATTTCATCTGGCTGGCAATTTCCTATATAATTTTAGCGGTTTTTGTCCGGCGCGCCCAAGAAGCCGAAAAAATGGAAAATTTGGTTTAATTTTTGGCGTGTTGATGAATTTTTGATATGATCAAATAATGGTTAAAGTTGCGAATAAAATTGCAAAAAAAAGCAGGGATGCGGCTGCGGAAAAAACCGCGGGCAAAGCATGGGTGGTGGGGGTGAATATGGGCTACGGGCATCAGCGGACGGCGCATCCGTTGCGCGGTTTGGCATATAAAGGGCAGGCGATCAATGCCAATGATTATCCCGGAATTCCGTTAAAAGACAAAAAAATTTGGGAAGACAGCCGCCGGTTTTATGAAGCGATTTCCAAATTCAAGCGCATTCCGGTTATCGGCGGGCCGGCATTTTCCCTGTATGATAATTTGTTCCAGAAAATAATTGAATTTTATCCCAAAAAAGATTTGTCGCAGGCGCCGTTTCTAACCAGCCGCACTTACGGACTGATCAGAAAAGGCTGGGGAAAAGATTTTGTTGACAGATTGAAAGAAAAACCGCTGCCGCTGGTAACCACATTTTTCATCACCGCATTCATGGCCGAAGAATTTGATTATCCCGAAGAGATTTATTTGATCGTTTGCGACGCCGATGTCAGCCGCCAGTGGGCGGCGCTTGATCCGATCAAAAGCCGCATTAATTATTGCGCGCCCAATGCCCGCGTGGCCGCGCGTCTCAAGCTTTACGGCGTGCCCAAGGGCCGGATATTTTTGACCGGTTATCCTTTGCCGGAAGCCAATATTTCTTCGGCCGGGAGCGTTTTTTGGGAAATGGATGTGGCCAAGGCCGATCTTGGCCAGCGGCTGGCGAATTTGGATCCGACCGGGGCTTATATTTCAAAATACGGCGGCTTGGTCAAAAAAACTTTGGGCGAAGCGCCCAAAACCGCGTCCCGGCCGCTGACGATCATGTTTTCTGCGGGCGGCGCGGGCGCGCAAGGCGAAATTGGCTTAAGCATCGCGCGGCAAATGGCGCCGCAGATAAAAATGGGGAAGGCGCGGCTTGTCCTTTCGGTGGGCATAAACAAAAAATTAAAAAAATTTTATCAAAATGCGGCCCGGACTTTAAAAATAGCCAAATATCCGAATCTGGAGATTTTGTTTGAACCCAAGATTGCCGATTATTTTGACCGCTTCAATAAAACCTTGCGCCAGACCGACATTTTGTGGACCAAGCCCAGTGAAATTTCGTTTTATTCGGCTTTGGGCGTGCCGATCATCGTGGCGCCGCCCATCGGCTCGCAGGAGGACTTCAATAAAAGCTGGCTGTTGCGCTCGGGATTCGGCATTGAGCAGGGCGATATGGGCTGTATCAACCAGTGGCTGGGCGACTGGATAAACCAAGGCTATCTGGCCGAAGCGGCGATGGAAGGATTTATCGAAGGCGAAAAACTGGGCGCTTACCGCATTAAGCGATTGGTGGCGAATAAAGGCAAGCTTAATTAATTTAAAATGTAAAGATCAAAGATCAAAATGACAATTAAAAATGTTAAAATGTCGGCATTGTAACATTTTGCAATTTTACATTGTCATTTTTCATTTTGATTTTTCAATTTTCAATTTTGGGATGTTGTGGCTATTTGTTGCCGTTGGCAGTTATATTCTGTTGGCGCTGACCGCGCTGATCGACAAGATACTTCTTGGCGGGCCGCTTTCCAACCCTAAACTTTACGCGTTCTATGTCGGGATATTGAGCGCGGCGGCGTTTTTTTTACTGCCGTTCGGGATGTGGGTGAATCCGGCGCCGCTTCTTTTGCTGACCGGCGCCGCCGCGGGCGCGGCGCAGATTTACGGTTCATATTTTTATCTTTCCGCACTGGGGCGGTTTGAAGCGTCGCGCGTGGTGCCGATAATCGGCAGTCTGGTGCCGATTTTCGGGTTTTTCTTGACAGCTTTGGTATCGGGCGGCACGGCAGTGCTGGGAACCAAGGAGCTGGCGGGATTTTTTTTGCTGATCGCCGGTTCCTGGCTGATCATGGCGGGGGGTTTTTCTTTTAAAAAAAACGGATTATTTTCCATCGGAACGGCATCGCTGCTTTTTGCGCTTTCGGTGGTGCTGGCAAAGCTGGTTTATCTGCAGCTGCAGTTTTTCAACGGTTTTTTGCTGATGGCGTTCGGTTCGGTAGCCGCGGCGCTGTCGTTTCTTTTGGATGGCGAGGTGCGCAAAACCGTGTTTGGCCATCACACGGTCAAGAAAAACGCCCGGCCGAAATTTTTGTTTTTTGCGGGGCAGGCGATGGGCGGAATCGCGTTTATGATGCAAAGCTTTGCGGTGTCGCAAGCGCCGCAAGCCAGCGTGCCGGTGATTAACGCGATGGCGGGCATCCAATATGTGGCGCTGTTCCTTTTTTCCATCGGAATTTCTTTTGTCCATCCGGGAATCCTTAAGGAAAAAGTGAATTCCGGCGCCGTTGTCCAAAAAGCCGCCGCCATCGCTCTGATAATGCTGGGCCTGGCCATTTTCGCGTTGAATTGATTATTCGGCTGCCATATGAACCACGATCCGGGCAAACAAAATCCGCGTGATATCGGCGCGGCCGATGAGTCAAAAAGAGAAACATATTTACCAAAAACAATATGGACAAAAATAAAAATTTGAAACAAATTCCGCAATTCAAGTCGCAAGACGAGGAGCGCGAGTTTTGGGCGAAAAACGACAGCGCCGATTATGTCGATTGGGGCAAAGCGCGGGTCAATCCCGATTTTTCCGCCTTGAAGCCTTCATTGCGCAGCATTTCCATCCGACTGCCGGAAAATATGATTTCCCGGTTAAAGGAGCTTGCCAATAAACAAGATATCCCATATCAATCGTTTGTAAAGACGATTTTGTCCGAAAGGATTGAAAAAGAATCCTTCGATAGATCTTAATAACAAAAAATGACCGCGCCGGAAAATCCGGCGCGGTTTTGTTTTTTGGCAATTGGTGGTATAGTCAAAGAACAATTTGGCAATAATCCATTATTGTATTGTATGGATAAAAAAATTATATTTTCCAATCATGCGATAGTGCGGATGGAGGAGAGGTTTGTTTCAAGGCAAATAGCGATTGACGCTATTGAAAATCCCGATAAAATTGAAAAATCATTTCAGGAAGATTGCCGGATTTTAGTTAAAAAGGTCTATTTTAACAAGAGTTTAAAAAGAGATCATTTGTTGATAATAGTTTGTGAAATTTCTTTGGATAAAATTGAAGTAATTACCATAATTGATACCTCTAAAATAAGCAAATATTTATAAAATTAAAATTATGAAACCGCAAATAAAATACGATCCCAAGGTCAATATATTGAGCATTAGGTTTAGCAAAAAAAAGAGTGTTGACTCGGATATAAAGGGTAATGTGGTGGTTGATTATGATCAGAACGGAGATATCGTCAATCTTGAAATTATGAAAATCAATTTGGGCGAATTTTTAAAAAGCAAGCCGGCAAAAGATTTGATTTTAGGATTGGCATCGTAAAATTTAAATTAAGAACCGCGCCGGAAAATCAGGTGCGGTTTTGTTTTTTTTGCGATTTGTGAAATAAAAAATATATCTAAAATAGAATATAAGGTGTGTGCAAAAAAAAGAAGAGCCAGTTTTATTTGGTTCTTATTTTCTCCACGGTGCTGCTTTCGCTAACGGAAAGCAGATAATTAAAAAGTTCTGCTTCAGCTTTAGCATCAGCAAACTTTCTTGAAGTTGTTTCTCTCAACTTTCGCAACCGAGACAGCTCTATCGTCTCGTTCCTCTCTATGCTTGAAAGCGCTTCCCGTATTCCCTTTATGCTCATCGTCCACCTCTTGTTGCTCTATACGGGCGCGCATGATCGCTCGCTTCTTGAACGATCGTGCGTACTAATGACGCGCCACAGATTTTGTAGAACACTGGTTTCGCTCCGTGGCAATCGGGGCAAGCAAGGATTATTTCTTCCGTGATTTGGTGGCTTACACCAACTTCAATTTCTTGCCACGGATTTTTTCCCCACAAGCCGTACAAAAATTAGACGGCTCATTCTGTTCATACCCGCATTCTTTGCATTTAAAGATTGAGTCCATAGAAATCTTTCGTTACTCCATCATCATCTATTATGTCGTAGTCGGCGGGGTATTTATTGTTATGCCTTTCGTTTCGTGCCCATTCTATAAGGTTGTAAAAATCCTCAATCGCTTCTTTTGGTGTTGCTCCTTCTCCCATCATCGCAGGAGCCCTACCTTCAGTCAAAATTACAAATTCATGCCCGGGAGCTGGGTATTTGCTTTTTACCAGATACATTTTTTTCATTTCATTCCTCCTTTTTTGCATTGTTAAAGAGGGGTTTATAATTTCATAAAAATTTATATTTGTCACAAGTTTTTTGTTGGTAAATTTTTTGATATGATGAATTATGCGAAAGAAAATGATTATATCAATAGTAATAATATTATTGGCGGGGGTGGCGATAGTTTTTTATTTATTTAAGGCGCCGATGGCGAAAAAAATGATTTGGGGAGCGGCGTTTTCGCAGAAGCATGCCAAGGATATGGGTTTGGATTGGAAGGAAACCTATTTGGCGTTGCTGGATGATTTGAAAGTTAAGAATTTAAAGATCGCGGCGCACTGGGATTTGATCGAGCCGCGGGACGGAGTTTATGATTTTAACGATCTTGATTGGCAGATGGAACAGGCCAAGCTCCATAACGCCAAGGTGATGCTGGCCATCGGCATGAAAACTCCGCGCTGGCCCGAATGCCATGTGCCGGAGTGGGCCAAAGGCATCGGCAAGGAGGCGCAGCAGGAAAAGATATTGGCGATGCTGGAGGCGCTGGTATTGCGCTATCAGCATAATTCCGCGGTGGACTCCTGGCAAGTTGAGAACGAACCTTTGTTCCAATTCGGCGATTGCCCGTGGGCGGACGAGAATTTCCTTAAAAAGGAGGCGGCGCTGGTGCGGTCTCTTGACGAAAATAAGCGTCGAGTTGTAATATCGGATAGCGGGGAGGGCTCATGGTGGTTCAAAGCCGCCGATATCGGCGATATTGTTGCGGTAACAATGTACCGCCGGGTGTATTTCCATGAAATAAAATCTTATGTCACTTATCCGATTCCGCCGGCGTTTTATTGGGTCAAATCAAAAATTATCGGCTTGGTTTTTAAAAAACCGGTGATCTGCGCGGAATTGCAGGCTGAACCGTGGGCCGCCAACCAGCTTTACGACGGCGGCGACGGCGATGCCAAGACGATGGATATCAAACAATTCAACGGCAATATCGCGTTCGCCAAAAATACCGGCCTGGACACATTTTACTTGTGGGGGTCGGAGTGGTGGTACTGGATGAAGACGAAACATGATAATCCAGGTTATTGGGAAGAAGCAAAAAAAATCTTTAATTGAAAATGTAAAAATCAAAGATCAAAATGACAGATTAAAATGTTAAAATGCCGGTTTTACAATTTATTAATTTTACATTGTCATTTTCCATTTTGATCTTTAAACTTTGCATTAAAAACAATGTCAATGTATGATCTTGATCAATCTGAAAACAAGAATGTTTTTAATTTACAACCTTCGGGAGGGAAGAAAAAATCTTCAAGAGTGATTATTATCGTCCTCGCATTGGCGGCCGCGTTCGCGCTGGGCGCGATATCGTACGGCCAGCTCGGATCGCTTGCCAAGCAATTCGATTTTTCGCTCCCTGCAATTTCAACGCCGAAGGCCGCGGTTCCGGCGGCGACCGCCCAGCAGGAATACGCGCCCCAGACCACACAAGAGGACGCGGTGATCAAGGTGGTGAAAGATTATTCGCCGGCGGTGGTTTCGATCATTATCACCAAGAATGTCCCGGTTTACGAGCAATATTACGCTTCGCCGTCGCGCGGGTACGATCCGTTCGGCTTTTGGGATGATTTTCAAATTCCGCAGATCCGCCAAAAGGGAACCCAGGAGCGGGAAGTGGGCGCCGGTACCGGTTTTATAGTTTCCGAGGACGGGATTACAGTGACCAACAAACATGTGGTGAGCGATACCGCCGCGGAATATACCGCCATTACTGCCGACGGCAAAAAATATCCGGCCAAAGTGCTGGCATTGGATCCGAACCAGGACCTGGCGGTGGTAAAGATCGCTCCCGAAGCCGGGCAAAAATTTCCCGCGGTGAAATTGGGGGATTCTTCCAGCCTGCAGATCGGGCAGTCGGTGATTGCCATCGGCAATGCTTTGGGAGAATTCAACAATACGGTTTCGGTGGGCGTGATCTCGGGCTTGCAGCGGTCGATCACGGCCGGCGGCGGCGGCCAGAGCGAAACTTTGGAAAATCTGATCCAGACCGATGCGGCGATCAACGAAGGCAATTCCGGCGGGCCGCTTCTGAACCTGAAAGGAGAGGTGATCGGCGTGAACACCGCGATCGCGAGCAACGCCCAGAATGTGGGTTTTGTGCTTCCGGTGAATATTGCCAAGAGGGATATCGAGCAGGTCAAAAAATCCGGCAAGATAACTTATGCGTATTTGGGGGTTTATTACACGGTTGTGGATGGCGGAGTCCAGAAGCAAAACGATCTGATGGCGGATTACGGCGCGTGGGTTGCCGCCGGGGAGGCGGGGTCATCGCAAAAAATATCGCCGGTGGTCAGCGGATCGCCGGCTGAGAAAGCCGGAATAAAAGACCAGGACATCATTCTTGAGATCAATGGCGAAAAAATAACCAAAACCAATCCGTTGTCGCAAATCATTGCAAAATATAATCCCGGTGATAAAGTAACCTTGAAGGTTCAACGGGGCGCAAGCAAGATTGATTTGGAAGTTATATTGGGCGACCGGAGCGAGAATCAATAAATAAAATGACCAATTTCCAATGACCAATTTCCAATAAATTTCAAAATGTCAAAATTTAAGAAAGATTCTTATTTTGACATTTGGTAATTTTAACATTTATTTTGAAATTGGAAATTGGAAATTTTGGAATTACGCAACTATGAATTCGGCGGCTAATTTTACCCATAAAGCCCAGGAGGCGATTATGTATGCCCAGGACCTGGCGCGCGAGAAAGGCCAGCAGCAGATCGACGCCTTGCATTTGCTGGTGTCGTTGTTGTCGCAAGACAAGAGCTTGATTTTGAATTTGCTGGAGCGGCTGGCCGTGGATGCCGAGAATTTGAAACGGCGGGCGGTTTCGAGCCTGGTTAAATTGCCGGTAATCGCCGCGCCGCAGGCGTTCGGCCAGTTTTATCTGACGCAGGATATGGCCAAGGTTTTGGAAAAGGCGCGAGAGGAAGCGGCTAAATTCGGCGACGAATTTATTTCGGTGGAACATCTTTTCCTGGCGCTGTTGGGGACGCAAACCAAAGCCCGGGAAATTTTGGACAAAGTGGAGTTTATCCGTTCCGAGGGCGGCTTTGCCACGCCCGAAGCCGGCGAGCTTGATTACGAAGCCGTGCTCAAGGAGCTGGTGAAGATACGCGGCGGCCAGCGCATTACCGATCCGGAACCGGAATCAAAATACCAGGTGATCGAAAAATACACGCGCAATCTGACCGTACTGGCCCGCACCGGAAAAATGGATCCGGTCATCGGCCGGGAAAACGAGATCCGGCGCCTGATGCAGGTGTTGAGCCGCCGCACCAAAAACAATCCGGTGCTGATCGGCGAGGCGGGCGTGGGCAAGACCGCTATTGTGGAAGGCCTGGTCCAGCGCATCGCGGCGGGCGCGGCGCCGGAAAGCTTGCGCGACAAGGAGATCATTTCCCTGGACCTGGGCGCGCTGATCGCGGGCACCAAATACCGCGGCGAATTTGAAGACCGCATCAAGGCGCTTCTGCGCGAAATGGATCGCGCGGCCGGCCGTTATATTTTTTTCATCGATGAATTGCACACGCTGGTGGGCGCCGGTGCCGCCGACGGCACGATTGATGCGTCCAACCTTTTAAAGCCGGCACTGGCGCGCGGCGAACTGAAGGCGATCGGCGCCACGACCCTGAAGGAATACCAAAAATACATTGAAAAGGATCCGGCCCTGGAACGCCGGTTCCAGCCGGTATTCGTGGCCGAGCCGTCGATCGAGGATGCCAAAATGATCCTGTTGGGCTTAAAGGAAAAATATGAAATGCACCACGGCGTCAAGATCGATGAAAAGGGTTTGGCGGCGTGCGTTGATTTGGCGGCGCGCTACATTTCCGACCGGTTCCTGCCGGACAAAGCGGTTGATTTGATGGACGAGGCGATGAGTTCTTTGCGTTTGGATATCGAATCCGAACCGCTTGAAGTGGAAAAATTGCGCAAAGAAGTCCAGCACTTGCGGGTGGAGCACGAAGCGATCAAAAACGATCGGGATGAGGAAAGCGTCCGGCGGGTGAAAGCCATCGCGCGCGAGCTGGCCGATGTCGATGAAAAATTAAAAACCGTCGAGGCCAAATGGCATTCGGAAAAAGAAACCATCAGCAAGATCAAAGCCTTAAAAAGGCAATTGGAAGATTGCCGGTTTGAAGTTGAGCGGGAAGAAGCCCATGCCAATTTGCAGCGCGTGGCCGAATTGAAATACGGTAAAATTCCCCAACTGGCAAAAGAATTAAAAGCCGCGGAAAAAAAATTGGCGCGGTTTCAAAAAGACCGGCCGATCCTCAAGGAAAAAGTAACCGAGGAGGATGTTGCCAAGGTGGTTTCCCGCTGGACGGGAATTCCGGTGATGCGCCTGATGGAGGAGGAGGCGCAGAAATTGCAAAATTTGGAAGATATTTTAAAGCGCCGGGTGATCGGCCAGGAGGCCGCGATCACGGCGATTGCCAACGCCATCCGCCGCGGCCGCGCCGGTATCTCCGAAGAGAATCGGCCGCTGGGTTCGTTTATGTTCTTGGGGCCTACGGGCGTGGGCAAGACCGAAACCGCCAAAGCGCTGGCCGCGTTTCTTTTCAATGACGAAAATGCTTTGGTGCGGCTGGATATGTCCGAGTATATGGAAAAACATACGGTGTCGCGGATTTTGGGTTCGCCTCCCGGCTATGTCGGTTATGAAGAGGGCGGACAATTAACCGAAAAGATCCGGCGGCGGCCGTATTCGGTGATTCTTTTGGACGAGATCGAAAAGGCCCATCCGGAAGTGTTCAATATCTTGCTTCAAATTCTTGAAGACGGCCGCCTGACCGATGCCAAGGGCCGGACTGCTTCGTTTAAAAACGCGATTCTGATTATGACCTCGAATATCGGTTCGGATATCATTGCCAAGGAAGCGGCGCTGGGTTTTTCGGTGCAATCGGCCGAGGATGCCAGCAAGGAAAAAACCCACGATAAGGTGATGGCGGTGCTGAAGGAAGCGTTCCGGCCCGAATTTTTGAACCGGGTGGACGAAATCGTGATCTTCAATTATTTGGGCAAAGAGGAAATCAAAAAGATTGTTGATTTGGAATTGCAAAAGGTTGGCAAGCGCTTGCATGCAAAGCAGATCGGCATTTCCGTGACCGAAAGCGCCAAGGAAGTGCTTTCCCAGCGCGGTTTTGATGCCAATTTGGGGGCCAGGCCTTTGCGCCGGGTGATTCAAAAATTGGTTTTGGACGCGCTGGCATTGAAAATAGTTTCCGGCGGGATCAAAGAAGGCGACAATGTTTTGGTGGATGCCGAAAACGGCGAGATTATTGTCAAACCGCCGGTAAGGAATGTTAAGCCGCGCAAGGCGGCGAAGGTGGAGGCGTAGCATGCGGCCCGCGGCATTGTTATTTCCGCGACGGACTCATGCCCGCCGCCCTCCCATATTCGCGAATGGCAAGCTTGTATTTTTGGGTGGCCGATGGAAATAAGTTTATCGAATCGCGTTATGTAGCGCGTTGTATTCGCGAAATGGGGTAACGGCGGGCAAATGTCGCGAAAATAAACTACCGCGCGCCCAAGGCGTCGCGGTATTCCTTCCGCTCCGCTAACGCTTCGCGGAAAGGAAAAGTTTGATTCCCCGCCAAACATCGCCGGGGCATAGCCCCGAGGTATTCTGGCGGGTAAATAACAATGCCGCGGCCCTGTTTTTTGTAAGTTAAAAAAGGAAATATTATGACAATCAAACGATTTGCGGCGATAGTTGCGGCAGTGGCGGCAGCGGTGATGAGCGGCGTGCTGGGCGGGTTGCTGGCGTTCTCGTATTGCGCGGGATTGCTGCCTTTCGGCCGGGAGAATATTGAAAATTTGCCGCCGGTGCATATTACCGAAAAACAGATTACTACCATCCGGGAGAACGAGGCTCTTAAAAATGCCGCGGCCAAAGTCATGGGCATCGCAATCGGAATAAAAATTACGGGTTCAAAGAATGCGATCAGCTACGGATCGGGAGTGGTCATCACTTCCGACGGCTTGGCCGCGGTTCCTTACGGCCTTTTTCCGCCGGGCGCATCGGCGCAAATTACTGCCGGCGGCAAAACCGCGGCTTTTGAAGTGTTGAAGCGGGACAAAGCGACGAATCTGGTGATTTTGAAATTGGAAAACGGCAATTGGCCCACGGCCGGATTTTGCCAGATGGACAATCTCAAATTGGGCGAAAGGGTGTTCTTGGCCGGAATATCGGCAACGGGAGGCAATTTTGTCAACGAAGGGATTGTGCGCGATTTTACCGCTGACAGCATCAATACCAACATCTACGAAAAAGCCGAGGCGCTGGGCGCGCCGGCATTCGATATCGAGGGCAACATTATGGGTATTTCCAGTGTTGATAAAACCGGCCGGGTGTCGGTGATTCCGATTTCCAAGATCAAGGAATTGAGCGGATTGTAGGGGTGTGAATCGGCGCGCCGGCCGCTTTTTTTGGAACACGGATATTCGCCTGCTGGCGAATTCCTCGTGTTCGCGCCGTCGCGCTCGCAGGGTTCCAAAAAAAGCGGCCGGCGCGCCGATTCTTTTTTTGTGGTTGGAGGGAAAAGCCGGTTGCGGTTTTTTTGTTAAAATCGATGGGATTGGTATAATGGAATAATGATTTTTTACATTGAGAGGAAATACATTGTTATTGTTGGATTATTGGCGGCCGGGTTGATGGCGGGCGGCTTGGTTCTGGTGCGGCAGGGGATTGGTTTTGCGTCACTGGGAGCAAATGTGGGCCAGATTTTCGGCGCGGGCGGCCAATGGACGGAGATCAAGCCGCGCGTTGCCAATTCCTCCAGCACATTCGCCGCCGGTTTACCCGAAAAAGATAAAACCGCCAAAGCGGCAAAACCGGCGGTACAGTGGTGCGAACCCAAAGGCAAGCCCTTAACGGAGAAGCAAGTCGTTATTAATGAGGTGGCATGGATGGGAACTTTGCAAAGTTACAGCGACGAATGGATCGAGCTAAAAAACATTTCCGGGCGGGATGCGGATATTTCCGGCTGGCAAGTGCAAAATAAAAACCGGAAAATAAAAATTTCATTCGATGAAGGCGAAATTTTGCCTGCCGGCGGTTTGTATTTACTGGAAAGAACCGACGACGAATCGGTTGCCGGGATTGGCGCGGATAAAATTTACAAAGGCAGTTTGGGAAATTCAAATGAAGCCTTGTACCTTTTTGACGCCGCTTGCCGGTTGCAGGATTCGGTTGCTGCCGTTGGCAAGTGGCCGGCGGGCGATAATGTTGCCAAAAAAACCATGATCCGGCGGGATGGCCAGCAGTGGCAAACTGCCGCCGCCGGCACGCCCAAAGCGGAAAATCGTTAAAAAACCGTGGTGCAATCTGATGCCGCGTTTGGACTTTTTGAAAGAAACAGTGTACAAAATAATTGTGGGATAAACGACAATAATGCTAATAGCCAATCAGGATTTACAATATCTGGCGGCTTGTGATCGGGGGGAGCAATCTTTCTATGGACAAAAAAATTTTCATCGAACTTGCCAAAGATGTTTACCAATTAACCCTTTTGTTTCCCGCAAGGGAGCCGTTGCGTTACAAATTGAGGGAGGTTGCCGATGATATCGTCGCCGAGATCATTGTGGAAAGAAACGATTATTTTGGCAATATCAGGCGCTATTTGGAGGTGGTTTACGGTTATCTTGATATTGCCGCCGGCCAGAATTGGGTAGCGCCGGCGCGGATCGACCTGATGCGGGAGAATTATTTGCTGGCGGCGCAGCAGCTGACCGAGATGAAACTGGCCCAGGAAATCGCCCTCGAAACCAAAATAAAAAATGAACCGGCGCCGCCAAGAAATGAAGAACCCATTGCGCCCAACCCGGATTTTGTTTTGGTGCCCGAGCCGCCGAAAATCGAAATAACCGCCGCTCCGCCCCGGGATTTGATGGAACCGGAGATACCGCCCGCGCCCATGGTTATGGAGCCGCCGGCAATAGAATTGGAAAAAGAAAAATCGGCAAGCGCGGCCGGAGAGAGCGCTTTGGCGGCCGCGGCGATTTCGCAAGAGGCGGCGGTTATCGATGAGGATTTGGAAGAGGCGGCGGCCGAGGATTTTGGCGGCGAGGGGAACCCAAAAGACGGATTAACTTCAAGCCAGATTATGCGCCAAAACCGGATCGCGAGATTTTTAAAAGAACAAGGAAGCGCCCAGGTGTGGGAGATTCAGAAGATATTTCCCGATGTCAGCAAGCGCACCATCCGGCGCGATTTTCGCTCAATGCTGCGGCAGGGGCTGATCGAAAGGACGGGCGAGCGCAACACCACCGCCTATAAATTAAAAATCAATATTGCTTAGATTGTCAATAGCTTTTACCTTGATTTTTATCCGGAATTGTGGTATTTTAGATAGGACACGGTAAACCGCGGCAAAAAGCAAGCGGCAAGTTGTGCTGTCTGATAAATATGGATAAAGCCCAGGAAAAATTCAGCCGAATTTATGACGCCTGCGCGGAAAAGATATACCGGTTTGTTTTTTTGCGCGTGAATTCAAAAGAAATGGCGCAAGATCTGGCCTCGGAAACTTTTGCCAAAGGGTGGGAAAGTTATCGGGCAAATCCGGATAATATCGGAAATCCGCAGGCTTTTTTATACAAAATCGCCAAAAATTTGGTTGTCGACCATTATCGCGGCAAAACCAAAGTCCAGACCGTGGCGCCCGAATCAGTTGAAAACCAGCTGATTGATACGAAGGTAAACCTTGAACAGCGGGCGGTGCTGGCGTCGGATATGGAAGGGGTGCGCAAAGCGCTGGCCGGGCTCAACGAGGATTATCAGAACGCGATCATTTGGCATTATCTTGACGATCTTTCGACCAAAGAGGTGGCCCGCCTGTTAGACCGCTCCGAAGAGGCCACCCGGGTTTTGCTGCACCGGGCAATGAAAGAATTGCGGACGCGATTATCGTGAAAATAGGGGTTAGACCCCTTCAATTAGATGTCCTACTGTAACAATTTCCTAAATTTTGCGTCATAACTTTACAAGGTCACAAAACCAGTATGAAGTCCGATAAAGAAATCATCAACCAAATAAGGCTTTTAAGGGAAATCAAACCCGATACGGATTGGGTGATTTCGTGCAAGGCGCGGTTGATGGGACAGGAGGCGATAGGACAGAAGCGTTCGCTTCTGGTTTCAATGAGCAGCTTTGTCTTTCAGTATCGGGCGGCCTTGGCCGGATTGATATTGGCAGTCGGGGCGGGCGGCGGTTTGCTGGTTGCGGCTCAAGGAGCGCTGCCCGGGGAGCCGCTGTACGGGTTGAAAAAAGTTACCGAAAAAGGAGCGGCTTTTGTTGCCGGGCAAAACAATAACCCGGCGGCGAATTTGCAGTTGGCGGCCAAGCGTTTGGAAGAGATCAATATTATCTCGCAAAAGAATTTGGTGAAGAATTTGCCGGCGGCGTTCTATGAATACAAAACCGCCAAGGCCGCGGCCAAGAAAGATGTGGCCGCGCTGGTAAAAAAGAATCCGGATAAGGCCGGCGAGATCGTTAAAGAAGCGGGCGCGGCAATGCAAGATATTGATAACAAGGAAAAGCAGGTTTATGGCGTGCTTGGGCTGGAGCTTAACGCCAGCAGCACCCAGGATGTGGCGGAAGCAGTTTCCGACAAAGAGATCGTTGATTCCCTGATCAATTATTTAAAGGCGGGCGCGGTTTTGTCTGACGAGCAGGCCGCGGATCTGGCTATTGTGAAAGAGGCTTATGAAGCCGGGAATTACGGGCAGGCGGTAGATTATTATCTGGGCAGTTCGTTGAACAAATAGAATCTTGAATATAAAATATAGAGTTAAAGTGGAAATTAAAAAGCTTTGTTCCCAAATGACAGGCTGACAGAAGATTTTCTTATGGATAGGGGAATCTTCCGTCAGCATGTCTGACGCAAATAAGCAGTCGCGATGATCACAGCTTTAAAGCTTTGGCTGGGATTGTTAAAAGGTTGACGCGACCGAAGTTAAAAAAGGTTTAAATACCTAAGTAAAAAACAATAAATAAACAATGAATAGCAAGAAATTAATCGCAGGCATGGTTGCCTTGGCGATCGCGGGAACGACTGTTGCGTCCAACGCGCAGGCGGCCACCGCGGAAGAATTAGCGGCCCAGATTGCCGCTCTTCAATCCCAATTGTCGGGTTTGATGGGCCAATTGGGCGGCACCTCGTCGGGAACGACTGCCAGCGGCGTGCAGAGAACTGATATCGCCGCTTGCACGGGTATCACTTTTTCGAGGAATTTGACTCTCGGTTCCAGCGGAAACGATGTCAAATGTTTGCAAGCCTTGTTGAACACGGATGACGCGACCATGGTTGCGGCGACCGGTGTCGGCTCGGCGGGATCTGAAACAGTGTATTTTGGCGGTTTGACCAAGACCGCGGTTGTCAAATTTCAGGACAAATATGCCGCTGAAGTTTTGGCCCCGGTTGGTTTGACCTCGGGAACAGGATTTGTGGGTGCGTCGACTCGCGCGAAATTGAACGCGATGTTGGCGGGTACCACGGGAGGTACCGGAACAACCGGTAACTTGCCCGCTGGCTGCACTTCAACCAACGGTTACAGCACAACGACTGGCGAATCATGCGCGGTTGTGTCTACTCTTCCGGCTGGCTGCACTTCAACCAACGGTTACAGCACAACGACTGGCGAATCATGCGCGGTTGTGTCCACTCTTCCGGCTGGTTGCACTTCAACCACTGGTTACAGCCCGACGACCGGCGCATCGTGCGCGACAGGATCGAGCACTGGCTCTGGCGTAACCCAGACCGGCGCAGAAGGCGCGATTACGGTTTCAATCAATTCAACTCCGGCCAATGGTATCAAGACTTATGAAGGCGATAGCAAAGTGGCGGTGTTGGGTTTGAAAATCAAGGCGACCGGCTCGGATGTGGATGTCCAGCGCGCGACCTTGAGATTCAGCCAGCAGCCTTATTCATACTTTACCAATTTGTATTTGTATGATGGCGATACCGAAATCGCGACCAGCCCCTTGAATTCCACCACGGTTTCCAAGGTTACTAGCGGCGATTATCAAATCACCTTGGCCGGTTTTACCAGCAAAGTGATTGTTCCGGTAAATACCAGCAAAGTGTTAACGGTTAAAGTTGATGTTTTGCCCGGCATTTCCAGCGGTTTGTTGACTGCGGGTACTGCTAATGTCAATATCGGCACTCCTTCAAGCACTGCAATTCGCGCGGTTGATCAGGCCGGTTTGAATCAATACGGCGGGGTTGAGAATGCTGCCGCATGGACTGCGGGCAATTATCGGACATTCTCGGTGAATGCTTCGCAATCCGCAAACGCCGCTCTTATCGTGAGCCGCAATACGAATTCTCCGTTAGCGCGCAATGTTGTTTCCGATACGAATAAGGACATTCTCGGGGCCAATTTGTTGACTTTCAACATTAAGGCGGAAAAGGACGATATCACGCTTAATGAATTGAATAATGTTCAATTCACGAAAGGCGCCGGGTATTTGATTCCTACAACTGCGTATTTGGTGGATGATTCCGGAACCGTGATTGGAACCGCGACTCCGACTCCTTGCACTGGCGCGGCGACCGATTGTTCAAATGCCGCTGGCGATGCTGATTTTACCGATCTCAATTATGTGATTGCCAAGGATACGACTAAAACCTTCTCAATCAAGATTGATGATAATATCACGGCTACGACCAAGTATGACACCGCCAATACTCCGACTGCGCTTGCCGCGGGGGATGCATATGTGGTGACGGTGCCGAGCGGTGCCAATATCGTCGCTGAGAAAACAAATGGTGCGTTGGTCGCTGATCTTTCAAAGACCGGTACTGCAGCGAGCTATGCGGTTTATGCGTACAACGCGGCTCCGGTGTTCACTTTGACCAGCGTAACGACCACTTCTAGCGATAAGACCGAATTTGCCAGTTCAACAATTGCCGCAACCTTTAATATTCAAGTATTGGCAAAGGGCGGCGATGTCTATATTCCTACCGCTAACGCATTTGATGTAATGGACAATAATGCCGCTACAACAAGTGTCAGCATTAGCTACGATAAGCCGAGCGGTACGGATAGCGTGACTGTTGCTGGTGGAACGGCAGCGGGTACTACATACAAGATTACCGCGGACACTACTGCAAATTTTGCAATTAGTGCGCGTGAATTGGGATTGTCGGGTTACAGCTATTTGTATGTGTCTAATGTTGACTGGGCGATTGGAACAGATGCAACGGCGGCATTATACAATTCGGATTATATGGTGACCGGCAAGGATTGGAAGAGCGAAACCAAATCTCTCCAATAGTATTAGTTAAATTGCCTTTCTTGTGGACTGGCGGTTTGATTAAGCATCGGCCCTTCCCTTTATTGGGAAGGGCTTTTGTTTTCTCCTCTCTCCGTCTTCGTAAATTTCTTTGAATTACGGTGCGGGGATTTTGGAAATGCAAGCTTGCGATATCAACGGCAACGCGACGGGAATTGAGCTGAACCGAATAAACGGCGCCAGCATAAAAATCAACCGTTCAAAATTTTCCAACAATATCGTCGACGCCGCCAACACTAATCCCGCGGACGCGATCCTGCCGGACTTCAGATGGAATTGGTGGAGTAGTTCAGCTCCTGCGATATCCGGCCAGATTGATTTTTCCAGACGCGTTGAAGGCCAGATGCGCGATCCGGTAGTTGTGGTGCCGGGGATTGCTTTGTCAGAAAAGGAATTTTTTGGAATGGGTGAATGGAAAATTGATCCGATCTTGCACACTTACGATAACCTGATCGAAACATTGCAAGCTAATGGTTATGTAAAAGATAAGGACTTATTTGTTTTTCCTTATGACTGGCGTAATAGCAATGTCGTTAGCGCCCAATTATTGCGCACTAAAATTAGCGAGATAAGAGCAAAGAACAATGGCTGGCCCAAGATCGATATTATTTCCCACTCAATGGGGGGATTGGTGGCGCGAGAATATATTGAGTCTGATTATTATCAAAATGATGTTGATCAATTGGTTACTTTGGCAACGCCGCAAAACGGCGCGTCAATCATTTATCTTACATGGGAAGACGGGTCGTTTGATCCCAATGATATAATGAGCTATTTTTCACAAAAACATTATTCCCATTTGGCGAGCGCGGCCAGCTACTGGAATATTTTTGATTATATTCATCAATGGCCGATAACTTCAGTCGAGGAACTATTGCCTGTTTATAGTTATTTATACGATGCTGACAATAATGATGCGTTAAGAATTTATCCTCAAAATTATCCAGCAAATATATTTTTACAAAAATTGAATACAACCGATAATTTGAAAAAGTTAGAAAAAGTTGAATTTGATAAAATTATTGCAGTGGATGAAGGTAAGACAGATACGATTACCGGTTATCGTGTTAAAAATTATGTTTCTGACAATCATTGGGTTAATGGAAAGCCAGTTGATTGGGGTGTTCCATTCTTACAAGAACAGTCCATTTATAGAGGTAGTGGCGACAATACTGTTCCTTTTAAATCTGCTCAAAGCAGTAATATTCTTAGTGACGAATACATGCAAATTGACTCCAATCATTTGGGTTTGGTCACTAAAGCGCAGAGCGATGTTTTTGAGATTTTAAACGGTTATTGGAGCGGACAGGAGATAACGCGCTGGCACATTCCAGATTTATTGGATGTAATGGTCCACTCACCGGTGGATATCCAAGTGGTTGCTCCTGATGGAAAAAGGGTAGGCAAGGATTTTAATAGCGGCCAGATTTTAAACGAAATTGAAGGCGCGTTTTATTCAGGCTATGAGGCACAAGCGGAATTTATCACCATTCCCAATCCGCTTATCGGCGATTACAAAATTTTAACTCAAGGTACTGGCAACGGTAATTATGAAATTGAGACTGTTCGTTACCGGCAGGAAAGCGAAAATTCCGGAGTTCAGGAAAGCAATGTAGCGGTACAAGGGTCCACGGCACTTGACCAGAGACACGAAATCGTATTGAATGCTCAATCGAACGGCGAGATTATGATTAACAGCGACATTATCCCTCCGACAGTTAAAATCAATTTACCCTTGGCCAATAACTACTATTTGAATAACGCTATTCTGCCCATAGCTTATTCGGTTAGCGATAACAAGTCTGATTTGGATAAAATTGCGATCCAAATATATTTTGATGGTGCCACTACGACCGAGAATATTATTGATTTAGCATTTCAAAATACGGGCAGGCACGACTTGTTAATTCGTGCGCAAGATGAAGCAGAGAATGTTGCTACGACTACAGTTACATTTAATGTTTTTTCAACCATTGATTCAATTATCGTTAATGTGGGAAAATTCAGCGATGCAGGATTGATTAAAAGGCCGCAAACCATCTTTTTTAGCGTACAACTAAAAGCTTTAAAGGTTCAATTTAATGTTTTGGATAAATTGAAAAGAAATAACAAATTAACTTCCAAATCCAAAACCGCCGCAGTAAAGGCGCTGGAGTTGGTTATCAACAAACAAATTGATTTGTTGGTAAAAGAAATTCAAAAAGCGGCTGGCAAGGGAATTACAATCGACATTGTGAATTTATTGGTGGATTCGTTAAAATACATTAAAATAAAAACATAGTAATAAAAATTATATGAATTTATTGGGTTTTTATCCTGATGTGGAATCTGATTTTAAATTTACGATTTTCCTTTTTGCGGTTGCGATGATGATTTCTGTCTTTGTTCTCATAAAAACTAAAAACTGGATAAAGGCAGGCAAAACTTTTTCGGTTTTGGGCAATCTTGCCCTGCTGCCTGCCGGATGTGCGGGGATACTGTCTGATTTTGGTATGTGGTGGCTTGATCTTTTTGCAGTTTATATTTGGCCAATAATCAACATTATGCTTTTTGTCAAAAAAAAGGTTTTGGCATTATTTTTATGTTCGATAGCGCTGAATGTATTTTTTGCATACGTCTTTCTTGACAATCCTCCCTATAGGCTTGGATTATTCAGCGGTGTTATTTGGCCCGTAGCCAATATTTCATTATTGGCCTACATCCTGGTCCGAAGAAGACGGAAGGGTAGGTAATGGCAGTGTCAAAATGAAAATAAAATATGTTGGGAATATACGAAGGTATTGGTCGCATTTTAGGTATCGCGACTTATATTTTGATTTTCCTTCTTGCTTTAAGCGGTAGTTTGATTTTTTGGTATAAGAAAAAAGGTTATGGGCTTTTTGGTGGGTGTCGGTGATGGCTAATGTTTTCGCGTTTTTGCATTTTTTGGGCGATTCTTCAACGGTTGGATGGATAATTCGTGTTTTTAGCATTATTGCGTGGCCGATAATTAATAT
>Ga0172380_10003813_pt1 | contig 20174 bp, 19 predicted proteins | sample Leawe162metaG_FD_119747 | JGI IMG/M metagenome (GOLD analysis project Ga0172380, IMG submission 119747) | Leachate microbial communities from a municipal landfill in Southern Ontario, Canada - Leachate well 162 metaG | ecosystem: Engineered > Solid waste > Landfill > Unclassified | place... | reverse complement strand
GTACACGCGTTCGAACTTCTCGAGGGTCTTTTCCAGCTTGTCGTCCGATGTCTCCACGAACTCAAACGATCCATAACGGTTGATGCGCTTGGCATAGTCTGCGATCGAGTCGCGGAGCTCGGCGATATTGGTCTTTCCGACGGTGACGAGTGAGATTTTCATATGTTTTTAGGCGGTGAGTATGTCCCTGAGAGGTGTCGTATCCCATTGCCAGGTCTCGCCGTCGAACCATTCGCCACCCTTGAACTGGAGCTTGTAGGTGTCTGAGGGTCGCTGAAGCGAGCCGAGGTAGGCGTGAGCGAGGCCCTGGCTTCGGGCCCATTCGATCGCGGATATCATCATGCCCAGACCGCGGGACGGCTCCGACGGGTCGCTTTCGTAGAATGGATAGCTGTAATGGAGTATACCCCCGCCGACATGGCAGATCGCGTATCCTACCGGCTTGCCCGTGCGCCCGTCCGTGTAGGTGAGTAGGGTGTTGAAATTGCTCTCGGCGCCCTCGGTGAGGAGCTCCTTTACTTTGTTCGCGCTGAAGTCGGCGCCATGAGCCTCATAGAAATCCTTTGCCAGCTTTCCTATCTCCCAGGAGTATTCGGAGGGGGAGAGGGGCAGGCTTCTCGTGGTCATGGAGAGATGCTCGTTCTTGCGGGCAATGCGTCGATTTTCGCTCGACATGTCGAACTGGGAGAGTTGCACGCGGAAGCTTCGGGTCTTGTTCATGACCCCTTTGCCCACGCGGGTGAAGACATAGCCCTGATCGTACATCTGAGAGATGACCTCGGGAGAGATTTTGTCGATGATTTTGGTGTCCCAGTTGAGGTATGCCATGTGCGTTGTTTCGATGCGTGCGGATTAGTGCAGTCCCACCCAGACGCCGACCATGACGAAGGCGAGGTGTATGACCCAGAGTCGCATGATGGTTTTCTCCTCGCTCCATCCGGAGAGTTCGAGATGATGGTGTATGGGGGCCATGCGGAAGACTCGTCGCCCGAAGACGTGTCGGCCGATGGCCTGGATGATGACGGAAAAGGCCTCAGCGTAGAACATGAATGCGATGAGGGGCAGTATCGCCATGCTGTTCGTGGCGAGGGCGTTTATGGCAAGGAGACCGCCGAGTCCGAGTGACCCGACGTCGCCCATCTGGAAGCGGGCGGGCTTTATGTTGAAATAGGTGTAGGCGATGAGGGATCCGGCCGTCACGGCGTTCAGTATCGCGAGAGAGTTATAGTTCGAGGCCCAGGCAAGGAAGGAGAGGGCGCCAAAGGTCGGTATGAGCATCCCGCCGGCGAGGCCATCCATGCCGTCTGACACGTTGACCGCGTTCGCGGTGAATGCGACGACAAGGATGATGAGGGGTACGATGAGTATCCCTATGTCGAGGAAGCCGGAGAAGGGGATGTAGATCTCCTGCCATGTCGATCCGAGCTTCCAGTATATCCACCATGCTGATATGGCCCCCGCGGCGAATTGAAGGAGGAGTTTCTCGTGGACGAGCACTCCTCGTCGCTGTTTTGATCCGAACACCGTGGTTACCCTCTTGATGAGGGTCCAGGGCAGGGTGGCCGAGAGCCAGAGCCTCACGTACCATGCCTTGTGGACGCGGATGAGCTTGATCGTCTGGGAGAGGGTTCTCTGTCGTCGGACTGACCCGAACACGTTGAGAAGGTCATCGACGGCCCCGAGTCCCGCCGAGAGCAGCATCACGCCGATCGGAACCCAGGTGAAGCTGCGGTCCCAGTTGAAGAAATACGTGAATATCGCGACGATGCCTATGACGAGCACGCCACCCATGACGGGGGTATTCGCCTTATCCTGTCGTGATTCGAGGGCAAGGGTGTGGTCGCCGTCATTCTTCCTGACGATGCCGAGCCTGGCGAGCGAGCGTATGAGTGTGGGCGCGAGGGCCAGGCTCATGGCACATGCGCTCAGTGCTGATCCGATGATGAGGGGGAGTGCCTGTTTCATGTCGATATTATTCCATAAAAGCCCTCAGCCTACGAACGCTTCGCTCCTTGGCGTTCATTGTGCCGAGTCCTGGCTCTGACCATACCGCCGTGCCAAGGTCATCCCCATAGATGACAGCGGTGCCTTCGCGGACACCGTGTCCGAAGGACCCGTCCTCCGGCCATGCGTAGGAGTGGGCATAGGAGAGCCTAGTTGCCGCCTCCTTTCTCTCGACCTTGGTTATGACGATCACGTGATTGTAGGTGCCGTCCCTGCCAGCCCCCATGAAGGTGACGATGTCGCCGGCGGATGCCTCCGAGGCTTTGATCTCGACGCTGTTTCTCTCGTCGGCGAGTGTCGCGACGCCGATGTTCTCGGCGGGCCGTAGTTTGGCGATGGTCTTTCCGATGAAGCCCTGGCGTCGCGTCTGTATGAGGCTCGCGAGCCTTCGTCCGCGGCGCTCGGCGAGCGTCGCCGTGAGCACGTGATAGGCGAAGCCGGAGCAGTCGACGCCGAGATCCTGGGAGATCATGAACTCCTTGAGACCCTCGACCGAGAGTACCGATATACTTACCCTGTTCTGAAGCGCGCGTATCTCGCATTCCTCCGATATCTCCTCGGGCGTTCCCTTGCCGACGAGGACGCGGAGATTGCTCTTCGTCCCCCTGCGTCGATTGTTGAAATAGGGACATGAGGGATGTGCGCCCACGGGAAGGAAAAGGTACCGGTCTATGACCGACCGGGCACCGGCCTCGATGATGTCTGGGTTTACCTGATGCATGTGCGTATGAATTCGCCGAGCTCGCCGAGCGTCCCGTGAGATCTCATTATACTCTCGTTCGACTGTATGCGGAAAAGCTCCTTGTTATGAGTGGTGTTCTCATAGGTGGTCACGGAAAGGCCCCGCGCCGACAGTGATTCGACGTCGGCGGCGCGGGGCTGGGTCGTCACCCTCTGCACAATCTGGGCCCCGTTGCCTATTCGCCCGACCCCGCCGTTCGCGATTCCCTCCGTGCCACACGGCGAGTCAGTCAGGGCCGAAAGGTGCGCCTCGAATATGGTGGGGGACATGCCCGCCTCTCGCTGGAGCCGTGACTCGAACGTCGCCGATGCCGGCTGTCGGGCGTTTATCTCGAGCAGGAATATGTCCCTGGTCTTCGCATCCTGTATGACGTCTATGCCGAAGAGCCCCCTCCATCCCTCGCGCCTCATCCTCTCCCCGATGATGCGTGCCATATGATCGATCGCGCCCAGCTCCTCGGCTGACAGGATGGCCTTGGGCAGGCCCCAGTCATTGCCGATGGTCGAGAAGGGGAGGTCGGTGAAGGGGGCAAGGCCGGTGATCTGATAGCTGGTTGATCCGAGGATGATGGAGGATGGGCTGACCACCACGTTCATAGTGAAGACGGGTCCCTCGATGAAGTCGACGACGCGGCATTCGCGCTCCGGGAACTTGGCCCTGAACTCGTCGAGCTGGGCCGATGACTCAATGACGAAGGTACCCTGTCCGGTGTGGGAATGATTGAACTGCAGGACGAACTTCTTTCCGCCGAAGGAAATGTCCTTCACGGTGGTGACGATGTGGGGAGGGAGGAGTCCGGCATCCTCGTTGAGCCAGTTTACTTGGGACACCTTTTCCTCGATCTTTCTCGCGATGTCGGCGAGGGGGTTCGCGAGCCTCCATCCGCGCTCGATCGCCAGCCTTTCGATGCGAGGCGTATTCTGAAACACGACGATGTTCGCGTCCTTGCTCTCGATAGTCTCGGCAACCTGGGGTAGGGAGAGAAGGTCGAATGTGTCGAGGGTTCCGCGGGGATCCCTTATCAGGATAATGCCCTCGGGATGGCGTTCCTGTGCCATTCGCCCCTGGGCATCGTCATTCGATATGACGGCGTAGGATTCGCCCGGATTCATGCCCAAAGCCCGCTCGATGTCTCGGGTTATATAGACAATTGGCCGTTTTTTATCCATAATCGTTCATATTAGCATATGAGCACTCTTTATATAGTCGCCACGCCTATTGGTAACCTCGAGGACATAACCCTCAGGGCTTTGCGCGTGCTCAAAGAGGTGTCGGTCATATTCTGCGAAGACACGCGTACCACGCATGTCCTCCTCAACAAGTACGATATACGCACCGCCACCGAGAGCTTCCATTCCCAGAGCCCTCTGTCGAAGATGGATCGCATCCAGGCCCTGCTCGAGGAGGGGAGGGACATAGCCCTCGTCTCTGACGCGGGTACGCCGGGCATATCGGATCCCGGCATGCTCCTGGTCTCGGAAATCAGGAAGAGGCTTCCCGAGGCCCCCGTCATCGCCATTCCCGGCGCCTCGGCCCTCACTGCCGCCATCTCGGTTGCTGGAAAGCCCCTTCATGAGTTCGTCTTCCTCGGATTTCTCCCGCACAAGAAGGGAAGGCAGACGTTGTTCGAGGAGATGAAGGCGAGCGAGAGACCTTTCGTGTTCTACGAGTCACCGCATCGCATCGAGAAGACCCTCGAGTCGCTCAAGGGCTCCGGAAAAGTCGTCACCATACTGAGGGAGATAACCAAGGTGTACGAATCCTATGTTTCGGGCACGGCTGAGGAGGTTCTCGAGTCCTTCGCCAAGAATCCCCAGACGCTCCGGGGCGAGTTCGTGGTCATCGTCAATAATTAGGTTATACTTTCCCTATGAAATACAGGAACATCATCATCGCCCTCGGCTTCGTCATTGCCATCCTCTCGTTCCTCGGCATTCCTCGGTCATGGAAGGAGATTTTCTTCGTCGCCCTTGGCGCATCGGTGATCGGCCTGGCCTATCTTTCCGGCCTCGGACCAAAGACCTCTGCCTAGGCCGGATATTTGCGTTTGTCGTCTGTTTGTGATATAATACATATCGAACTACATTAACTGAAACCATACAGCACATATTCCATATGCACCTTGAATCTGGTCAGGTCCAGGCAGCGCTTGCACGTCGCAAGTTTCGTTCGCGGGTCGGGCAGGTCCTATCGCTCAATCTCGCCTTTTTGTTCGGAATTGCGGGGGTGATAGCCATCCTCGCCAATCCAGTCTTGATTCACACGCCGTGGGCATGGAGTCTGCTCGGCTTCCTCTATCCGTTCGGGTATGGGGTAAACGAGCTCCTCAAGCTCATTCGCATGCAGATCAACGGCTGGTTCCTATGTTTCGATTGTCGAAGGGCGACCGAGAACAGGAAGAAGTGCACGAGGATGAACAACGGGGTAGTTGTCGAGATTTGTCAGACCTGTGTCCCTCATCTCGAGCCGGAACGCCCCCTCATCCCGAAGCATTCGGCGAGTCTGGGACTCTGGTCGTCCGGGGCCCTCAGTCCGAAGAAGCCTGCTGAGGACTCGAAGCCCGCGGGGACAGCTCCGTCTATCCGCTAGGATTCGTCAGTCACAGGCCCCGTACCAAAAAGTACGGGGCTTTTTTATGCGCGATACGCCCTCGATGCGCCAAGCTATGGACAAACATTATAAATAGTAGTAATGTTTTTTGCATATCCGGCACGGTGTCGGATCGTACACGTAGACCAAAAAACATACACAGTCATGTCACTGAAGACCGATAGGGCCGAGAGGGCTGAACGAGTCAAAACAGAGCAAAGCCTCCGGGCCGAGCTCTCCCGCATCGAGGAGGATCTGAAGCGACCCATCGGGCTCGCCCTGAGCCGATCCCGCAAGGAGCGGAGGGACCAGATACTCGCCCAGCTCGAGCCGTCTCGACAGGATTCCCAATCCCTCGTCGCGGCCTGATAGCCATCCATGTGACAAACCCCTACGGGCGGACCATTTCATGTGGCCGCCTTTTTTTTGGGCGGGCTCGCTCTTTTCATATTCGCGCAAAAATGGGACAATGATGCCATAGCATATGACAAGCGACGATAAAGTCACGTATTTCGCCGAGACGGACTCGCGTAACAAGCGGGTCAAGTTCGGCATCAAGGCGAAGGACCGCACTCGCCACATGTACGTCATCGGAAAGACGGGAATGGGAAAGTCGACGCTTCTCGAGAACATGGCGGTTCAGGACATGCAGGGGGGCGAGGGGATGGCCTTTCTTGACCCGCACGGCAAGACGGCTGACCTTCTCCTTAACTACGTGCCCGAGCATCGTATCAAGGACGTGGTGTATTTTGCGCCGTTCGACACGGATTTCCCGATCTCCTTCAACATCATGGAGGACGTGGGTTATGACAAGCGACACCTTGTCGTTTCAGGACTCATGTCGACCTTCAAGAAGATCTGGGTGGATGCCTGGTCTGCTCGAATGGAATACATTCTCTCGAACACTCTTCTCGCGCTCCTCGAATATCCGGGCGCGACGCTTCTTGGCGTGAACAAGATGCTCTCGGACAAGGAGTATAGAAACAAGGTCGTGGCCAATGTGAGCGATCCTGCCGTGAAGTCTTTCTGGGTGGATGAGTTCGGCAAATACACCGAGAAGTTCGCGGCCGAGGCCACTCCCGCCATTCAGAACAAGATTGGCCAGTTCACGAACAACCCCCTCATCCGCAATATCATCGGCCAGCCGAAGTCATCCTTCGACATTCGCAAGATGATGGACGAGAGGAAGATACTCATCATCAACCTGTCCAAGGGAAGGGTGGGAGACCAGAACGCGAACCTGCTTGGATCGATGCTCATCACCAAGATTTACCTTGGCGCGATGTCCCGTGCCGACGCGTCGGAGAGCCTTATGAAGAGCCTCCCTCAGTTCTATCTCTATGTGGACGAGTTCCAGAACTTCGCCAACGAGTCCTTTGCCGACATTCTGTCCGAGGCTCGAAAATATAAACTGAATCTGACTATCGCCCATCAGTACATCGAGCAAATGGAGGAGGAGGTGCGCGCTGCCGTCTTCGGAAACGTCGGTACCATGGTGGCGTTCCGCGTCGGCTCGTATGATGCGGAAGTGTTGGAGAAGGAATTCTCACCCCGCTTCACCGCCGAGGACATCGTGAATCTCGGTATGTATCAGATATACCTACGCCTCATGATCGATGGCATGGGTTCTCAGCCGTTCTCGGCGACCAATCTCCCGCCGATCGCTCCTCCGGCTATTTCATACGTGAGCCAGATCATGGAGAGCTCTCGCGCCCAGTTCGCCCAGCCGAGAGGTGGGGTGGAGGATCAGATAAAGGTTCAGATGGCCGCGACCGTTGCCGCACCGAAGCCCGAGAGGAAGCAGGATTCTCAGCCTGCACCTCAGGCACCACGGGCCCCTCAACAGCCATCGGGCATTGGTCCAATGTCGGGTGTGCGCCCACCGGCGTCCTTTGTCCCCGATGTGCCACCTCAGTCCCAGAATCGCCCACAGACACAGCCCCAGCCCCAGGCGCGATCGGCGCCACAGGTTCAGGCGCGTCCTCAGCAGCCATCACAACCACAGTCACATGCCGAGCCTGTTCGCAGGGACGCGCCCCGAGATCGGCCAATGCCGCCTCCGCTTGATGCGTCCGAGGGCTTTCAGGATCTGAAGAGCCTCAAGGCGGCGATTGCCAAGCCTTCATCTTCTCCCGTTTCTGCCCCTCCCGCATCTTCCGTCGAAAAGAAGGGCGTGACCCAGGAGAGCAGGAGTAACCTAAGGGCGGCTCTCGCCTCGATCATGCCCTCATCGACACAGCCGGCCGTAAAGCCTCAGCCCCCGAAATCACCGCCGATCGTGAATGAGGCCCTCACCGCCCAGGCGAACATGAGGCCCGCGGACATTCCCCTCAAGGCTCCGTCAAATACTGTCGATAAGGCCGAGAAGTCAGGGGAGGAGGGTCCAAAGGAGGTTCCCGAGCACGTGCTCAAGAAGATTCTCGAAGTATAAGCATACCAATCATCACACAACCATGTCACTAAACTCATTCCTGCGCTGGACCGTCATAGCATCCGTCTTTTCGCTCTGCATTGTCCCCTTCATAGTGTCCTCGTCCCTGTTCTTCCCATTCATCGTCGGGAAGAATCTCCTCTTCAGGGTCGCGGTCGAGATAGGCCTCGTCGCCTGGGTGTTCCTCATGTTCCGGGACGCGTCCGCCAGGCCCCGCCTTTCAGCGCTTCTCTGGTCATTCCTCGCCTTCGCGGGGGTGATGGGCCTCGCTACCGTGTTCGGGGAGAATCCGTGGAAGAGCTTCTGGTCAAATTTCGAGCGCATGGAGGGGTATGTCACCATACTTCATCTCCTGGGCTATTTCATCATCGCATCGACCGTTCTCAATACCGAGAGGATATGGAAGGCCTTCCTCCAGACGTCCCTCGGCGCAAGCGTTGTCGTTTCCTCGTATGCTTTTCTTCAGCTTGTCGGCCAGATACCCGTCAATCAGGGAGGCACCAGGCTTGATGCGACGCTTGGTAATGCGACGTATCTCGCGGTGTATGTCCTGTTTCATATGTTCTTCGCCGCGATTCTCCTTGCCCGCGAGAGGTCTCTCTGGAAGAGGATTGCCTACGGTCTCATCGTGGCCTTTCATTTCGTCATTCTGTATAACACTGGCACGCGAGGTACCGTGCTCGGCCTTCTCGCCGGATCGTTCGTCGTCGCCCTTCTTGTGGCGCTCTTCGACAAGGCCGAGAAGAGGAAGCGCATTGTCGCGGGATCTCTCATCGTCGCAGGTCTCCTATTCGTCGGCGGATTCATCGCCATCAAAGATACGGATTTTGTCAAAGAGAGCAGGGTCCTTTCACGATATGCCTCGATTTCATTCGGCGAGATAAAGACCCAGGGCCGATACTTCATCTGGCCGATGGCGGTGAAGGGTTTCGAGGAGAAGCCCGTGCTCGGCTGGGGCCAGGAGAATTTCAACTATGTCTTCAACGCGAACTATGATCCTCGCATGTATGGTCAGGAGCAGTGGTTTGACCGGGCTCATAACGTGTTTCTCGATTGGCTCATCGCTGGTGGGCTTCTCGGCCTGATTGCCTATCTCGCTCTGTACGTCTCGGGCGTGTATCTGCTCTGGAGGAAGTCCACGGACGTTTCCTTCACTGAGAAGAGCCTTCTGACGGGTCTTGGCGTCGCGTATTTCGTTCACAATCTCTTCGTGTTCGACAATATCATGAGCTACATACTCTTCGCGTCGGTTCTTGCCCTGATTCATTTCAGGTCGACCAGGCTGGCCCATCCCATCGGTTCGGACGCCGAGGAGCTCGATGGCGCCGAGTCTCGAACCGCGGGGGTCGTGCTTCTCGCCGTACTCTGTTTCGTCGTCTATTTCTTTAACGTGAGGGCTTACGGCACGGGAACATCCCTTCTCAACGGCTTGAGGGCATCGTCCCAGAATCCGCTTCAGGCCCAGGCAACCCTCGCCAACTTTGAGAAGGCCCTGTCGTACGACACCGTGGGCAGGCCTGAGGTCGTCGAGCGCATCATTGAGGCCTCTCCGCGATTCAATGCCTCGGGCGCGTCCATACAGGACAGGCAGAAGTTCTACGAGCTGGGGAGGAAGGCTATCGAGGATCAGCTTCTCCGCACGCCGGATGACGCGCGCTATGAGCTATTCGCGGGAGTGTTTTATAGCTCTTATGGACAGAACGATCAGGCGCTGGTACATCTCAAGAGGGCGAGCGAACTTTCGCCCAAGAAACAGAGCATTCTCTATCCTCTTGGCAATCTGTACCTGAACACAAAGGAGATCGACAAGGCCGTCGCCGTCTTCAAGGAGGCGTTTGATGCGGAGCCGTCGAATCGACAGGCGGGCAATTATTATGCCGTGGCGCTCGTGTATTCCGGAAAGGAGGCGGAGGCCAAGGCCTTTCTCAAGGACACGTTCGGGAGCGACGACATGACGAGTGAGCTCTTCCTCAAGGCGTATATAGAGGCCGGTGACTGGCCAACGGTCATCAAGACCCTGAAGACCAGGATAGCCGCAGATCCCAAAAACATGACTGAGCGACAGAATCTGGCGGCCGCATACGTACAGGCGGGGGACAAGACGAACGCCATCGCGACTATTCGCGAGATGATACGGCTCTCGCCGTCATTCCAGGCGACGGGTGAGGAGTACATTCGTCAGATACAGGCCCTGGGTAAATAGGCATGATGTTTGAAGAGCACGTTCCTCTCGGCCCCCTGACGACCTTCCGCGTAGGCGGGGGATCTCGCTATTCCTGCATGGTCAAGAGCGAGGATGACGTGCGCCTTGCCCTCGGCTTCGCCTCGTCCAAAGGGGTTCCGTTTCTCATCATCGGTGGTGGGTCAAACCTTCTCGTCGGTGACGGCGAGTTTCCCGGTCTTGTCATTCGCATGGCCGTGCGTGGCGTGAGGGAGGATGCCTCTTCCGATGACGTGAGGATTGAGGCGGGGGCGGGGGAGTCGTGGGATGACCTCGTTGGCCTATGCGTCGGTCGAGGGTACTGGGGCATGGAGAACCTCTCTCTCATACCGGGGACTGTCGGAGCGTCGCCCATTCAGAACATTGGCGCCTATGGATGCGAGGCCAAGGACATTATCGAGTCAGTTCGGGTCATTGATTCGGCGACCGGCGAGGCTCGGACTCTTTCGAATGCGGAGTGTCTCTTCGGATACAGGGACAGTCTTTTCAAAGGGCCCGAGGGTAGGGGGCTGATTGTCACGGGGGTAACGTTTAGGCTCTCGAAGCGGGCTCGCCCCAATCTCTCCTACAAGGATCTGAAGGATTATTTTTCATCAATGGAGAAAGGCGCTCACGAGCCGACCCTTGCCGACATTCGGGCGGCGGTCATATCGATACGACAGTCAAAGTTTCCCGATCTCGGCAGCTTCGGCACGGCTGGCTCCTTCTGGAAGAATCCGATTCTATCGGCTGAGGCCTTCTCCTCGTTCAAGATCGACCATCCTCTTGCGCCCTCATATCCTCAGCCTGACGGCTCTGTCAAAGTGCCCCTTGCCTGGGTTCTCGATGCGGTGTGTGGCCTTAAGGGATATGCCAAGGGACCCGTGCATCTTTTCAGGAATCAGCCACTGGTTCTCACGGCCGAATTCGGGGCGACGAGCGCCGAGATTGATGCCTTTGCCAGGGGCATTGAGGCCGTCGTCAGGGCAAAAACAGGCATCATAATCGAGAGGGAAGTCAACAGCGTTTTATGCTAGAATCAATGGCCTATGGCTACATTCCTGTCAAAGATATTCGGTGATCAGAATACGCGAGACCTCAAGCCCTTTCAGGCCCTTGTCCCTCGTATAAATGCCCATGAGGTAGTCATAAGCGCCCTTTCAGACGATGCCCTCAAGGCGAAGACCATCGAGTTCAAGGAGCGTCTCACGAAAGGCGAGACCCTCGATGCTCTTCTTCCCGAGGCTTTCGCGGTTGTCCGCGAAGCATCGAAGCGAACCCTCGGCCAGCGACACTTCGACGTGCAGTTGATCGGAGGCGCGATACTTCACAGTGGTGGAATTTCCGAAATGCGCACAGGAGAGGGAAAGACCCTCGTGGCAACGCTTCCAGCATATCTCAATGCCCTCACAGGCAGGGGCGTACACGTCGTGACGGTCAATGACTACCTCTCTCGTCGTGACGCCGCATGGATGGGTCAGATCTATGACTTCCTCGGACTCTCCGTGGGCATCATCGGTCATGAGGCTTCCTATCTCTATGACCCCAAGCATTTCTCCGAGCCGGCACAGGAGGAAAAGGCAGACGAGAAACGCGATGACACAGGATCGTTCAAGGTCGCCTATGACTTTCTCAGGCCATCAACCCGTCGCGAGGCATATCAGGCCGACATCACCTACGGAACCAATCAGGAGTTTGGCTTCGACTATCTTCGCGACAATCTCGAGTATTCGGCCGGAGACCTTCGCCAGCGCGAGTGGAATTTCGCCATCGTGGACGAGGTTGACTCCATCCTTATCGACGAGGCCCGAACCCCTCTCATCATCTCATCCGCAACATCCGAGTCAGAGGATCTCTACAAGCTCTTCGCCCGCATTGCCAAGGACTTCAGGAAGGAGGAGGATTTTAATATTGACGAGAAGCGCAAGGCAATTACCCTGACTGATGCCGGCATCACCAAGGCCGAGAAGATCCTCAATATCGACAACATATACACCGATCGCGGGGTCAAATACGTGCATCATCTCGAGACAGCCGTTCGTGCAGCCGCGCTCTTCCACAATGACAAGGAGTACGTCGTGAAGAATGGCGAGGTCATCATCGTCGATGAGTTCACTGGACGACTTCAGCCCGGCCGACGCTGGTCAGAGGGTCTTCATCAGGCCATCGAGGCGAAGGAGGGGGCAAACATACAGAAGGAGAGCAGGACCTTCGCGTCCATAACCTATCAGAACTTCTTCAGGCTCTACAAGAAGCTCGCGGGAATGACGGGAACAGCCCTCACCTCGCGCGAGGAGTTCTTCAAGGTGTATGGACTCAACACTATACTGGTACCTACCAACAGGCCCGTCGCCCGAATTGATCGAAACGATTACATATTCCAGACCGAAAAGGGCAAGTTTAAGGCGATTGCCCGAAAGATAAAGGAGATCAACCAGAAGGGTCAGCCTGTTCTCATCGGAACCGTCTCAATCGAGAAGAACGAGCTTCTCTCGGCGTATCTTCAGAAGGAGGGTGTCAGGCACGAGCTCCTGAACGCCAAGAATCACGAGAGGGAGGGAGAAATTGTCGCACAGGCCGGACGATTCGGTGCCGTGACCATCGCCACCAACATGGCGGGCCGAGGAGTCGATATCAAGCTCGGAGGAATACCAGCGACCCCAGAGGAGGTCGAGAAGGTGAAGGCCCTGGGAGGACTGTTCGTGCTCGGAACCGAGCGACACGAGGCCCGTCGAATCGACAATCAGCTTCGAGGTCGCGCGGGACGACAGGGCGACAACGGAGAGACCCAGTTCTTCGTATCCCTCGAGGACAATCTCATGCGTGTCTTTGCGACCGACATGATCAAAAGGATGATGGGCCGATTCGGCATAGCCGAGGACGAGCCGATCGACAATGGCATGATCACGAAATCCCTCGAGACCGCCCAGACCCGCATCGAGGGCTTCAACTTCGACGCCCGCAAGCATGTCCTCGAATACGATGACGTGATGAACATTCACCGAAAGTCCATCTACGACAGGCGCAGGAGGCTTCTCGTGGGCACTGCCGACGAGGTTGTCGTCGAGCTCATGACCGTCATAGACGAGAACGACGCCGACATCATGAAGGTCATTGCCGACAAGAAGGCCCTTCTCGGCGCAGACGGCTTTGTTGACGCTGTGCGACGCCTCTTCCTGCAGACCATAGACATGTTCTGGGTCGAGCATCTCGAGGCCATGGATTACATGCGCTCGTCGGTCAATCTCCGCGCATACGGCCAGAGGGATCCGCTCGTCGAGTACAAGAGGGAGGGACTCGGCCTTTTCAAATCAATGCAGGCCTCGATCATCGCCCAGGTCGTCACCATGCTTCCCAATATCGGGGGAGTGGTCGCCGAGATGAAGCCTTTGAATACGATAGAGCAGGACGCCAAGGGCATTCTCGGAAACGGCTCAGGTCCCGTAGTCGCCTCTGGCGACAAGGTCGGCAGGAACGAGAAGGTCACCATCGTGAAGGGTGGGGCGGAGATGGAGGTGAAGGCGAAGAAAGTTGATCAGTATATCAAGGACGGGTGGAGGGTGAAGTAGCAAAGCAAAAGGCCTCCAGAAGACACGGATATTTTCCTGCTGGAAAATTCCTCGAGCTTGCGCCGTCGCACTCGCTAGGTCTTCTGGAGGCCTTTTGCTTTCCCACTTATTCGACCAATACTTTTCCTGTCATGGCCTCTGGTTTCTTCACCCCGAGAAGGGCGAGGATGGTGGGGGCGATGTCGGAGAGCCCGCCCGATACGCCGTTCGAGTCCGCTGGGGCAGGGGCAAATGAGACATCCGTGTTCGTGAGTATGGCCGGCACGGGATTGATAGTGTGCGCCGTGTGTCGCTCGCCGGTCACTGGGTCGACGTTGAGTTCGGCGTTGCCATGATCGGCGGTGACGAAGGCGACGCCTCCCGCTGCCTCAACGGCGTTGATGACTCGCTTGAGCTGGGCATCGGTGGTCTCGATGGCCTTCACGATGGCGGGCACGTTTGCCGTGTGCCCGACCATGTCGGGATTGGCGAAGTTTATGAATATGAAATTGGCACCGGCTTTGATCTCCTCAATCGCCTTGTCGGCGATGGCCTCGGCGCGCATCTCGGGGGCCTCGTCATGGGTCTTCACGTCCTTTCGGCTGTCGAGGAGCACGTGCTTCTCGCCTGGGTAGAGCGTCTGGACGCCTCCGTTGAGGAAATAGGTGGCATGAGGGAACTTCTCGGTTTCGGCTATGTGGGCCTGGGTCAGTCCCGCGGCCGAAACCTCTTTGGCGATGGTCGTCTCGATCGATGCGGGAGGGAAGGCGACATCGGCCCCAAAGGTCTTGTCGTACTCGGTGAGGGTAACGAAGGCGATGTTCTCGGTCTTCGTGCGTTCGAGCATTTTCTTCGATATCTGGCGGGCGCGGTCTGATCTGAAGTTGAAGAAGAATATGCCGTCATTCCTCTTGATGGGGTAGCTCTTGCCACTCTCGTCTACGAAGATGATTGGTTCGAGATGCTCGTCCATGATTCCCTGGGCATGGAGCTGCGCCACGATTTCGGATGGCACGGCTCCTGGCCGGCAGACATTTCCCTTGCATTCAAACAGCGCGTCCTCGGCCTTCTTGACCCTGTCCCAGTTATTGTCCCTGTCCATGGCGAAGAAGCGTCCGCTGGCGGTTGCTATGAAGCCGATACCGATTTTCGCGATCTCGGCCTCGAGCTCGCGGAGGAACTGGGCTGAGCTCTGGGGCGCGGTGTCTCGTCCGTCGGTGTATGCGTGAATAGCGACTCGTTCGAGCCCTGCCTCCTTGGCTGCCCTGAGGATGGCAAAGAGATGATCGCTGTGGGCATGGACGCCACCGTTGCCGAGAAGCCCCTTCACGTGCAGGGTTCCGCCATGCGTCTTTACGTGCTGGAAGAGCATCACAATCGCAGGGATCTTTCCGAACTCCCCGTCTCGTATCGATTTGGCGATGCGGACCAGGTCCGTGTCGATGATCTTGCCCGCGCCGATGGTGGTGTGGCCGATCTCGCTGTTTCCCATCTGTCCGACGGGGAGGCCAACCTGCTCGCCAGATGCCTCGAGGAGAGTGTGTGAACGGCTCGCCCAGAGGCTGTCGAAGAAGGGCTTCTTGGCCGCTGACACCGCATTGTCCTGGGGATTCTCGCTGTAGCCCCATCCATCGAGGACTATGAGCACCGCCTGCTTGAATGTTTTCATGTTTGGTTTGGTCGTGAGCACATATTGTACATTAAAAGAACAGGTGCGCGAGCGACTTGACCTTACATGGACAGAGTTGTATGGTGATATCAGGCTAGTTGTTCGTAAAAGGTCATGTGACCAAACCAAAACGTCAGAAAACCAAAACGAAAGTGAGTATTGTATGAACACACACAAGAATAGTGGATTCGATGCATTAGACAGAGTTGTTGCCAGGATTGCGAAGAGGTCTCGTCGGTCGGGCCTGAAGCAGTCCTCTAGGGACCTCATCAATCGTGAGATTCTCAAGGGTTACGCTGATCCTGATGAGATCGAGAACGAAGAGCGAATCGAGGCTCATTATGGGCGACCTTTCCTTCAGGTCGATGAGTTTTCCAGTGACGGGGATTCTCTCGGCCAGGGTGATTTTCGCGATGCCATCGATTTTCATGTCGGCGATTGCAGGTGCGGCGAAGGCGAGGAGTGTCAGATATGCTGCACTGACGCCGATTTCGCTGCCCTCGCCATGTTTCCCAGTGCTGAACGGGGACCTGTCATCGGACACAGTCCCGCCGGTCGTGAGTTGTTTCTTGTCTCCCTTTCTCGCGACGAACTCGATTGGCGCGGTATGCCAAACTAAGTTCTCTGCCGTAGAAAGCAAAAGCCGCCATATAGCACATGGCGGCTTTTTTTATGGAAATAAGGAGCTTGCGACTATAATTTCCATTATCCCCCTTGGGGATTCTTTCCTGCGGGTCAGCTTAAATCTTGAATGCCGCCTTTCCTGGGTAGATCGCCTTGTCTCCGAGGGCCTCCTCGATGCGAAGGAGCTGATTGTACTTGGCGACGCGGTCGGTTCGGGATGCCGATCCGGTCTTGATCTGGCCGGTGGCGAGACCTACCACGAAGTCGGCGATGGTCACGTCCTCAGTCTCGCCCGACCTGTGGGAGATGATCGAGGTGTACTTGTTCTTGGTGGCGAGCTTGATCGCCTCGATGGTCTCGGTTACGGTGCCAATCTGATTGAGCTTGATGAGGATTGAGTTTCCGACATGCTTCTCTATGCCCATCTGGAGTCGGTCAACGTTCGTCACGAAGAGGTCATCACCCATGATCTGGATCTTGCCTCCGAGTTCCTTGGTGAGGAGCTCATAGCCAGCCCAGTCGTCCTCGGCGAGGCCGTCCTCGATCGATACGATAGGGTATTTCTTGACCCAGTCGGCGTAGTACTCGACCATTTCCTTCGAGGTGAGCTTTCGTCCTTCGGTCTTGAGGTTGTAGATCCCGTTTTCGTAGAGCTCGGTTGCTGCCGCATCGATGGCAATCGCTATATCAATGCCTGGGGTGTAGCCGGCCTTCTTGATTGCCTCGATGATGGTCTCGATAGCCGACTCGTTCGTCGGGAGGGAGGGGGCATATCCTCCTTCATCTCCGACCGAGGTGCTGAGGCCTTTTGACGAGAGGATTTTCTTGAGGGCGTGGAAGGTCTCGGCGCCGTATCGAAGCGCTTCCTTGAAGGTCGGAGCTCCGAGGGGCACGATCATGAACTCCTGAAGGTCGGTTGAGTTTTCGGCATGCTTGCCTCCGTTGAGAACGTTCATGAGAGGAACAGGGAGTCGCATCTTCTCGGTTGATCCGCTTATGTTTCGGAAGTATTCGTAGAGAGGGATTTTCTGCGATTTTGCCTCCGCATGGGAGAAGGCCATAGACACGCCGAGTATGGCGTTTGCCCCGAGGGCGCCCTTATTGGGGGTTCCGTCGAGATCAATGAGGGCCTTGTCGAGGGATGCCTGATCATAGGTGTTTCCAACGAGGGCCTGAGATATCGCAGTGTTGACGTTGTTCACTGCCTTGGCCACGCCCTTGCCCCCGTATCGGTCCTCTTTGTCGCGTAGCTCGACTGCTTCGTGGCTTCCCGTCGACGCGCCTGATGGAACCGCTGATCGGCCGAATGATCCGTCCGCGAGGGTGATGTCCACCTCTACGGTAGGGTTTCCTCGTGAATCCAATATCTCCCGTGCTTTGACTGATTGTATTGCTCCCATGTGTGTATTGTTAATTAGTTTCGAGACATCATTATAGATGCTTTTGGCCCTTGTACATAGTGGACAAGGGGCAGGGCTTTAGGTGATATAATGAGCCCATGAACTTCATCATTCGTATTATCGTGGTTGCGGGAACCCTCTTTTTCCTACCCTCCATTCTGTCTTTCGTGGGTGTTTCGGGGATTACCGTAACAGGTTTCTCCGCGGCCCTCGTCGCCTCGATTGCCCTCGGTCTCGTCAATCTCCTCATAAAGCCAATCATATCGTTGGTGACGCTGCCCCTGAACGTCATAACCCTGGGCCTCTTCGGACTTGTGGTGAATGGCGCCCTTCTTTATCTGACGCCAATGCTTCCTTTCGTGACAGGCTTCTCGATAGCCTCCTTCTGGCCGGCATTCGTCGGCGCCCTTGTTATCTCGCTGGTCAACTGGCTCGTGTCTAAGCTATAGTGCTCGGTATGTTTTCCCGAAAACCCCTCATCGTCACCCATGACAGCCATTTTCATCCCGATGATGTGTGTGCCGTCGCCACATTGCATATTCTCCTGAGGGGAAAGTATCGTCTGGTCCGTACCCGCGATCAGAAGGCATTTGACGGTGCTGATTATGTCGTCGACGTCGGTGGAATTCACGACGCCTCGCGCCAGAGGTTCGATCATCATCAGAAGGGTGGGGCGGGATTGAGGCCTAATGGCATACCCTATGCAGCCTTTGGCCTGGTCTGGAAGGAGTATGGATCGATGCTCGTCGGTTCTGATGAGGGTGCCCTCAAGATTGATGAGGACATCGTTGCTCCCGGCGACGCGCGAGACAATGGCTTTGAAATCATCGACTCGCGCGTCGAGAGCATCAAGCCCTTTGAATTCGCCGACAGCCTCTTCGCCCTTAATCCCTCGTGGAACGAGCCTCAGGATTTCGATGGGCAGTTCAGGAAGGCCGTCGCCCTGGCTGTTCCGATGCTCGAACGGGCCATACAAAGGAGCATAGCAAGCGAGAAGGGCAAGACATTCACCGAGAAGGCGTATCAGAATGCCGAGGACAAGAGAATCATCGAGCTTGATGGCGAATATCCGTGGAGAGAGGTGCTGATGTCTCATCCCGAACCTGTCTTCGTGCTCAAGGCGACTCCCGAGGGAGGCACGTGGGGAGCCAAGGGTGTTCCCGTACAGAAGCATTCGTACACCCTCAGAAAGGATTTTCCCGCTGAATGGGCCGGGCTCGCCGATGCTGAGCTCGCCCGCGTGTCAGGTGTTCCCGATGCCGTGTTCTGTCACAACAAGCGATTCCTGGCCGTGGCAAAATCACGAGAGGGGGCGCTCGCCCTCGCGAGGAAGGCTCTCGAGGCGTAGTTTCCGTCCTTTCTCCAGAAGGCGATGCAGGAAAACACTGATGACGAGAGTGAGCGCCAATCCCGCAAGTACCCCAATGGTTAGATATCCCTGGCTTGGCATTATGCCGATTAACTCTTTCTGCGTAAAGATATTAAACTCGTCTATGAGGGGCTGATGGAAGAGGAATATCTCGTATGAAATCACCCCGAGAAAGGCGAGCGCCCCCTTGGCCCTTCCAAAGAATTTTCTCAGTAGGAGCCATGCAGATATGATGAGCGCCCCGATTATGCTGTCGGTATAGGGCACGCCCATGAACATGGTAACGGCGATGAGTGTGATGCCACAGAGGATTGATGCCCCTGGTTTGATTTCTAGAGAGCCGTTCCGATATGCCCGTCCCGCGATCATGCCGAGGAATAGGGGAAGGAATCGAGGGGCTATGTTCATGATGCCATCTGGGTAGCCCACATGTTGATACCAGAGTGTTGCCATGACGGTGAGCGCGCCACAGAGGGCGATCATGAGTCCCGTTCGCTCGATGCGATTTCTCACGGCGAGGAATACAAGATAGGCGAAGACGATGAGAGGGACAAACCAAAACGATCTGTTGATGTCGTATATGTATTGAGGTGATGCGAACAGGTGGAGGGCGAAGAGGTGCAGACCGAGGCTTTCTATCTGTGCTGAGCCGATGGTCACGGCTTTAGCCGTCGCGAAGAAAACGAGCGCAAGCCAATAGGTCGGCAGTATCCTCCATGCCTTTTTTCTGAGAAAATCCCTGGTCGATTCGTTCGTAGATGAGAATGCGAGGAGGAAACCGCTCAGCGCGAGGAATATGTCCACGCCGACCTCTCCCCGAAGGGTCTCCGCGAGCAGGGGCAGGACGCTCCGCGCATGCGACAGCACCACTATGATAATGGCCAGGCCCTTGAGCTCGTCTATTGCTGGAAACCTGTTCTGGGCAGGGTGTGTGAATTCGACTCTCAAGGTAGTGATGATGCTGTGTAACTATAACAGTCTAGTTCTCAAGTGCACAAATCCTCGTCTCATGATCGCGCCACATGCCCGTCATCACATTGATCGCCCCTTCGACGCCATCAAGTTTATTTTCCACTCCATCGAGCCTTTTCTTTACATGTCCCATGTCCGCCTTTAGCTCATAGATCGATTGCTCGGTCTCGCCTTTGAATTCGTACATTTCGGATTTGAACTCGTTTATCTGCGCCTGGGTGTCGGCGAAGCCGTTTCCCACCATGACGGCGAAGGCGTCGAACTTCTCATCCAGCTTCTTATCAAGTTTCTCGTCGAGCTTTCGGTCGACAATCTCCTCCACCATCGGTGGAATGATGGTGAGTATGACTTTCGTCACGATGCTCTCGACATCGCCCTTGGTGGCGGGTTCGTTGTGGGCTGAGTAGGGTTTCTCTTTCGGCATGCTCAGATTATAGGTCGGGATTGGGCGGTGGCCTATAAATTAAAAATAAAAACGGGAATAAGTGGCAATTTAGGCCATTTTCCTATAGGATAGGCAATATCATGGCATTCGTAGACGAAATAGACTTTCACATAAAGGCTGGCAAGGGCGGCGACGGGGCCGTTCGCTGGATTCATGAGAAGGGAAAGGAGTACATGGGTCC
>Ga0172380_10003812_pt1 | contig 20175 bp, 18 predicted proteins | sample Leawe162metaG_FD_119747 | JGI IMG/M metagenome (GOLD analysis project Ga0172380, IMG submission 119747) | Leachate microbial communities from a municipal landfill in Southern Ontario, Canada - Leachate well 162 metaG | ecosystem: Engineered > Solid waste > Landfill > Unclassified | place... | reverse complement strand
GCGATTTTTTCCAGAGTTTCATTTCTTACAGCCTGCATTGATTCCATTGGATTGACCATACTCACCTGTACTATTCCTTCCTCTTTTTCCTGGAGAATTACATTGCACGGGAGAAGCACTCCAATATTTTCTTCAGCCTGCAGCGCTTTGTAAGCGCTGGGAGGATTGCATGCGCCCAGAATTCTATATTTCCTGAAATCAACATCAAGTTTTTTCTTTAGCGTGGCCTGAACGTCAATCTCGCTTAGAACGCCAAAACCCTCATTTTTCAATTCATCTGTTACTTTTGCAATCGCATCATCAAAAGTATAATTGACCGTCTTGGAATTGTAATATGCCATAGAAGCTCCTTTTCTTTATCATATGATGATATACAATTCTAAAAGATTCTACAAAAAGAATAATTTGGTGAATAGTACAATGACTATAATGCCGACAATATTCAATATGAAGCCCGCTTTAACCATATCCCATACTTTAAGCCGCTGGCTGCCGAAAACAATTGCGTTTGGGGGAGTGCCCACGGGAAGCATAAATGCAAGCGAGACCGAAAAAGTAGCTGGTACCATTATCATCAGCGGATTGACATCTATCTCTTTAGCCAATGAAGCAAGAAGAGGAAGCATAATTGTAGTCTGTGCCGTATTCGATGTAAGTTCACTTGAAAAAACCACAATTATACAGATTACAGCAACCAACGCCAGCGGAGGAATATTTTTAAGCATCAGAAATTCATGACCGATTAATTTAGATAATCCGCTCTGGACGAAACCTTCGGCCAGCGCAAATCCTCCCCCGAATAAGAGGACAATATCCCATGGGATTTTCAAGATATCATCCTGCTCCAAAATGAATTTTTTCTTATCTCCCGCTGAACCGCACGGGATGAGGAATAGAATCAATGCCATGGTTATAGCTACAGTGCTGTCTTCAATAAACGAAGCAGTAGAAAATAAATTTGACCATCCCGGAATTTTCAGAATTCCCAGATCCAGATCGCTTCTGAAAATCCATAGAAAAGAGGTCATAATAAAAATTGTCATTACCGCTTTTTCTTCAAACGTCATCTCCCCCAATTTTATCTTCTCTTCCCTGATTATTTTTTTGTCGAGTATAAGATTTTTATCCAAACGGAATACAATTTTAGTTAAGACAAGCCAGGCAAGAAACATCATTACAATCGCAATAGGGACGCCGAACAACATCCATTCGCCGAACTTCATCAAAGGATATTCGGGGAAAGTAATTTTATACATTCTCAGAAAGATTAAGTTTGGAGGAGTTCCAATCAATGTTGCAATACCACCGATTGTACACGAGTAGGCAATTGCAATCATCAGCGCTTTCGAAAAATTAGCGCTTCTTTCTTTCCCGAATTCCTTTTCGACTTTATAAATTATAGAGAGCCCGATAGGCAGAACCATAAGACAGGTTGCGGTATTGGAAATCCACATCGAGATGAAACCGGAAGCCGTCATAAATCCGAGAATGATCTTTGAGGGATTGCTGCCGAAGAAAAGAATCACACTCAATGCTATCCTTTTATGAAGATTCCACTTCTCCATAGCAATGGCGATTACAAATCCTCCGATGAAGAGGAATATAGTTGTATTCATATATTGAGCCGCGGCGGAAGAGGAGGAAAGGGCGCCTGTAACAGGGAATAAAATCAGGGGGACCAATGATGTTACTGAGAGCGGTACCGATTCGAAGATCCACCAGGCGGCCATAAGCGATGCGGTTGCTGCAACTAATTTGGCATTATGATATTCAATCCCGAAATCGGCAAGGAGCCAAATAACCAAAAAAAGAATAATCCCTAAATAAAAACCTAGGCTTTTGATGTGAAATGAATTTAGTCTCAATTGACTTATTCTCTTCTTAGTAGTTCAATTCCTGAGTGCGCCTAAAAGATCGAATTCAATCTCTTCTTCACAGTAGAATGCTTCGCCGTAATCTTTGCCAATCTTAAATCCGAAATATTTAGCGCGGGCTTCAATAAATTTGAGAAAATTTGGCTGACTGATAAATGTTTCAGGTTCTCTGCTTTCCGGATTATGGAACTGAGTATGATAAGCAAGAATAGCCTTCATTTTGATGTCAAAAGTGCGGCTTATATCTACTATGAATGTCGGTTTAAATTCATAAGTCTGCATGTAATAGAAAAGTTTTTGGGGGCGGAAAGGGACTTGGATTCTGTCATTGTCTTCCGTATCAATTTTGGAGAGTCCGGAAAAGAACATCGCTTCCTTTACCAGCTGAGATGTGCCTATATGATCCGGATGACGGTCGTTGAAGTAGGGGGCAAAAATTATTTTGGGTTGATGTTTGCGAATCTTTGTGATAATTTTTTTCAGATAAGACTCGCTGAATTTTAATGACCCGTCTTTAAGACCCAGATTTTCTCTATGAGAAAGTTTCAGTATCTCACCCGCGTCAGACGCTTCAATTTTTCTTGTATCCACCGATCCTCTGGTACCCAGTTCACCCTTGCTGAGATCGACTACGCCTACTTTTATTCCGCTGCCGGTCAATGCGGCAATTGTACCTCCCATCGAGAGTTCTGCGTCATCCGGGTGAGCGGCAAAAATTAAAACATCTAGATTCATAATACCCTTTTTCCGAAATGTTATGATATTTCCTTTTCAATATGAATAATTACCATTAGAAAGTAAAATTCCATTTTAGCAGATTATTATGCCCGGAATGTCGAAAGCAGAAACTCTGTACGGGTTGATAATAATTAATTATATTCGCCGCTGAAATATCGGGTAATACAGATGATGGATAAGAAATACGAGGCGGTGATCGGACTGGAAGTTCATGCCCAGTTATCGACAGAAACAAAGATATTCTGCGGATGCTCAACAATATTCGATTCACCGCCGAATACTAATGTATGTCCTGTCTGCCTGGGTCATCCTGGCGTCCTTCCGGTGCTGAATAAGAAAGTTGTCGAATATACAGTCTTAATGGGGCTGGCAACCGGGTGTAAGATCAGGGAGCGTTCAATTTTTGCGAGAAAAAATTATTTCTACCCCGACCTGCCCAAAGGATACCAGATTTCTCAGTTCGAGGAACCGATTTGTGAAAACGGAAATATCTTAATTGAACTCGGCGACGGCAGCAGTAGAGAGATCGGAATTACCAGAATTCATATGGAGGAGGATGCCGGCAAATCGATTCACGATCAGGGAAACGCAACACTTATTGATGTGAACCGGTGCGGGACGCCTTTAATGGAGATTGTCAGTGAACCGGATCTGCGCTCAGCCGAAGAGGCCTATCTTTATCTCACTAAACTGAAGCAGATAGTAACATATCTGGGAATATGCGACGGTAATATGGAAGAGGGGTCATTGCGATGCGACGCGAATATCTCCGTCCGCCTAGCCGGAGAAAAAAAACTCGGCACGAAAACGGAAGTTAAGAATATGAACTCGTTCAGAAATGTTGAGAAGGCGATTGAGTTTGAGATTGGAAGACAGATCGATATACTTGAGGAAAACGGAAGGATTATTCAACAGACCCTTTTATGGAATGCCGACCGGAATATAGTTATTCCGATGCGAAGCAAAGAGGAAGCGCATGATTACAGATATTTTCCGGATCCCGATCTGATGCCCGTAATTGTTGATGAAAAATGGAAAAATGAAATTGCCCTGACTCTTCCCGAACTGCCCGAGAAAAGAAAGTACCGTTTAATGAATGAATATTCGCTTCCCGGGTACGATGCGGATATTCTTACTTCATCACGTGCGCTCGCGGATTATTATGAAAGCGTATTGAATACAACCGATGATTACAAATCCGTCAGCAATTGGATTATGACCGATGTTCTAAAACACCTTAATGATCAGAATATTCCGGTAAGTGAAATTCCTGTTTCCCCCGAAAATCTCGGACGGATGATAAAACTGATAAACAATAAGACTATAAGCGGCAAAATTGCCAAAGAGATATTTGCGGAAATGCTGATCTCAGGAAAGAGTCCCGAAGAGATAGTAGAAGTGAAAAATCTGGTTCAGATAAGCGACACCGGAACCATTGAGAAGGAGATCGAAAACATTTTTTCAGCAAATCCGAAACAGGTGGAGGAATATCTGAGCGGAAAAGAAAAAGTATTCGGATTTTTTGTAGGACAGATAATGAAAGCGATGAAGGGTAAAGCTAATCCAGAAATTGTTAATGACCTTCTGAAGAATAAATTTGAAGTGTTAAAAGAAAAATAGTACACAGACCTTTCCGATCTGCGTACTATAAAACACCTAGAATTTATCAGCCAGATCAGCCATCTCGATAGCGCTTAAAGCCGCATCCCATCCTTTATTACCCGCCTTGGTTCCGGCTCTTTCAATAGCCTGTTCAATGGAATCGGAAGTAACGATGCCGAAAATAACCGGAATTCCGGTTGACAGTGAAACATTTGCAATCCCTTTGGAAACTTCCGAAGCGATATAATCAAAGTGGGGAGTTGCGCCGCGGATCAGCGTGCCCAGACATATTACAGCGTCATATTTTTTCGATTCCGCCATTTTTTTCGCTATAAGCGGGATTTCGAATGAACCCGGAACAAATGCAACTACTATCTCTTCCTCGTCCGCGCCGTGGCGAGCGAGGCAGTCGAATGCGCCGGATAGAAGACTCTTCGAGATCATTTCATTAAATCTTGATACAACTATTCCGAATTTTTTGCCCTTCGCCGAGAGCTGACCTTCAATCATTCTTGCCATATATCCTCCTTAAATTAAAATTTCTTTTTATGATGGGTTAAATTTAACAGATGTCCCAATTTTTCATGTTTTGTTCTGAGATACCGTTCATTATTTTCATTAGGTTCTATTTCAACCGGAACACGCTCGACAATTTCCAGATCGAAGCCCCGCAATCCCACTATCTTTTTGGGATTGTTGGTTATCAATCGAATCTTCTTCAAACCCAGATCCTTAAGAATCTGCGCTCCTATACCGTAATCCCTTAAATCAGCTTTAAATCCAAGCATCTCATTTGCTTCAACCGTATCGCTCCCTTCCTCCTGCAAACCGTAGGCCAGAAGTTTGTTTACAAGACCTATTCCTCTTCCCTCCTGCCTCATATAGAGAAGAACACCCTTTCCCTCTTTCTCAATCATCATCAGCGCGGCGGCAAGCTGATCTCCGCAGTCGCAGCGCATCGATCCGAAAACATCTCCTGTCAGGCACTCGGAATGAACTCTCACTAATACCGGTTCACCGTTTCCTATATCCCCCTTCACAAGGGCGATAGGATTATCTGTTGGATCAAGAAGACTTTCATACAGATGCAATTTAAAATTTCCAAACCGCGAGGGCATATCAACCACAACCCGGCTTTTAACCAGTTTTTCTTTTTTTCTGCGGTATTCGATAAGATCGGCAATAGTAATAATCCGGAGGCCATGCTTAGCCGCAAATTTTATAAGTTCAGGAGTTCGTGCCATCGAACCATCAGCATCCATTATTTCGCATAGAACGCCGGCAGGATATAAACCGGCAAGCTGCGCTAAATCAACGGCTGCTTCAGTATGTCCCGAACGTTTTAATACGCCCCCCTTCTGGGCAATCAGAGGAAAGATATGACCCGGTTTCGCAAAGTCATTGGGTCCAGATTTCCCATCCACGACGGCGCGTATCGTCTTAGCCCTATCCTTTGCCGAAATCCCTGTTGTAGTGCCGTGAAGGTAGTCTATTGAAACTGTGAACGGGGTCTGGTGCAGAGCAGTGTTATCCTCCACCATAAATTCAAGATTCAATTCCTTGGCCCGCGGTTCATCAATAGCAAGACACAAGATCCCGCGCGCTTCCCTCGTTATAAAATTTACGTCTTCCGGTTTTATAAGAGCTGCCGCCATGATGAGGTCACCCTCATTCTCGCGGTCGGCGTCATCTATCACAACAACCATCCTTCCATTTCTGAAATCTGCAATCGCTTCCTCAACCGTATTCATATTTTGAACCGAAGAATCATCAACCATTCTAATACCCTAAATTTTTAAACCAGTTATCAGAAAATTTATTGCCGTCGTCTTTGTGATGCAGCAGGATTTTTTCAATATATTTTGCAAGAATATCCGTTTCAATATTTACCTTATCCCCTTTTTTTCTGGAAGATATATTTGTTGATTTCCAGGTATGAGGAATAACCGAAATGACAATTTTTCTGTCTGTTATCCGGGCAACCGTTAAACTGATACCGTCGATGGCAACAGATCCTTCATCAACAATGTATTTTGTCAGACCGGCCGGGATTTCAATATCAAGAGAATAGTTTTCACCCAGCCGGGTGAGTCCGGTGATAACTCCTGTCCCATTTACATGCCCCTGAACAAGGTGCCCGCCCAACCGGTCGTTCATACGGATTGCACGTTCAATATTCAGCAGAGTTCCCGGTTTAAAATCATTATGAGTTGACTTCGTTAGCGTTTCTCCGACAGCATCACAGAAGAATACCTTGCCTTCTATCCCTGTTACAGTTAGGCATACTCCGTTGACCGATACAGAGTCGTCAATTTTCAAATCGTCAAAAATCTTTCCGGCGGTAATTTTAAAACGCTTCCCGCCCGGAATAATCTCGACGGCTGCGAGTTTTCCTATTTCTTCAATCAATCCTGTAAACATACCGGAAAGATATCAACTGAGAGAGTTTTATCAAACTAATCAATTTTTTTATACACTTTTTTCTTATCAGGAGGCAGTTCCTCCACCGATTCCAGTTTAACATTTGTCGGAAACGGAGCGCTGAATGGTTTTTTTCCTAAGCCGAGAAGCATAGGCGACTCGAGTATTATTAATTCGTCAAACCGATTTTGCCGGATGAACTGATCAAAAATCTCGGCACCCCCTTCAACAAACAGAGAACCGATGTTATTATTATGAAGAATTTTCAGAATTAAATTCAGGTCGATTCTACCCGCGGAATCGGAGATCAATTCGATTATGCGGATTCCCCTTCTCTCCAAAAATCCTTTTTTAGCCGGATCGGCTTTCTTTGATGTTATTACCCACGTAAGCGCTTTGCCGGCATCATTGAAAATATCCGAATAAACATTGGATTGGAGCATTCCATCAAGAATAATTCTTACGGGATCTCTCCCGTCCACTCTTCTCACGGTAAGTTTAGGATTATCCACATTTATCGTATTCGCGCCAACAAGTACAGCATCGAAAATGGATCTCTGATGATGTACAAACAGTTCGGCATTGTCAGAAGTGATTTTTGTTCTTTCTACATTGACGGAATTTATAAATCCGTCTTGGGACTGTGCAATCTTTACAGTTACATACGGAATTTTAGTCCTAACCGATTTGAAGAAGAACCGGTTTAATTTTTCACCGATATCCGCGAAGACGCCGCTTACAACTTCTATTCCCGCAGCGGATAACTGCAGAACTCCTTTTCCGTTCACCTCCGGATTCCTGTCCAGATTACTGATTACAACCCTCCTGATTCCGCTTTTAATTATCAGCGGGACGCAGGGAGGAGTTTTTTTTCCCTGATGACAGCATGGTTCTAAATTGCAGTAGAGAGTCGCACCATTCAGATCCTCCCGGGCCGCATTAATTGCCTCGGCTTCCGCGTGGGGCGCTCCATATCTTTTATGATAACCTTCGGAAATTATCCGGCCGTCTTTCACAATTATTGCTCCTACAAGCGGATTGGGCGAGACTTCACCTCTTCCGTTGCGGGCCAGTTCAAAGCATCTTTGTATGTATTCCAGATCCAGACTATTCATTATTAAATTCACCGGATAAAATTTGTTTGATCGAATCGCGGTAAGAGAGCAGATTGATCCCGAAAGAAAGAAGTTTTTCGGTACTCAGCGAAACATCCCGGACTTTATATTCTAATCCGGCCTCTTCCATCGTTGTTTTTATTAATAATGATTTATCTAAGCCGGCCATTTCGCATAATATCTCTATCATTTCATAACGGTTTAATCTTTCCGCTCCCGCAAAATTAACCATTTCTTTCCGAATATCTTTTTCGGCAAGCAATCCGATAATCCGGGCTGATTCCAGCAGGGAGAGAGGCGATCTGTACTGATCTGTAAAAAGTTTTACAGGTTTATTGTTCTTAAGGGATCCATAAGCTAAATGAAAATTATTGGCAGTACCATTCAGTCCAAAGCCATATTGCAGGGCCGTACGCAGGATGAGATAATTATCGAAAGTCTCCCGGATTTTCACCTCCCCCATTAATTTAGTTTCCGCATATAATGAGTGGGGAATAAGTTTAGCGTCTTCATTCAGCATCGAACCGCGGTATCCGGCATAAACAAGGTCTGTTGAGAGATATATCAATCTGGCGTTGAACTTTGAGGAAAGTTCAGCAATTTTAGCGGTCGCATTCACATTCACATCATACACTTTATCTTTCGGCAGCAGATCTGCTTTTTCTGGATTTGAAACTGCCGCTGTATGTATTACGATCTCCGGTATAAAGCCGCTGAACGCTCCCTCCAATCTTGAGTAATCCGTAATATCAAAACGGATGCTGTTAAATTTCCCGCAGTTTCCGACATTATTATTGTACTGAGTCAGAATCTCATGTTTTCTGCTTAATTCCAAATTAAGATACTGCCCCAGCAATCCGCTCCCGCCAGTGATAAATATTCTCATTTAAGATTATCATTCCATAATTTTTTCACAACAATAATATTATCTTTGAACCAAAAAGAAAATTAATTCATGAACTAATTATTAGCTTTTTTGGTTTTGAAAAATAGCGGACAGTGATAAATTTGAAACGCGGGATCATTCTCGAGAAAAGTATTAGAAACTATAGAAAGGCAGTTAAATGAAACAGTTGCTTGGCGCGCATGTTTTTGTCAATGGGGGAGTTGATTCCGCCATAGACGGAGGAGAATCGTTGGGGTTTACAGCAATTCAGCTCTTTACTAAAAACAATAACCGGTGGTTTCAAAAAGATCTTACCGAAAAAGAGATAACCGCTTTCAGCGAAAAACAGAGCAAGTCCAATGTAAAAGTGGTTGTCTCTCATGATTCATATCTGATAAATCTTTGCGCTAAAGATCCCGAGAATCTGGAAAAGTCCCGCAAATCATTTCTTGATGAATTAAACCGATGCGAATTGCTTGGAATCCCCTATCTGAACTTTCATCCCGGATCCCACGGCGGACAGGGAGAGGATGAGGGGATAAAAATAATTGCCGAGTCGCTTAATATCGTGCATGAACAGACTAAAGGGTTTAAAGTGCTGAGTATGCTTGAAGCCACCGCCGGTCAGGGGACGGCAATTGGGTACCGTTTCGAGCAGCTGCAAAAAATCATTGAACTGGTTGAGGAAAAGGAGAGAATGTGTGTGTGCATAGATACAGCTCATATCTGGGCTGCCGGTTACGATATCAAAGATCCAAAAAAATATAAGAAAGTAATAAAAGAGTTCGATGAGATAATCGGCTTAGATCTGCTGAAGTGTTTCCACGTGAACGACAGTAAAAAAGAGCTCGGAAGCCGTGTTGACAGACATGATCATATAGGGAAAGGTTTTATTGGATTGGATGGATTCACCAATATTATGAATGATAAAAAACTTGAAAAGATTCCCAAAATATTGGAAACGCCCAAAGGTAAAGATCAGAAGGAGGATCTTGAGAATATCGAAGTGCTGCTGAGCCTCGTAAAAGGCAATTGATAATTATGAATTTCAGATTGTAAATTGTAAAAAAGTGAATGGTAAAATAGCGGCGGGTGAATTAAGAATTTATTCCGGTCTTAAGACCATGATACCTGTCTGTTTTTTATTACCTTTTATGTAATCGGCCAGCGGTTTTTCAGTTATCTGCACTTTATAACCGACATTAGGCGCATGCATAAAATGAATCCGTCCATCCTCCATTCTAATGGCAATTCCGGTATGCGCAATATCCAATCCCTCAACATTAGTAGTAATCCCGATAATATCACCGCTCTCAATTTTATCCTCTATCTTTTCTATCTCATCCTGCGGGATGTAATGATTTTTTCTTGAGGCGATCTCTTTTTCAATTTTAACGATACGTCCGACTAATTCGGGATTATTTTTTAACTGCCTGTAAGAAGATGTATGGGTGCTCATGAAATCTATTTTTTTACAGTATGGTTTACCGCCAATCATTTCGGTCACATCGGCGCCGATTCCCCTTCTATTCATATCGAAGATCCAGTCGGAAAAATAGTGAAGACGCGACTCATAACCATCCATCTTTCCCCCGCGGTATCGAATGTTTTCAAGTTCTTTCCCGTACTCTTCAAAATTGGTTCTCCCTTCTCTTATGCATCTGGCAAAGACAAGTGAGGATTCCAGAAAAGTATAGCAATCCAATCCTGTAAGACTGATTATCAGTTTTTCCTCATTGTTTTTTTCAAGCGAAGCAGCGGCATAATCGGTACCTATAAAACTTTTTCCTATTTCAATAATAAGCTGACCGATAGGAAGAGAGAAGAAATTATTACGGATCGCCAAATCAAATTTTGTGCTGCAGATATCTGCATCTCTCTGAGTGTAAACCGGCTGCGCAAAGGATTTAGAAATAAAATAAAAAAGCAGAACGACAGCGGAAACAACTCTCATATCGGAAAGTCCTCTGCTTGGCCGGAGCCTATTGCCGCCTGCTCAGCGCCTGCAGGCAGCTGCTGTCTGAACCTGTCCAGATTTTCGAAGCGGGCGTAGTCTTTCATAAAACGTAATTTGACATCGCCGATTGGACCGTTTCTCTGTTTGCCGATAATAATTTCCGCAACACCCTCGGTCGTTTCCCCGTTCATATCACCGCTTGAAAATTGTGTAATACCGTAAACTTCGGGGCGATACAGGAATATAACAACATCGGCATCCTGCTCAATGGAACCGGATTCGCGCAAATCGGAAAGCATCGGTCTTTTATCTGTTCTTGATTCGACCTGCCGGTTAAGCTGTGATAGTGCAATCACCGGCACGTTTAATTCTTTAGCGAGAGCCTTAAGAGAACGGGAGATTGTGGAAATTTCCCGCTCGCGGCTTTCCATATTGTATGAAGCGCTTAGGAGTTGGAGATAATCAATTACTATGAGACCGATATTTTTTTCATTTTTCAATCTTCTTGCTTTAGCGCGGAGTTCAAGAATTGATATCGCGGGCGTATCGTCTATGTATATCGGCGCTTTACTCAATTTATGAACAGTGCGGCTGATCTTTGCCCCCTCTTCGGCTTTGAACTTTCCCGTCCGCACGTTATGGGCGTTGATACGCGCTTCCGCGGAGATTAATCTTGTTGCAAGCTGTATTGTCGCCATTTCTAGACTGAATACGGCAATTGGAACGCCATGATCAATTGCGGCGTTACGCACGGCGGACATGGCAAATGCGGTCTTTCCCATTGAAGGACGGGCTGCGATTATAATAAGATCTGATTTCTGAAATCCGCCCAGCAGATCATCCAATTCAAAAAAACCTGAAGGGACTGAAAAAGTCGAAATATTTTTTGAATGAATCGCCTCAATCAGTTCGAGAGCTTCCTTGACTGCCTTGTCCATCGACTTGAAAGATTCTTTAATTCCCTTTTCCGAGATCTGGAAAATTTTCGCTTCAGCGGCGTCCAAAAGATCGAATACATCTTCATTCCCCTCATATGCCGAATTAGCGATTTCGAATGAAGTGGTTATCAGCTGTCTGAGTATCCATTTTTCGAGAACCACTCTTGCATGGTAATCGACATTGGCAGCCGATGAGATATCCTGGGTCAGTTTGCTGATGTATGCAGCCCCGCCCGCTTCTTCGGCTTTGCCCGATTTTTTCAGCTCTTCATAGATGGATACAGTATCTATCGGCTCATTCGATTCATAGAGTGAAGCCATCGATTCAAAGATGATCCTGTTCCTCTTATCATAGAAGGACTCAGGTTTTAATACTTCAATTGCTTTCGGGACCGCGTCGTTGTCAATCATCATCGCACCCAGAACAGCCATTTCCACTTCAGGCACCGAAGGGGGAATTTTTGAAGCGGATCTCAGTTTTTCAAGATCGATGTCTCTTTTTCCGTCCTGACGGTTAAATGTTTTCTTCGCCATTTTACTATCCGTTAACTCTGACTGCCGGCAGTCAGGTCATCATAAAGTTTTCTGAATTTTTGCACATCTTCCCAGCAGCCTCTTTTCCAATTCGGATTACGAAGCAGCGCTGCCGGGTGATAAGTAGCCATCACTTTTATTCCATTGAGATCGTAAACGCTTTCACGGAGCTCTCCCAGAGATAATTTTTTACCGAGCAGGCCGTTTGCCGCCACTCTTCCAAGGCACAATATAACTTTCGGTTTTATCAGATCTATCTGTTTGTGAAGATAAGGGATGCATGTTTCCATTTCGCCCGGGAGAGGATCCCGGTTATTAGGAGGGCGGCACTTTAGAATATTCGCTATATAGACGTCGCCGCGTTCGAATTTTATCGCTTTCAATATATCGTTGAGAAGTTTGCCCGCGCGTCCGACAAAGGGTTCACCCTGCAGATCCTCGTCGCGTCCCGGCGCCTCGCCAATCAGCATCGCGCCGGCATTAGGATTGCCAACCCCGAATACAAATTTAGTTCTCGTTTTCCCCAGCGCGCATTTCTGGCAGTCGCATATCTGCTTATTAAGTTCTTCGAGTGACCCGGTTTTCTGAAAATCCTCTACAAATAAGTTTACAGGAACAGCCGGTTTTTCCGGTATTGCCGGTTTAACGGAATTACTCTTGCTTCGCAATGCTGCCTCCATTGATACATCCACATTTTCCAGCAGCAGATCACCGAATATATCCCGCTGATCTTTGATGGCTTCGATTAATATTTTTTCGGTAGACAGATTCAATAATTGCCCGCGTAATCATTCAAAAGAATTTGTAGTGCAGACTTCCGGTCAGAATTTAAGAAATTTTGCCAACCCGTGACAATTAAATTCACAAAAAAAGAAAGCGGAAGAACTAATAAAAATTCCTCCGCTTCAAATTCATCAAAACCGATTGATCTATTTATCTTTTACATCTTTGTATCTATACTCGATTTTGTTATCAACGAGTTCGTGGAGAGACTGTATATGAGCTTTTTCGCGTTTTTCGAATTCAAGCGAAAGTTTCATCTGTTCCGGATTTTCTCTTTCTTCGAAATCATCCTCGTGTCCGGAGGTCATTGTTCCGAGCAGTGAATTGAATTCTGTTTTATTATCGTCGTTAATTTTGCGCGCGCGTCTTGCGGCGATAATAACGGCTTCATACAAATTCGGAATACTAGCCTTAATCTTGGTCAGGTTAATCGGTCGTATTGCCATGTTTATTACTCCTTTGTTATTTCTCTTTCAATAATTCTTTTTACTTCTTCTTTGGCGTCGTCGAGATTTATGTTTGTTACGACATAATCGAACTTGTCCTTGAAACTAAGCTCCATCTCCGCCCGTTCAATTCTTTTTTTCAGATCCTCGTCCGTTTCTGTATTCCGGTTGATAAGCCTTTCCTTCAGCACTTCAATACCGGGCGGCGAGATAAATATAAGGACGGAATTTGAATAAGCCTTTTTAATTCTGAGCGCGCCTTTAACATCAACCTCAAAAACAGTAGAAATATTCTTAGCCAGATTCCCGTCTACTACGCATTTCAACGTACCGTAATAATAATCGTAAAATTTCTCCCATTCAACAAATTCTTCGGCTTCAATCTTTCTTCTGAATTCCTCTTCGTCTATGAAATAATAATCAATCTCATTACGTTCATTGGACCGTTTTTTTCTGGTCGTAGCGGAAATCGAAAATTCAAATTCCGGAAAATTCTTCAGAACATCGCGTACAATAGTGGTTTTACCCGAACCGCTCGGCGCGGAAAAAACAAACAGTTTTGCTTTATAATTTGCCACTAACTACTCAATATTCTGGATTTGTTCCCGAATCTTCTCTATCTCTTCCTTAATCGAAATTCCGCTGTGGGAAATTTCCGAAGATACGGATTTACTGTTAATTGTATTTGCCTCACGGTTCATCTCCTGAACAATGAAGTTCAGCTTTCTGCCGGCATCATCAGACTTTGCGATCGTATCTAAAAACATTTTTATATGACTTCTCAATCTCACGCATTCTTCGGTAACATCTGCTCTCTCTGCAATCAGCGCGAGCTCCATATTCAGCCTATCCTGATTGTTGGAAAGGTCGGCTACAAGCTGTCTGGCTTTCTCTTTAATTTTTTCAAAATACGCTTTTACACTCTCATCCGATACGTTTTCGATCCTGTTCAGCGCATTCTCAATAATCTGAACTCTCTTACGGAGATCCTTCTCGAGTTCATTCCCTTCGGCGGCGCGCATCAGATTCAGGTTATCAATCGCACTATCAATTGCTTCGGCAACCAGAGCAAATTCCTCGCTAGCCTGTTCGTTATCATCCTTAAACATCATATTCTGAAAGAGCATCAGATCGTTAAGTTTCAATTTCTCGGTAATCTTTGCTGCTTTCTTAATCTCTTTAACCATTTTAACCGCGAACTTTACAGCGGCAGGATCGACCTCATTAAATCTCTCTTCAAAATCCCCTTTGCGGACCGTGACGTTCAGATATACTTTACCTCTCTTAATTCTGCTTTTAATCTTTTCGCGTACTTCAAATTCCTTATTCATTAAAAAACGCGGTACCCGTAGCGACAAATCAAGATAGCGGCTATTGAGACTTTTTATTTCGGCCTCTATAGTTATATCGTTTCTATGGACAATACCCTTGCCATATCCGGTCATACTTGAAATCATTGGAGTCCCTGGAAAAAAGTGATGCAAATTTATGGAAAAATGGGATGGTAACCAATACTGATAAAAAGTAATATTATTGAGTAAAAATGGCTAAAACGCCTCGCCAATTCCGATATGAAACTGAAGAAGATCTTTCCAGAATTCCTTTTTTGAGATTGGGCGACGGTCATTTGGATCAAAGATTTTGAATCCGAAATCGATTCTGAATGGCGCAAAATCAGAGTAGTATCTCAGACCGAATCCCGCGGCGATCGCAATGGCGTCAAATCTGAATTCCTTTGTGCTATTAAATGTATTTCCATAATCAAGAAACAGGGCAGATCCAAACCGCCCGAATAACCTGTTGCGCGATTCAACGGAGCCTTCGAACAAAAAGAATCCTCCTGTAGCGGCTCCTCTAATCAGTATAGCCTCAAGATCCTCCTGATTCAAATTTTCATCAAGATTAAACTCCTCATTTTTGGGAACCAGTTCGCGCGTAGCCCACCCTCTTACAGAATTACTTCCCCCGGCGTATAGTCTCTGATTAAGCGAGATATTGGCTTTGTCTCCCCGGTAAGTAAATATCTGTCCAATCTTGAATTTGATTCCGAAGGCGTCAAATCTCGAATCGAATACCGGAAAATATATTGAGGCCGCGGTAACCGCTTTGAAAAAGAGGGGTCGGGAAAATTCCGAGCCGGTCAATTTGCTGAATAAAAACGGGATTGAATTAGCATCTTCGATAGAAAATGAGAGGGAATAACCGCTTGTGGGGAAGAATAGATCGTTTGTTTTATTCGCGCCTAAATTGGCTCCGATAGTCGCGTTAGTGTTTGCTGAAACCAGTTTTCCGCCAAGTGTATTGTCCAGTTTATTCACCGCCAGAGAATCGGCTATTAACTGCGGATAGCCCTGAAGCATATAAGACCTGCTCATCAGACCCGTAAGATAATCTCTCTTATAAGTATACTCTGTTCTTTCAATGTTAAAATATGAGTTGAATGAATTGAAGTAAGTTGTCTGCGGCAGTTCAAAATCGAAACTGAATTTTGCGCCGTACAGGAGTGAATTATATTCATTCTTCCTTTTTTGAGTTGTGATATAAGTTTCAAGTTTTGAATTTACGGGTTCACCGAACAGGAACGGCTGCTCTATGGTTATTCTCGCGTCGGCGTAACCATAGAAGGTCGAATCAGCAAACGACGGATGCTTCAAAAATTCAGATATGTTCTGCGCGGCAACCGAAGTGCCGACTGTTATTTTACGGGCGTCTCCAAAGAAATTTTTCTTTGTGAGATTTAATCCAAGTCCCAGATTAAATGTATTATCCTCATTGTTTACTATAATCTCGGGGGATAGTTCATGCATCAGGCCGACTTCGGCGGTTATATCCAGCGGAACATTTGACCCGCTTGTATCGGAGATGATTCCGTTTACCGATGCGGATGTAAAGAGATTGGTACGGAAAAGACGGACGGTCCCCCGCTGTATATCGTAATTGCTGTACCAGCTTCCGGGAACTATTCCCACTAATTCTTTAAGCAATTCATCATCGACATAATCAGCACCCTCTCCGGTTTTCTTAGTTACGATATTGCTGATTTTATATCTTGTTCCCGTGTCGAATTTCATCAGCACAGAGACGCTGTTTTTCATCGTATCAATCGTAACATCCGGCCGGTCCATCTTTACGAGCATATATCCGTGATCGCGTAAAAAATTCAGTATATAGTTCTTCTTATCGTCAACAATCGCATCCTCGTAGACGGTGCCCGTATCGGCCCGCATATACCCGGAGAGAGTTTCCTGAAATGATGGAGCTATCCACTCAAGACCCTTAACTACGAATGACTTGAAATATGCCGGCTGTGATTCATTAATGGCATAGATAAGCGAGGCGCTACCCCCGGCGCTATCGAGTTCAAATCCGGCCGTAATGCTCGTCTTAAAATATCCTTTTGACTGATAGAAAGCCTTGAGCGCATTGATATCATTCGGAATGGATAACGAATCGAAATAAATTGCTTTTCCGCCGATAGCTGAAAATTTAAACATAAATTGCGACAGCCAGTTGGGAGATTCTTTTGTCATAATGACCGAAGAAAGAACCGACGATGAGAATGCCTCATTCCCTTTGAATTGTATCTCTGTTAGTTCAAATTTTCTGTTGGACTGGGGATAAATTACAACAGATGAGGTCAATAAGAATATGTATAAATATCTCAGTTTCAAAAACAATCCGTCAGTAAGTTATTTTAACCGGTGTTCCTATTTTAACAATTGAATACAATTCGTCAATACTTTCGTTGCTCACGGCTATCGAACCGTTCGTCCAGTTGAACGAGAAAGGGAGATTCTTGAATATCAGATTGTACTTACCTATTCCGTGAATTCCCACCTTTGAACCGAGTTTTGTTTCATTCGGGGGGCACTCGTTTTTATTTCCCGCAAGCAAAATCGCGTTAAATTCATCAGGATTGATATATTCCTGTTTAAGGGCTTCTGCAGCATCACGTTCATTCGGGTAGTTCAGGTGAAGGAACCTGTAATATTCAGAAACCGAATCCAATGCGCAAATTTTATAATTACCAATCGGAGTCACATTATCATCAGCTGCAATTTTCAATGTTCCCGTATTTTTTCCGAATACCGCTTTATAGGATTTAATAAAAGTCTTATTCGAATATAATTCGATCCTATAATTCCTTCTATCGACGATAAGATAAATTTCATCCAGCTTATCTATCTTCTTTTCGCTGAGAGCCTCCTTAAGTGAAACTTCTCTCAGATTAAGAATAACACCGTACGAAATAACGCCCGCAAAAAATATGACGATACTTCCGGAGATATATAAAATGTTTTTTAACACTCGATCTTGCCGGGATTATATGGCTAAGATAAAATTAACTATCTGCAATATAAATAACGAAAAGCCCAACTTCTTAATGAAGTTAGGCTTTTCCGATAAAAGAATTGGCTCTGATTTTACTGCTTCCGGATGTTGGCGCCGACAACGGCAATGGCCGTGATATTAATAATATCGTTGACCGTGTCGCCTCTCTGAATTACGTGAACCGGTTTTTTCATTCCCAGCAGAATTGGCCCTATAACAGTCGCATCCGTTAATCTCTGAAGGAGTTTATATGAAATGTTTCCGGCTTCGAGTGTCGGGAATATCAGAACATTCGCATCGCCTTTCAGAGTAGAGAAGGGGAAGTCCTTAGCCATTCTTTCCGCGACTACGGCTGTGTCCGCCTGCATCTCTCCGTCCACCATTAAATCAGGGCGAAGTTGTTTTACTATTTTAACAGCATTGGCAACTTTGATTGACTGGGGATAGGGAGTACTGCCGAAATTACTGAAAGAAAGCATTGCTATCTTAGGAACGATATCAAATGCCTGAACGGCTTCAGCCGATGTTATTGCTATCTCCGCCAGCTGTTCCGCGGTTGGATCCACATTTACTGTACAATCGGCAAAGAAAAATACCTTCCGTTTTATAATTACGATATACATACCGGAGACTAGATTCTTCCCCTTTTTTACGCCTATGCACTGAAGCGCGGGTTTGATTGTCTGCGGATAATGCTGCGTGAGACCTCCGACCATAGCGTCGGCATCATCCATTTCAACCATCATGGATCCGAAATAATTCGGCTGTCGCATAAACAGTTTTGCTTCGCGGGGAGTAATACCCTTTCTCTGCCGTTTCTTATAAAATTCTTCACTGTAAATTGCGGCCTTCGGTGAAGTTTCGGGATCGACCACTTCGAATTTTTTAATATCAAATCCAAGATCTTCAATTCGGGTTCTAATTATCTCTTCATTTCCAAGCAGAACCGGTTTTGCCACATTTTCTTCGACTGCCGCATGCGCAGCCCTAATGATCTTCTCCTCTTCGCCTTCAGGAAAAACAACCTTGCGGGGACTCTGCTGGGCTTTATGAACCATAACTCTGGCAATCTCGGTAGAAAATCCGAGACGTTCCTGAAGTTCGACTTTGTACGCGTCCCAGTCGGTTATAGGATTCTTTGCGACCTTGGTCTCCATTGCCGCTCTTGCCACTGCCGGAGCAACTGTCCATAGAACGCGGGGATCGAATGGTTTAGGAATAATATATTCCGGACCGAATGAAAATTCTTTTCCGCCGTAAGCGTTTAGCACTACCTCTGGTACTTTTTCACGTGCCAGCTGAGCCAATGCGCGTGTAGCAGCCATCTTCATCTCTTCATTAATCTGGGACGCGCGTACATCAAGAGCTCCGCGGAAAATAAACGGGAATCCTAAAACGTTATTAACCTGATTGGGATAATCGCTTCTTCCGGTCGCCATTATAATATCTTTACGGGCGGCCATAGCGTCGTCATATGTAATTTCCGGATCGGGATTTGCCATCGCAAATACAATCGGATTTTTTGCCATCGATTTGACCATCTCCTGAGAGACTACATTTCCTTTCGACAGACCGATGAATACATCAGCCCCCTTCATTCCGTCGGCAAGATCCTTGTATGAATCATCCGTAGCGTATTTGTCCTTGTACTTATTCAGATCCGTACGCTTGTGATTGATATGTCCTTTTGTGTCGAACATTGCTATATTTTCTTTTTTAACGCCCGCGGCCACGTAAAGATTGCAGCAGGATATTGCGGCGGCGCCCGCGCCATTAACAACTATGCGGATCTTATCCAATTTTTTGCCCGCGATTTCAACCGCATTGATTAAAGCGGCGCAAGAAATAATTGCCGTTCCGTGCTGGTCATCGTGGAACACGGGAATGTTCATTGTTCTTTTGAGTTCTTCTTCGATTTCAAAGCACTCGGGAGCTTTAATATCTTCAAGATTGATTCCGCCGAATGTAGGTTCGAGAAGCTGAGTTGCTCTTATCACCTCTTTAGGGTCGTGTGTTTTCAATTCGATATCGAAAACATCAATATCAGCGAATCTTTTAAACAGAACTCCTTTTCCTTCCATAACCGGTTTACCGGCATGAGGGCCAATATCGCCTAATCCTAGAACGGCTGTTCCGTTTGAAACTACGGCTACCAGATTTCCTTTAGCGGTATACTTGTAAACATCGTCGTCGTTCTTTTCAATTTCTCTGCACGGTTCTGCAACGCCGGGCGTATAAGCAAGCGATAGCTCGTGAGCCGTAAAGCAGGGTTTGGTGGGAACAACTTCAATTTTTCCCTTCCGTCCCTCGCTATGATAGCGCAGAGCTTCTTCTTTGTTGTTACTCATGTTATTATTCCTCGTTGTTTAATTTTTTTGATCCGTATGGACACTGAAGCTTTTTGTTGATCAAAAATTATGGATTTATTAGCAAACAAAAAACAAGTAAAACTGCTTATAATGCGGTATAAAATAAAAAACCCCGGATTCGCCGGGGTTTCAATTTTTTCTAATCGCTAACTACTTACAGCAATAGCTAAAACTACACTT
>Ga0172380_10003811_pt1 | contig 20175 bp, 27 predicted proteins | sample Leawe162metaG_FD_119747 | JGI IMG/M metagenome (GOLD analysis project Ga0172380, IMG submission 119747) | Leachate microbial communities from a municipal landfill in Southern Ontario, Canada - Leachate well 162 metaG | ecosystem: Engineered > Solid waste > Landfill > Unclassified | place... | reverse complement strand
ACCCATCCGACCATCGCCGTGGATGGCTGCGAGAAGCGCTGTGCCTTTCGTGGAACGGAAAAGTATTCAAATCGCCCCGCTGCCGGGATTGTGGTGACTGATCTAATTGCCAGGCATGGCCTGGATCAACCGCACGGGTGCCGGAAACTGGATGCTGCCGGGATGCAAGCGGTCCTGTGCGTGGCACAACAGCTCGCCGACATGGTCGATGAACTGCTGGGGAAAGACGGGAGGTAAAGGCATGGCCCGGACCGCGACCTATCATACAGAAGTGACCTGGAAGGGAGGGCACTGGGGGCGCATTGTCATGGGGAACGGTCCTGCAATGGATTTTTCGGCCCCGCCCGATGCGCAGGGCCACGCCGGTGTGCTGACCCCCGAAGACGCCTTTGTCGCCGCCGCCAACAGCTGCATCATGATGATGTTCATCTGGGCGACGGAACGCTTCAAGCTCAAGCTGATCTCCTATGATTGCCGTGCTGAAGGGACCAAACTGGTTGAACTTGATCGGACCGAGCTGTTCACCCATCTCCGCTTTTGGCCGGTGATCCGCATCGCGGCCGGTGACGAAGACGGCGCCGTGGTTCGTGCCAGAACCGAGCGAGCGCTGCAAGCCGCCCGCAAGTACAGCCTGGTAGCCAATTCGGTTAAATCGGAAATCATTATTGAACCCAGGATTGAGATAGTAACCTGATAAGGCGCAACATATGGAACCGCTGTCAGCTGAGAAACTCTGGGAAAGGAATCCGGATCTCCGGCTTATGCGGCTGTTGATCAGTATAGTCAACCCTTGCGAGGACCTACCACCTTAAAGATGAAGTACTGGCGGCAAAGCTCCAGGCTGGCACAGGATACGCCGGCTGATCAGCTTAATGTGATAACACCGATTTTTACCGAATGAAGATGAAGAAAGGAAATACATATGAGTGGCTACGAACAGATATTTTTCCGTGTTGTCGGTTATTTTGGTGGCGAAGGTGAAGCAATGAATTGGCTGAACTCACCTTGTTTTGACCTTGATGGACGGATACCGGCTCTTTTGCTTGATGATCTGGGCGGAGTAGAGTTGGTTATGGATACGCTGGCTAGGTTGGAATATGGAGCTTTTTAGCAGCACGAAAGGGCGCTGATACCGGCTCCAGGGAGGGACTCTCGAAGCCATGAAAACGCATTCATGAACTTCAATCTTTGGGCTGACGCGGTGGTTGTCCTCCATGCCTTCTTCGTGCTCTTCGTACTCCTCGGAGGGGTGGCGGCGTTGCGCTGGCGGCGTCTTGCATGGTTCCATCTTCCCGCGGCGCTCTGGGGAGCGATCATAGAGCTTGGAGGATGGATCTGTCCGCTTACCTATCTGGAAAATTATTTCCGCCGGATGGGCGGAGGTGGCGGCTACGGCGGAACATTCATTGAACGTTGTCTTGAACCGCTTCTCTATCCGCTCGGCTTGACGCGTCACGCTCAACTTCTGTTCGGCCTGTCGGCACTATCCCTCAATCTGGCGATCTATTTCCGTTTCTGGAGTCATCGTTGTAAAAAACCGGACACGGGATAAACTGGAGGTGGATAATGAAGCTTTGGTTTTTGCGGCATTGACTCTGTCGAGGCAGAAATGAAAAGGAGACTCACATGCGGATAGACGAGCGGATAGTCAAAGAGATTGCCGCATTACTGGAGCGGGAAACCAGCGTTAATCTGCACCGGTTTCCGCTGTTCCTCGAACTGACCGACGGAATCCTCACCATGACCGGCGAGGTCGAACATATCAAGGCGAAGAAAAGGGCGCTGGAGGTAGCTGCAGCGGTACACGGAGTCGCGGGCATCGTTGACCGCATCCGCCTTGTCCCCGCGAGCCGGATGGAGGATGGAGAGATCCGCGACCATGTCTGCTCCGCTCTTCTCGCCGAAACCCTGCTCGCATCCTGCGCCGTGTGGGCTATCGTCAAGGGAAAAGCGGAAGTGGTGCGTGAGACTGATGAGGAAATCGGCAGTATCGATGTGGAGGTTTCGGAAGGGGTCGTGACGTTGAATGGCGCCGTGACCAGCCTCACGGCCAAACGGCTCGCCGGGGTGCTCGCCTGGTGGGTGCCGGGGAGCAGGGATGTGATCAACGGGCTGGAAGTTTCTCCACCCGAGGAGGATAACGACGACGAGGTAGCGGAGGCGGTTCGACTCGTCCTGGAGAAGAATCCGTTTATCGACGCGGCACAGATCCGGGTCGCCTGCAAAGACTGCATCGTTACCCTGGAAGGGGTGGTGAAAAGCGAGGCGCAACGGCAGATGGCCGAGTCCGATGCCTGGTACGTCTTTCGGGTCGATCGGGTTGTTAATCTGCTGCAAGCGGCGGAATAACATGCGGAGCAGGGCGATACGGCGGGAGTGCGGGCGCGTTTGACATGCGAGGAGAAGACCGGATACGGCAACTCATTGCCCGTGAAGCGGCGCGGCTCATTATTGAGACCCGTCAAAGTATAAGAATGCAATATGAAGGAGATTTGAATGAGTAAATATACCGTAGTTATGTATAACTTAGATGCGGCTGGCGCAGATAGAAAAGTGTGTGAGACTTTAGCAGAAGCGCAATCAGTAGTTAATGATGCTAAACTTAACTGGGTTTATGTAACTATTTTAGAGGTAGATAAAGCAGGAAAAACAGTAGTTATTGAAAGGTACAAGAATGGGAAAAATATTATGTAAGGAAACAATCGAGGGACACTCCCCAGCTTCTGCTAAACCATCCCGTAATTAACCGTTAATACGGGGAGTGTCCCTCGGTTCCCCCAAGTGTAAGTTCTACTTTGTCACATTACTGTTTCGTCCCGTAGGGACTGACTGATGGTAGCCGGGGAATTTATTCCCCGGAGCTGGAAACCGCCGTTTTCAATCGTCACGTACATGACGGAATGAAATTCTGCTTTGATCCCGGCGTTAAAACGCCGGGCTACCCTCAATCTGTCACTACGTGACATAAAGTGACAAGGTGACAACATATTTGGCTGGCACTGATCTGCTGCCAAAAGGAGAACGAAGGGGGGATACAAAACATGAAATGTAGGCTGTTGTGACACGGCCCCTCTATTGACACCGTTATATCAAGAAACAAAATACCCCACCAAAAAAGGACAGGAGGAAATGAAAATGGCTAGATACGAAGCTCACGTTCAAGAAACTATAACTGTCGTAGATAACGCCAAAGCCGAAGTGATTCACCGAATTGAGTTGAGTACCGACATCCCAGAGTATGCCAAACAAGCGGTAAAAGACTTCGTAGCCCAAGCATGGGATCAGTTAGTATCGGATACACTCTCTAATATCCCTGACGAAATAACTGACTACATTGACATAGTCATGGAAATAGTCAGGTCCGTCATGGGCGGGTAAGCGCTGACGGATCTCTTCGATTTGGATAGTAAATATATCTGTCCCGGTTTCCCTCCAGAAACATCTGAGAGTGTCAGGTCTAAACATTGACAAGAAAGGGGAATTTCCAAGAAAATAACCCATTGGCAGGACAACAAAGTGAGGTAAGGAATGAGAGATGATTTCAAAGCCGACGTGAAGGACTTACTCGCGAAGCGCGTAGGGATGAAGTGTTCCAACCCAAACTGTCGTCGAACAACGAGTGGGCCACAGGAGGACCCGAAAAAGGTATTGAATGTGGGGGTAGCGGCTCACATAGCCGCTGCTTCCAAAGGCGGCCCCCGCTATGATGAACGCATGAGACCTGAAGAGCGAGCATCGGAGGCAAACGGAATTTGGCTTTGCCAGACCTGTGCTAAGCTCATTGACAACGATGAAGCACGATATGACGTTGGCTTGCTTCACCGATGGAGAAAACTCTCAGAAGAAGCTGCACTCCTTGACATAGAAATGCCAGCGAACGATGAAAAGATAGGACGTGTTTCTGATGTTGATCTGATCCGGTTTTATGCGCAATGCTTTGACCGACCTGTTTTTCAAGACCATTTCCATCATGAAGGGTCGATGGAAGCCTTCGACAGAGCAATTGAAGACACAATAACTGCCATCAATACCGGGTGTTTACGTGCACGTGACGGTGGAATTCTCAACCGTTCAAAGGGGAAGGCTTTTCTTGATAATTCGGAATGGCGTCAACGAATGGATTTAATCGTTGATCTACTACGTGCAATCCGCTCGCGATATGATGATGCTCGTAAGACAGGCGCGATTTATGTCAGTGACAGTTCTAGCGGCGACTCTTTCTACGATATCCGTGACCCTGAGTTGGCAGATTGGATGAATCAGACTAGATCCCACGTTCTAGATATTTTTGCCGAAATCTGTCGCAACGCCGGATTGGCCGTTCAAAGCTTCCCTCGTCATCGTCCGCGCCACTGGTAACGCCTGCTAATCGGAAGAAGGAAAGGGGACTACTTTGCCCCATAAAGTAATCCCTGTGCCTTCCTGTGGAGGGTGTGAATGCCTGAAAGCCGTCGTGACGTGCAAAATACTTCAATTGTTAGTTTTTCCACTTGTTCTAAACAAGAAAGTAGTAGCAATAAGTGGACTTCAATTGCTGCTGTGCTAATAGCACTTTGTGCATTAATGTTATCAGTACCCTGACCTATCCCAGCGACCATCCAGAAGCCCTCTGTTTTTCGCGACAGCTACGTTGGATACGTAGACAACGTGCTCTTTCAGCCGAATCAGATATTCCGCCAGCGGTTTGTGATAAGATGCCGTCGGCTCCAAGCCATACACCATCTCGGACAGACCGTGTTTGTTTTGAATATCTCCGGCTAAACTTCGGAGCGTCTCAAAACCCTTGATGCTGTTGTCAAAGACCAGATTCTTCCGAAGCGTTTTACCGTTGGGAGTACCGAAAAAAGCGTGATGGTTGTTTTTGGCAACATCGATGCCGATCAGTAAAACTTTGTCCGAACCCCTGACTGAATTTCTTAACTGTTTGAACCGTTCCAGTCTGTCAGTATTAGTGTCCATTCTATCCTCCTGTATGTTGAATAAAGTGCTATTCAATAACAGGTGACAATAGAAATACAAGACTGGTAAATTATTATTTTGTAAGCAGATTCCGGGGAGTTAGCTGCTGCTCTCAGTCATATATAACGTAGTTAATTTGGTTGATTTGAATTGTTAGTTGACCATCTTAACTGCGTTCCGTAAGCCATCTGTCAGGGCAGCTCCGCTATGCAAGACACCCCCGAGAAAAGGAGATTGAAATGCCAGTAAACAGAAAAGAATTTGCGGCTGCTGTTCAACACGACCTACCCCAAGCAAAAGTGTTTTGGAAAGTAGAGCCGGACTATACCCACACAGATAAACCGTGCGCACTGACCGCTACAGACAATTCAAACCCAGCCAAAACATTCACAATGGAGATGACAAAAGGACTTGGGCATGAGCCTCTTGACGATTTAGTTGCAGATTTTGTGGAGTTTTTTAAGAACTCTTAGAAATTAAACGTGCTGACGACAGTGAGTACCGACTTAATGCACCGCAATGCCGTCGGCCTGACGAATGACATCGGTTATCCAGGCATTGACGCTCTTGCCTGATGCCTTTGCCAGAGTAACGGCCTTATCATGTATATCCTGCGGAAGGCGCAAATTGAATCTTCCGGTTGATTTTTTGTACGGCGAGACACCTTCCTCCGCACACATTTCCAGAAAAACCTTTAAAGACACTTCACCTTCCCGGCGCAGTCCTTCAATATCCGTGGCATAAAAATCGGCACCGCCGTTCAAACCGACAAACTCACCACGAAACATAGTGATATCCGGATCAAATGCGATCACTGCCTTTACTCCGTTAATCTCCATCACGTTCATCATGGTTTCACCTCATTATCTTCAAGCCATTTGCGAATGCTTGCCACCGCACCTTTGTCCGTATCCGGTGACGGGTGCGGACGATGAAAAACCCGCCGTTCACCAAACAGTCGCACACCGACGCGTGAACCTTCCCGCTCGGCAATCTCAGCGCCCAGCTCCCTGAATAGTCCCTCGATGTCGCTCCACTTTATATTGGCGCTGGGTGGATGCAAAAAAAGCGCCTCAAGAGTTTTGCGGTGTTTACGTTTCATCGGTTTATGGTGCCAAATTATGGCTCAATTGTCAAGGTTGGCTCATTCCGTAACATCAACGCATGAAAATGGGACAGATTTATTTACATTCACGCCGCCAGCTTCATAGCTTCCCGCCCCTTGCATGCCAAGGCGAGAACCTAGGGGCAGCGTTACTCTACAAATCATAACGTATGCGCGCCGGGCAACTGATGAAGAAGATGTGGATTACTTCCCGCCATCATTCACCCCCGCATACGGCCCCCCGCATACGGCCCCCCGCATACCGAAGAGCTGCATCACGGGGACGGCTCGCGGAACTTGCTGCCGCAGGCGCTGCACTTCCAGCCGTATTCCTGCTCGGGGGGATAACCATAATATTCCTCACCGCTCCACGCTGACCATACGAAGATCCGCTCTTGATCGCAGTCAGAACAGTACATGAATGTCTTCTCGCCCAGTTTTTTATCACGTGCATCTGTCACTGAAACCACCTCCCGTCGTTCCGACTCCCGATTTATGTCAGCCATCAGTTTTCTTGTTCAGTATAGCTCGTTTATTCAAAATTTCTATCCGCCTTTATTAGTCGGAATTATACGTTATACTGTATCCAGTTTCCGTCCGGAAAGGATTCACGAAGCCATGAAAACACATTCCCTGTTCCTTCCCCTGGCGGTCATGGTAATGGCGGCATTTTTCGCAATAACGGTATGGCAGGAGAAAACTTTGGAACTATATGCCGCGCCGGGATATTCCACGGAAATCGTTCAGCTCCCCCAGCCCCGTTTTGACAGCGGAACCTCTGTCGAAAAGGCGCTCCACGGCAGACGCTCGGTCCGCGATTACCGGGACGAGCCGCTCACTCTCGCCGAGATCGGCCAGCTTCTCTGGGCTGCCCAGGGGGTGACCGCGCCGGGGGGGCTCAGAACGGCGCCGTCGGCAGGCGCGCTCTATCCGCTGGAACTCTCTGTCGTTGCCGGCAAGGTCAGCGGTCTTGCACCCGGCATTTACCGTTATCGTCCGCAATCACACACATTGCGACCGCTGCTTCCCGGCGACAGGCGCGGCGAACTCTGCGACGCAGCACTACGGCAGTCTGCGATACGGAAAGCCCCGGCGTCTCTCGTCTTCTCCGCCGTCTTTGCCCGGACAACCGGAAAGTATGGGGAGCGGGGAGTTCGCTACGTCTACATGGATCATGGTCATGCGGCGGAAAATGTCTACCTGCAGGCGGTTGCTCTGAATCTCGGGACGGTGGTCATCGGCGCTTTCAATGATGATGCGGTACGCCTGGCCGCCTCACTTCCCGTTGAAGAAAAGCCGCTCTCGATCATGCCGATAGGGAGATCCAAATGATGCCCACCGAAACATCATGAAACACGCTTTAAAAACGTTAATTCATCCCTGATCCGTTCAACGGGTCACCTGACGCGACTCCATTCATATTACTGCCCAGGACTTAAGATCCATCACACTTTGCCTCAAGTCCGCACGGATTGGCAGTACTTGCAGACCTGATCGCGCCACTTGATCAATTTTCCGCACTTCAGGCAACGCCTGAACACCCCCTCTACTTCGCTCAATGGTCCTGCAAAATACAGGTAGAGAAGAGACGGTGGGAGCAACGCGGATAGCAGGCACCAGGCAAATACACTCCGTCCTCTGTTGGCGGCCATGATACCGCCGATCACACCCGGTACAATAATTATAAAAAATATCAAAAACGCCGGTTTAACGTACTCGGACATTTCAGCTACCTCCTTTACGTACATCACCTGTACGCCGTGGTGCCAAGTATACCAGACAGCGAACCGGATGCACGCCGCAACGCAGACCACGGAAACAATCCGGGATTCGAAATGATCAGGTATTGCTCTTTCGGCGCTCTGATTTAAGTCAGATTTGCCATGCAGCAGTCCCTTTCGGCGGGAGGAAATTGACTGCAACCTGCAACAGACCCGCCCGTTTCAGTATTCTCTCCGCATACCGGTAACTCTTGTCTGGGGGTGTCATCCCCCCGTTGTACCGCGCCAGTGCCTCTTTCTTGTCCCCTTTGGCGCCGATCAAGAGGCCTCGGATGATTCTTTCCGCCTGGCCTGCCTGCCCATGGATATCTTCGGGAACTGATCCCCAGTTTGAGGCCTTTACCTGCCAGGCCCCTTTTTCGCCGGCCAAACCTACCGCAGCCGGATCGCCAAGGCTTTCTTCTATCGCAACGCTGATCAAAAGGTTTGCCATAGCGCTCTGTTTGACCGCAGCGGCAAGTAGAGCCGGGGCGGCTACCCCATGATCGGCGGCAAACCTGATACGTTGTTCGTGAAAGACATCAAATTGAGCAAAATGGCCCTTCGCCCGCATCTTTTCCGTGCCGATATTTACCCCCGCCTTTATTGCAACGGTCCCGCCCGCAGTAGCGGCCACGAAAACAGAGAACATCCCGACTGTCGGTGAAAATAACGGTAGTAAGTATCTTTTACGCATATATGGAATCATAAAGTTTCTCCTTTAAGATCACGGATTGAGAAGTCTTTTCCTGGCTCTGCACCAGCTGCCAACAGAGATGCTTCAACATTCTTAGCCGTCACAAGCAGAAGAACTTCAAGTGTATCCGAAGAGCAGCATCACTGGGACTGCTCGCGGAACTGGCTGCCGCAGGCGCTGCACTTCCCTGTATTCCTGCTCCGGAGGGTAGCCAAAGAATTCCTCGCCGCTCCACACTGTCCATATGAAGATCCGCTCTTGATCGCAGCCAGAACAGTACATGAATGTCTTCTCGCCCAGTTTTTATCACGTGCATCTGTCGCTGAAACCATCTCCCGTCGTTCCGACTCCCGATTTATGTCAGCCATCTGTTTTCATGTTCAGTATAGCTCGTGTATTCAAAATTTCTATCCGCCTTTATTAGTCGGAATTATACGTTATACTGTATTCAGTTTCCGTCCGGAAATGGATTCACACACTACAGTTTGCGGGTATTCCCCATGTCCCATCATGCGCCTGAACGCGGGTACCGACAACTTGTCGAACGACTCAATAGATTTCCGCAGGGTGCATTTCCGTCACCACGCCTTTTCAACATCCTCGCCATCCTCTTCACGGATCATGAAGCCGGACTCGTATCCCGTCTTCCGATCATGCCGTTCACCGCCAGACAGGCTGCAAAGACCTGGTCAACGACAGAGAGCGAGGCGCGGAAAATACTCGACGGTTTGGCAATTCGCGCCCTGCTTCTCGACATGACCAGGGACGATGAAACGTTCTATGTCCTCCCTCCTCCCATGGCAGGTTTTTTCGAATTATCTCTCATGCGAATTCGCACCGATATCGACCAACAGGCCCTGAGCGAACTTTTCTACCAGTACCTGAACGTTGAGGAGGATTTCATTCGCGATCTCTTTGTCCGAGGAAAGACAAAACCTGGCCGGATTTTCGTCCACGAACCGGCCCTCTCGTCCGAAAATTCCAGCCAGGTGCTCGGTTACGAGCGGTCAAGCGAAGTCATCCGCACTGCGCGGCACATTGCCGTGGGGCTCTGTTACTGCCGCCACAAGATGTCCCATCTCGGCAAGGCATGTACGGCGACTCAGGAAATCTGCATGAGCTTCAACGGCGTGGCAGAGCCTCTGATCCGGCACGGGCATGCGCGGCGTATCGATGTACCCGAGGCCGTTGACCTCCTCCAGCAGGCCTACGGCCAGCAGCTTGTCCAGTTCGGGGACAATGTCCGGGAGGGTGTCAACTTCATCTGTCACTGCTGCGGCTGCTGCTGCGATGCACTGCTGGCGGCGCGGCGCTTCACCACTCTCCATACGGTGCAGACGACCAATTTCGTACCGGCTCCGGACCATGGGCTCTGCAGCGGTTGCGGCAGATGCGCCGGTGTCTGCCCGGTCGAAGCGCCTATCCTGACGGGCGATGCGCAGATGCCGTCACCCGGCAGCATGAGACCCCGGATCGACATGGACCGCTGTCTCGGCTGCGGCCTCTGCGTCAGGGCATGCCGCCACGGAGCACTCCGCCTTGTATCGCGCCCGGTCAGGATGCTCACTCCGGTCAACACGGCTCACCGGGTCGTGCTCATGGCAACCGAGCGCAATTGTCTGCAGAACCTTATTTTTGACAACCAGGCGCTTACCAGCCACCGGGCAATGGCTGCCATTATCGGGGTCATTCTCAAACTTCCGCCGGTCAAACAGTACCTGGCACGCAAGCAGATGAACTCCAGGTATCTGGACAGGCTTCTCGATTCGGCCCATATCCTGCCGTGATATTTAGTAAGTTAGAGTAAATTTCTGCACAGGCTTCGGCATCGTTGTTGAAATAAATGTACACGTCCTTCCCCTCCTTCAGGCGAAGAAGCGACGCTGAAAAAGTCATCGGGCTTTCCCTGTTACCGGAAGGCGGTCGTCAAGCAACTCCAGGAACATTGTTTTCACCATTCTCTTTACCTCCGGGAGCGAAGGGGCATCACGACTCTCCAGCAGCAGTGAGGTAACGGGGCATCCCGGCATCCCGCAGGGGTTGATCCTGGTAAATGGGGCCAGGTCTGGATCGACATTCAGGGCAAAACCATGCATGCTGACCCAGCGCCGGACACCGACGCCGATGGATGCCAGTTTGCCACGCGCTGCCCAGACACCGGTTTTGCCGGGAACCCGCCATGCCTCTACGCCGAATTCGGCCACCGTCCGTATCAGGAGTTCCTCGATAAATCTCAGCAAGCAGTGAAGATCCCGTCCCCGTGCTCCCAGATTCACCAGAGGATACCCGACCAGTTGTCCCGGTCCATGCCACGTGATATCTCCACCCCGGTTGGTGCGGAGCAGGGCGATTTCCGGATCGAGCAGGTTGGCGCTGTTGCCGCCTGCGCCAATGGTATAGACACAGGGATGTTCCATCAGAAGCATGGTTTCCGGTTCGCTGCCTTCGGCAATTCCGGCAACGAGCCGTTCCTGGAGGAGGAACGCATCCTGGAAATCCATGACGCCGCAGTCAATGACCTGCATGGGGATGCCTCCGGAATCCGGCTGTGGTGACTATCCGGCATCGGCTCAGGGAAGGTGTTTCGACAGGTAGCCGAGCATCCCGGCCAGAGTGAAAACCTGATCATAGTCGGTTTCGGGTATATCTACTCCGGTTTCTTCGCCGATGCCGATAAGCAGTTGCAGAAAGCCGTAAGAATCGATGTCCAGCGCCTCTCGGATATTTTCGTCCGGAAGGAGCTCAGTCGGATCGCATTCCGGAGCGATCTGCTTCAGGATGCGGTAGATGATCTCTTTGAGTTTGTCGTTGTTCATAACTTCTCCGGGTTTTGAAGGTAACGGCCAAGGGCTTCGAGGAACTGGGAGCCCCGGTGCCCGTCGGTGGCACGGTGATCCGCCGCCAGCGTGGCCGTGACGCACCGGCGCACGGCCAGCATGCCGTTTTCAGCCCAGGGGCGCTCCATGATCCGGCCAAAGGCCACCAGTGCCACCTGGGGCGGGTAGATGACGCCGAACACCGTCTTGACCCCCAGGTCCCCCAGATTCGTCATCGTGATCGTGGCGTCGCTCATCTCGGAACTCCGCAAGCGACCGGCTCTGGTGCGTTCGATCAGCTCTCCCATGGCCGTCATCAACTCAGCTAAAGTCAGCCGGTCCACATTATGGATGGCGGGTGTGATCAGGCCGCCATTGCGCAAGGCGATGGCAAAGCCGATATGCGCCTCCGGGCTGACCTGCAACCGGTTATCGATCCAGAAACCGTTAAGCTCCGGCACATCTCCCAATGCCGTGGCCACCGCCTTGAGAAGCAGCACGGCGGGGAGGATCCGTTCTCTGATGGGGCGCTTCAGGTTTTCCGTTTCCAACCAGCGGAGGGGACGGCTCATGTCGATATCCATCTCCAGGTAGTAGTGGGGGATCTCCCGGTTGGAGCGGCTCATGGCCGCCGCAATGGCTTGCCGCATTCCCTCCTGGAGTGTGCCGGAGGGGGCCGGTTCTTTGTGCGCCGGAGCCTCCTGGCTGGTGGCCCGGGCCGCCAGCTCCACGTCGCTGCGCTGAATGGCGCCATGCGGGCCGGTGCCGTGAATAGCGCCGAGATCCACTCCCAGTTCCGCTGCCAGCGCGCGTGCCGATGGCGAGGAAGCGACACGTCCGGAAGGAACTGAAAACGGTGGCGGAGCTGCGGCGGAGGGGGGCTTCGCTCGTGGCAACTGCTCTGCCGTGGTTTCTGCAATTGGCGTTTTCGCTGCCTTCGGCGCAACTTCAACAGGGGTAACCTGCGCTCCTTCGGCATGTACCATCGCCAGCACGGTGCCCACTGGTACCTTTTCGCCAGTCTGGACAAGCGGCTCTCCAATGAGTCCTTCCTCGAAGATCTCAATCTCGAAAAGTCCTTTCTGTGTTTCCACCGTGGCGACAATATCACCCCGTTTCACCCGCTTACCCGGTTTGACCAGCCACTCGACAAGTGTTCCGGCTTCCATGTCCGCGCCCAGGCTTGGCATGTAGAACTCACCCATGGGCCACCATCCTTTTTGCGGCGGCGATGATGGAGGCGACCTGCGGCAGGGCCGCTTCTTCCATGTGTCGCGCATAGGGTATCGGAACTTCGGCGCTGCACAGGCGCATCACCGGTAGATCAAGATCGTAGAAGCCCTGTTCCATGATCCGCGCCGAGATCTCGGCGGCGATGCTCCCGCTGCGCCACCCTTCGTCCACGATCAGGGCGCGATGGGTTTTGGCAATGGAGGCCAGATAGGTGGCGTCATCCAGCGGGCGCAGGCTGCGCAGGTCGATCACCTCGGCTTCGATCCCCTCCCGCGCCAGGCTTTCCGCCGCTTCCAGCGATTTGAACAGGCTGGCGCTGTAGGTGATGATGGTCAGATCGCTCCCGGTCCGGCGCACCCTGGCGCTGTCGATGTCCACCGGCCCGGCGTTTTCGGGGAGTGTCCCCTCCAGATTATAGAGTGTGTTGTGCTCAAAGATGATGACCGGATCGGGCTCCCGCAGGGCCGTAGCCAGCATCCCCCGTGCATCCTCCAGTGTGGCGGGCGATACGACGCGGAGGCCGGGAATATGGGCGTACCATCCCTCCAGGGAATGGGCGTGCTGTGCCGCCAACTGCCGTCCCGCGCCGGTTGCCATGCGGATGACGAGCGGCACGTTGAACTGCCCCCCCGACATATGCAGGATCGTGGCGGCATTGTTGAGGATCTGGTCGATTGCCAGCAGGCTGAAGTTGATCGTCATGATCTCCACGATGGGGCGCATCCCCCCCAAGGCAGCGCCGATACCCGCCCCCACAAAGGCCGATTCCGACAGCGGGGTGTCGCGGATACGCTCCGGGCCGAATTCCGCCAGGAGCCCCTTGCTGACGGCGTAACAGCCGCCGTAATGCCCTACGTCCTCACCCATCAGAAATACGCGCTCATCGTTAAGAAGCGCTTCGCGGATGGCTTCACGCATCGCCTCGCGATAGGTTGTCGCTCTTCTTGTATCTTGTTCACTCATGACGCCCTCTTTTCCGAATAGACAAAACGGGTCAGATCTTGAACCGGCTCCCAGGTTCCGGCCTCGGCAAAAGCCACTGCCGCCTCGATTTCTCCGGCCACGTCACGCTCCATTGATGCCATCTCCTGGTCACTGAAGAGACCTTCATCCTTTAAGCGCTGTGAAAGGAGACTTATCGGGTCGCGCTTCTTCCACTCCTCCACCTCGTCCTTACCTCGGTACAACTCCGTATCAAACATGGAATGGGGGCGGAAGCGGTAGGTGCGGCACTCCAGAAAGTACGGGCCGTTCCCCTGGCGCACGTACTCCGCCGCTTTCCGCGCCGCGTCCTCAACCGCCTCTACATCCATGCCGTCCACGGATGACGACTGCACGCCGTAACCAGCCCCCTTGGATGCCAGATCCTGAACGGCCTGGGTGTAGCGGATGGCGGTACCCATGGCGTAGAGATTGTTCTCGCAGATGAACAGTACCGGGAGTTTCCAGAGCGAGGCGAGATTCATGGATTCGTGGAACTCCCCTTCTGCAACCGCGCCGTCGCCGAAAAAACAGCAGGTTACCCGCGCCTTCCCCTGCATCTTATCGGCCTGGGCCAAGCCAAGGCTGAGCGGCATTCCGCCGCCGACGATGGCGTTGCCGCCGTAAAATCGGGTCGCGGCATCGAAGAGGTGCATGGAACCGCCCCGTCCCCGGCTGCACCCCTCCTGCTTGCCGTACATCTCCGCCATGATCGCATTGGGGCTCATGCCGCGCGCCAGCGCTTGGCCATGCTCCCGGTATGTGGCCACAACGGCGTCTTCCGGAGTAAGCGCCTCCATCACCCCCACGGCAACCGCCTCCTCGCCGATATACAGATGGAGGAAGCCGCGGATCTTCATGGCACTGTACAGTTCGGCGGATTTTTCCTCGAAACGGCGGATGAGCAGCATCTCTCTGAGAAACCGGCGCAGTCGTTCTTTTTCGTTTTCCTTTTTCATGACGATTCGCCCCCTTCCAAGGTTGAGGTGTCCCCCTCGGGAAGTCCCAGTTCCCGCGCCTTCAGCAGCCGCCGCATGATCTTGCCGCTCCTGGTTTTGGGGAGATTGTCGACAAAGTCAATCTCCTTGGGAGCTACCGCCGAACCGAGCCTGCTCCTGCCGAAACCGATCAGCTCAAGGCGCAGCTCTTCGCCGGGGATAAAGCCGGTTTTCAATACGACAAACGCCTTGACCAGCTCGCCGATGACCGGCTCCGGTTTGCCGATGACGCCAGCCTCGGCCACAGCCGGGTGCTCCATGAGGGTACTCTCCACCTCGAACGGCCCCACCATGTGGCCGGCGGTCTTGATGATGTCGTCGGCCCTGCCGACAAACCAGAAATAGCCGTCCTTGTCACGCCGTGCCAGGTCACCGGTAATGTACCAGCCGCCGGCAAAGCATTTCCGGTAGCGCTCCTCGTCGTGAAGGTATTCCCGGAACATCGATGGCCACCCCGGCTTGAGCGCCAGTTCCCCTTCAACGTCCGGTTCGCCGATCAGTTCGACCGAGTCGCCGTCGCCGCGCCTGACTATGGCGGCCTCGATCCCCGGCAGGGGGCGTCCCATGGAGCCGGGGCGGATTTCCTGGAACAGGTAGTTGGCGATCATGATGCCGCCGGTTTCCGTTTGCCACCAGTTGTCGTGGATCGGCAGCCCCAGGACTTTCTCTCCCCAGAGCACCGCTTCCGGGTTGAGCGGTTCGCCGACGCTGTGCACCAGCCGCAGGCGCGAAAGATCGAAGCGGCGGCGCTGCTCCTCGGGGGCGCGCATCAGCATCCGGATCGCCGTGGGCGCGGTGTACCAGACCGTTACCTGCTGTTCCTCAAGGATGCGATACCACCGCTCGGCGTCGAAATCCGCCTCGTCGATGATGCTGGTCACCCCGTGCGTCATGGGGGCGATGATGCCGTAGGAGGTGCCGGTAACCCAGCCGGGATCGGCGGTACACCAGAAGATGTCGTCCGGATGCAGGTCGAGCACGTACTTTCCGGTAAGGTAGTGGGTGAGGACGGCGTTATGGACATGCACTGCCCCCTTCGGCATGCCGGTCGTCCCACTGGTGAAGTGGAGGATTGCCATGTCTTCGGGGGATGTGGGAGGGATGGTGAAGTCAGCGGAAGCCTCCGCCATCAGCTTCGGCAGAGAGAGGATACGCTCATCCCGGTGATCCGGCACATCGGTCAGGAGCACGAACCTGAGCAAGGGCAGCCTTTCCATGAGGCTTGCTACCTTCCTGGCATATTGCCGCTCCGTGGTGACCAGGATCTTCGCGTCTCCCCGCACCATGCGCTGGCAGATCGGCTCCGGGCCGAAGGCCGAAAAGAGGGGGCAAAAGACGCTCCGGTTTTTCAAGGTTCCGAGGGCGGCTATATACAGTTCTGGAATGCGCCCGGCCAGGCAGAACACCCGGTCCCCCCCGGCAACTCGCAATGCGGTCAGGATGTTGGCAAAGCGGTTGCTCTGCTCCTTCAGCGCGCCATAAGTCAGATCCATGATCGTGTCACCTTTTCCGAGCCAGCGGATCGCGATCCGTTGCCGGAGAGGGCCTTCAGCATGACGGTCAACCGCTTCGTGGGCCATGTTAAGGCCCCTTTCATTCGGAAGGCCGTCCAGTTCCAAGCGCACCGCGTCCCAGGAGAACGATGCGCGGCATTGTTCATACTCCAGCAGATTTGGCACGACAGACATGCGGGTCGTGTCTTTTTTTATCGGCGCAAAATCCATGTGAAGGCTCCTCCGGTGATGTCAGGAACAAGTTTATGTCCAATCGGATGGTTGTCAAGCCGGCTTCAGCTACGGTGCGATTGGCGGGCATGTTTTTGAATCAAAAGCGAAAACCTTACCACCCCCAGCCCCTCCTACCAAAAGTAGGCGCTTCTAAGCGAAATAGGAGGGGAGTTAAAAGCAGCCACTCGCGCACGGATTGAAAGGGCTTTTAAGCGAATGCATATATCTGACTGACAACGCTGAGGGAAATATATTTTCGCCGCCTGCTTTTAATTTCATTCGTATTGGATATACTTTTTTCAACATGTCAATCGCTTAGCCACCACACTGAAGAGGAGGATGATTCCATGAACATCGTCGATTGTGCAGTCAAGAAAACCCTGGAAGCCAAGACCTATTTCGAGAAACTTGCCTCGAGCTCAACGCTTGCCGATCTGAAGCGGTTGTTCAACCTGCTGGCGGCGGCCGAACAGGAGCATTACGAGGCGCTTATGAAACTGGAAAAAGAGGTGGAAAAGGGAGGCACTGCCTTTACAGTACTCAACGAAGCGGCATGCATCTTCAGGCCGCTCGTAGAGAAGCGTAATCTCCTGGCCGAACTGGAAACCGATCCTGACGCCTACCGGCACGTAATAACCGAACAAAAAGAGAGCATCACGTTTTATGAAGATCTTGCCGCCAAGGCGGAAGCGGGAGCAACCAGGGATCTTCTCAAAATGATCGCGGAACAGGAACGGAAGCATGCCGACATCATTGAGAACATCTATGAGTTCATGGAGTCGCCGAGAACGTATCTTGCCTGGGGAGAATTCAGCAACCTTAAGGATCTTTGAATGTGATCCCGACGGGATTCTTGAACGACGCGGAACCGGTCGGGAGTATCGTCGAGGTACACGGCCCGGTGGTACTGATCCGCTGCGACCCGCTGCCGCCGCTCCGGCAGGCGCTGGTTACGCGGGACAAGGCCCCAACGTACACCTTCGAGGTCTATCAACATTTCGACCGGGAACATATCCGCGCCATCACCCTCGAAAATCCTGCAGGACTGCGCCGCGGGATGAGGGTTTATGATTGCGGTGCGCCGCTCTCGGTTCCGGTTTCCCCTGACTGTCTCGGCCGCTTGCTCGACGCGTTCGGCGCTCCGCTGGACGGCGGTCCGCCGCTTTCCGGCGATGAACGTCGCCCCATTCATGCCCATCCGGCGCCATTTTACGAATCCACGTCCGCCAGCGGAATTCTGGAAACCGGCATCAAGGTCATCGATCTTCTGAGCCCGTTTGTCCGTGGCGGGAAAACCGGACTCTTCGGCGGGGCCGGGGTGGGCAAGACCGTGCTGATCATGGAATTCATGCACGCCATCGTGGCGCTTCACAAGGGGGTATCGGTCTTTGCCGGTGTGGGGGAACGGATCAGGGAGGGGCACGAACTGTGGCACGAGATGCAGGGCGCCGGGGTCATGCCGAACAGCCTCATCGTACTGGGGCAGATGGACGAATCCCCCGGCATCCGCTTCCGGGTCGGGCTTTCGGCGCTCACCTACGCCGAGTACCTGCGGGACACCCTCGGCACCGAGGTGCTCTTTCTGATGGATAACGTGTTCCGTTTTGCCCAGGCCGGGAGCGAAATATCGGGGCTCCTGGGACGCATCCCCGCCACGGTCGGTTACCAGCCGACCCTGATGAGCGAGGTGGCCGAGCTGGAAGACCGCATCATCTCCACCAAGGCCGGGGCGCTCACCTCGGTGCAGGCGGTCTACGTTCCGGCCGACGACATGACCGATCCGGCTGTCAACGCCATCATGGGGCACCTTGACTCCATGGTGATCCTCTCCCGCTCCCAGGCCGCCAAAGGGATCTATCCCGCCGTTGATCCGCTCCAATCGACCACAAGCCTCATGGATCGCCATATACTGGGCGACCGTCATTACACGACCGCCGAAAGGGTTCGCGAACATCTGGCGCGCTACCATGAACTGGAGGATGTGATCGCCATGCTCGGCATTCAGGAGCTTTCCGAGCGTGACCGGCTGGTGGTGCTGCGGGCGCGCAAGCTCCAGCGCTATCTCACTCAGCCGTTTTACGTGACCGCCGAACATGCCGGGATGAAGGGCGTTTCCGTCCCTCTGGAGGAGACCCTGTCTGATTGCGAAGGGTTTCTGACCGGCGATTTTGACGCCAAAACGGAAGACGAATGCTACATGCGCGGTGCCATGGGGAGGCCGAGGCCATGAGAACCATGACGCTTTATCTCCACGATTCCAGCGGTTCTGGGCGCTTCGACGATGTGACCAGCTTCGTGGGGGAGGATGCATCCGGAAGCTTCGGTATCCTGCCGGGGCATGAACGGATGATGACGGCGCTTGCCGTTGGTTTGGCCCGCTTCCGGGTCGGGGATGATGAATGGCATTACCTGGCGCTGCCGGGCGGCATTCTCTCCGGCGGCGGCGATATGCTAACGCTCTGTACCCGGCGCTACCTGCATGATACCGACGTCCGGCGGATGGGAACGCTGCTGGCGGAGATGCAGCAGGTTGAGGAGGACACTCTGGGAGGTCTTCGGGAAAGCCTGCATCGTCTGGAGGAAGAGATGCTGCGGCGGCTCAGGGAGATCGAGCGCGGGAGTGAATCATGAGTAATAATGACACCCATGGTGACGACAACCTCAAACGGCAGGTGGAACAGCGGGTGAAACGCCTTGTCAGGGCCCAGCGGGAAAAGCCGACGGTGCTCGGGCAGTCGCTCTATATGGGGACACTGGGACTGCTGCTGGTGTTGCCGGTTGTCGGCGGAGCCTACCTGGGACGGTGGCTCGACGGCATGGTTGCGGGGTATTCGGTTAGATGGACGCTCTCATGTCTCTTTCTGGGGCTCGTTGCCGGCGCATTCAATGTCTATCTGCTGATAAGGGAGTAACCATGATGGACGGGACACACGCACTGTTTTATCTGGGACCTGTGGCAGTCAGCACAACCGTCGTCACCACCTGGGGCATCATGATTGTTCTGGCCCTTGCCGCATGGCTCGTCACCAGGCGGCTCCGAATGGACGCCGGCCCGCTTCAGACAGCGGTGGAAGGGGTTGTTCAGACGATCCACGCCGCCGTGGGTGAGGTGCTGCCGAGCCGGGCAGACACCGTGTTCCCTTTTGTGGCGACTCTCTGGATTTTCATCGGCGTTGCCAATCTCTCCAGCCTGGTGCCGGGTGTCCATGCCCCCACTGGCGACATCTCCGCGACAACGGCACTGGCACTGCTGGTCTTTTGTTCGGTGCACTGGTACGGCATCCGGATCGAGGGAGTCCGCCGCTATCTGAAACATTACCTCTCACCGAGCCCGATTCTGCTGCCGTTTCACATCATCGGCGAAATTACCCGCACCCTGGCCCTGGCCGTCCGTTTGTTCGGCAACATGATGAGCCTGGAGATGGCGGCGCTGCTGGTGTTGCTGGTGGCGGGCCTCTTCGCGCCGATCCCGCTGCTCATGCTCCATATCGTGGAGGCTCTGGTGCAGGCCTACATCTTCGGCATGCTGGCGCTGATCTATATAGCCGGCGCCATCCAAACGCTGGAAGCCCGGCAGCTCCTGAAGGAGGAACAAACATGACCGCGATATCCTGGTTTGTACTTGCATCGACTGTGGTCGCCCTGATCGCCATGGCCATCGGCATCATCGCACCGGCAAACGCCATGGGGAAGGCGATCTGCACCGCACTGGAATCACTGGCCAGACAGCCGGAAGCCGAGAAATCGCTCAGCCGGACGCTTTTCATCGGTCTCGCCATGATCGAGTCTCTGGCCATCTACTGCCTGGTCATCGTGCTGATTGTGCTGTTCCGGAATCCGCTGCTTGAATACCTCCTCAAATAACGGGTGGCGCAATGGAACTCGACCTGACCACCTTT
>Ga0172380_10003810_pt1 | contig 20181 bp, 17 predicted proteins | sample Leawe162metaG_FD_119747 | JGI IMG/M metagenome (GOLD analysis project Ga0172380, IMG submission 119747) | Leachate microbial communities from a municipal landfill in Southern Ontario, Canada - Leachate well 162 metaG | ecosystem: Engineered > Solid waste > Landfill > Unclassified | place... | reverse complement strand
CAAACGTTGATCATCAGGATATTGTAAACATCGTTAATCTGTATAATCCCGGAAAAGGAAAGTTTCTTCTGATACCAAATATGGATCACGGATTTGCAAAATCAAAAACTCCCGAAGATAGCTTTAAAAACAGAACTCAACCGGGTTATTATGCAAATAATTTTAACGATGCAATTATTGATGAAGTATCAAACTGGATTGAAAGTCTGAAGTAAATTTATCTGTCGTACGTAAATTTTATTCCTGCTTCCTCGATAAATGTTAAGATGCAGATAATCTGATATTCGATTCTTTCTTCAAGAGGAAGTATTCTGAGTGTCTCAACAGTGTAAGATGGTATTTTCAGTTTTTCAATAATGTTATCCATTGAATGATTAGCTTTGTAAGGAAAGTATTGTATCCTGAATTTATATTCGGAGTCGTGAATTTGTTTGTTAACATTTAAATGGCTTCTGATTAAGAAATCGGAGAATGATTCTGAGTTTGTGATAAATGTCTGTCCGAAAGATTTATCTTTCTGCCTGTTGTATAATCTCTCATCGAATTTAGTCCATGCTTCGTGAAGATTAATTACGTAATCTGGTCTGAACTCATCCACAAATGTCATAAAATCGTATGCAAGCTGTTCCTCATAAATTGAACCTTTTATATCACCGGGAAAAACCTGATTAAGGTCAATGTTTACCCCTCTTACGTTCTGCTCATAAGACTTAATGTTAACTCTGGGAATGAATCCTATTGTTCCCTCAAGTACGTTTATGTATTTCATTACTGTGTCGCAAGCGTAAATACCCGCAACCTCGTCTCCGTGTATTCCCGCATCTATAAGTATTTTGGGGTATTCCTTTTCAGTTCTGAAAATATAATATGGTGTCTGGTATTCTTTTTCCTCTCCTATGTAAGAATCAATAATAAAGTGTTCTTGTTTTGAATCAATAGATGATTGTGCAAACGATGCTACCGTATTTAATGTGAATATTAAAACAAGAAGTAATAGTCTTTTCATGAATTTTATAACATGGTTGTAATACAAAAAGTTTAATATTATCTTCTAATTCTTATTGCTCCTGAATATACACACGGAAACAATGCTGCCATTTTTAATACATAACTAACGTTTGGCATATTATCTGTCACTGTCCAGTCCCGCCAGGCACTGCTTCCGCTGAATTTAGTGCTTATTCTCATATTGCCGTCGGGTCCCGATATGTTCCAGTCAGTCCAGCTGTCCTCACTCGAAAATACAGTAGATACTCTTAACGTTGTTTTCCCGTCTGTTACATCCCAGGTTTTCCAGGCATCATCCCCGCTGAACACAGTTCTGATAGTCCCGTTTATTCCGCTAAAGTAAAAGCTCCAGTATTTCCATGCATCGTCTCCGCTGAAAACAGTTTCCACCGTACCGCTTATATTTGGTAAATAAACATTCCATTTCTTCCATCCATCGTCCCCTGAAAAAGTTGTTCTCATCGAACCGCTGCCTTCTGAAGTTTGTACGTCCCATTCGCGCCATGATTCATTACCCGAATATTTTGCTGAAATAGATTTGTATTCAATAACCTGCGCGGCTATTATTTGGGAGAACAGACTGATAACAATTAGTAATATTAATTTATTCATTGTGGTAATTATATATAAATTAAACTGTTTATATGATTCTTATGTTCCATAAATATTATTCCTTATTACATTGAAAGAAAAAATCTTAAACCTTAATTTAATTGGATATATGATAAATGACTGATAAATTAACAATTGTTATACCTTTTTATAATGAAGAGACGGCTTTGAAGGTTTTAATTCCTTTTTTGCAGAAATTTTCAGAAGATAATAAATGTAAAGTTATAATGGTTAATGATGGCTCTGATGACAATTCAGATTCCATCATTAAATCATTTAGCTTTACAGATGATTTCACATTAATCAGACACAAAATGAACCGCGGATACGGTGCTGCACTGAAATCAGGAATTGAGAAATGCGAGACTGAATACGTTATTACTTTTGATGCCGATGGTCAGCATTCACTCGATGATGTAATCGTTCTTTATAATAAAATTATTTCAGAAGATGCGGACTTGGTAATCGGTTCGCGTATTAACAATGATAATACTGAAAAAACAAAAATGATTGGTAAGTTTATCATCAGAAATCTCTCGAAAATATTGATTCAGAACAAGATTACTGACCTTAATGCGGGCATGAAGATTATGAGGTCTAATCTTGCCAAAAAGTACATTCGTATTTGTCCAGATACTTTTTCATTCAGTGATGTGATAACTCTAATTTTTGTATCCGAAAAGAATGAAGTTATTGAAGAACCTGTTAAAGTCCTGCCGAGAGAAAATGGTAAGAGCAAAATCACATTAAATACGGCTTTTGATACAGTTATGGAGATCATAAATATAACCGTTCTTTTTAATCCATTGCGCGTGTTCTTGCCATTATCACTATTGTTCTTGGTTCTCGGTGTTATATGGTCTTTTAAAATAGTACTCGACGGGAAAGGTGTAAGCGTTGGAGGAAGTCTGTTAATTGTTCTCGGAATCCTTAGTCTTTTAATGGGGCTGATAGCGGAACAATTATCGTTCATTAAGAAAAGATTGATGTAGAATGAGAAAACTTTCCTTGCGGAACTGGCTCTTAATAATTTTCTTTTTAGCATTTGCTTTTCGTATGGTATACATGTTTGTTCCGCATTTCAATTACTTTAATGACAAGCTTCCGGTTAAATTTCTTGCAGAAGAGCAGATATCAGACGATAGAACTTATACTCAGCTTGCATACGGTGTGCTTAAGCATGGTTTCCCTGCTAAGAAAGATACTTTCAGTATGTATGCAGGATTTTTATATCCTTATATAGTTGCTATAAATCTCTCATTTACAAACAACTATATTTATCTTTTTATTTTCCAGATTATTCTCGATTCAGTAACCGCCGTTCTCCTTGCACTTATAGCTTATAAGTTAACCGGTAGCATTAATGTTGCCGTTCTTGCAGGATTGCTCTATGCATTATACTATCCTAACTTCATTTTTCCTGCACGTGTTTTAACGGAAAGCTTTTTCACTTTTTTAGTTGTTCTCGCGTTCTTTTTCCTGCAGAAAGGATTAAGTGAAAAGCGGATAACTCAACTGTTTATCTTCGGTGCATTACTTTCAGTTGCGGCACTTATGAAATCCATGCTGTTCTATGTATTCTTCTTTATCTATTTTTATCTTGTGTTTAGGGCGTTCTTGAAAAAAGATGTTAGCAAATACGTTACTGCTCTTATTCTTTTGTTTTTCATTATTCAGTCACCTTATTATATCGTTTCGTACATTAATACAAATAAATTAATTGTTGGTTCTTCTAATGGTTGGTATATGATACTTACCGGTACGTATCTTCCCTTAAAAGGTGATGAACCGAAAGACCCTGAATATGACATATTCACAGATCATCCTGTGGGAAAAGTATATAAATTGGAAGTCGAACAGGGCTGGAATGAATTCCAAATGGACTCTGCCTTTACAGCTCTCGGTAAAAAACAGCTCGTTGATAATTTTAGCAATTACCCGCTTGAATCGATTGAGGTTATGTTTATACAACTATCACGGTTCTGGTTTCATATGCCTTACTATATCAGACCGATACCGGGAAAAGGTACTATTGTAGCGGCCATCTATAAACTTATATTGACAGTTTTTATGTTTATCGGGTTTTACAGGTTTGCTCTGAAAAAGAATGATAATTTTGCACAGATAACTTTATTCTTCCTCATTATTTATTCATCACTCCATATGCTTGTTTTTTCTTCGCTGCGGTATTCTGCACCTCTCGTACCATTTATGATTCTGTTTGCTTCAGCAGGAATCTATTATTCAGGTGTTCTGAAAAGTTTTGGATTTTTCAACAAAACAAAAGATTAACAAAGCTATTGTTTTAATATTCTAAATATTATATTTTAATCTTTAATCAAACTGTATAAATATGGGAATAGCAGGATTAATTATAGGTGTTTTTTCAATCATGGGTTTCTTTATAGGACTCATACCATTTCTGGGCTGGTTCAACTGGTTTAACATTCCTTTAGCGTTAATAGGACTTGTAATCAGTATTATTGGCGCTGCAACGAGTGATAACTCTAAAGGACCGGCTGTTACAGGTATGATACTCTGCGGCATTGCTTTATTCATCGGTGCATTCCGGCTCATGCTTGGCGGCGGTTTAATTTAGAATTATATTTATTAATATCTTTGCAGCCATTTGTAATACGGTTTATTATTTAATTTAATTAAAGTATGGCCAAAAAATCAAATTTTAGATTATTCGTTAGTCTCCTTTTTGTCTTAGGACTAATGGCACTCGTGTATTGGCTTATTAACAACAACCTGCTGGAATTCTTATCAGGTGATTCAGCTGACGAAATTGAACTCGGCAAGGGTTATCAGTATAGGTTTGCTTATACAGGTACGGGAGATATGACCAACATAATTAGCCTTAACAAAGGCAGTTCAATGTTTGAGTTCTATCATGAAGGTCGCAGTGATTTTTATATTGATGTAAAATATTCTGACGGGAGGCTGTTAAAAGTACTCGCGCAGACAAAAGGTGATTATCAGGGGAAAATGGAAGTAGATATTCCCGAAACTGATGCTTATACTATCAACATCAAAACCACAGGTAAATGGGGACTTGATTTTAAGTAATTCCTATCTATAAGTATAATTCAGGTAATCAATCTTTTTATCAAGTTCTTCTTTGTATTGCGGGTTTAACTGTGTTGCCTTTATGAAATCTTCTATTGCCTCGTCATATTTCTCAACTCTCTCAAAAGCAGCTCCTCTGTTGTAGTATGCTTTTGCGAGTTTCGGGTCTTTTACAACTACAGTATCATATTCCTTGATAGCCTGCCAGGTTTCGTTTAATACATCATAAACAACACCCTTGTTAAAATTAGCTATTGTATCGTCGGGTTTCAGGAATAAAACCATTTGATAATCCCATATTGCTCTGTTGTATTGTTTCAACCTCTCATATGCTGTTCCTCTGTTCTGGTACGCAGAGTGGTTGTAAGGATTTAACTGGATATACCTGTCGTAGTCTTTAATGGCTTCTCTGTATTTGTGTATATTCTGCAAATGGTTTGCTCTGTCAAGGTACGGTCCGGGATTCATACTGTCAGCAGCTATAAGCAGGTTTAAATCTTCAAAGGCTTTCAGGTTCTGTACTTTGTAAGCACTGTCCCTAGGTATCGAATATCCCATATGGAAGCTTTCAATCGTGTCTCTGTAATCAAAATATCCTTTGCCGTAAATGTCCGTGCTGTCGTTTGCCGGTCTTCTTACGTCTATTTCTTGTTTGTCCTTAACTATATTTTCAGATTGCTTTTTCTTGCTGCAAGAATAAACTGTCAGCATGATTGTAGTAATTACTATCCCCAGTAATAAAGCCTTTGATATGTTTGGCATTTTTTCCCCTTTAAATTTGTAATTTCTTTATTATTGTAAACTACAGATAATTTTCCTTTAAAAAATTTATATGATATATTTCATGTCCCGTCAGTAAATAAATTATTGCTCTTACTGTAATCTCATTGTCGTTTGCTATTCCCTTTTCCATCATAGTCAGTTTGTCAAAACTTCTGAAAAGTTTTATGTTTGCTGCCCTTAGCAAAAGTCTTTCATCAACAATGTCTTTCAATGTTCTGTTGAAAAAGTTAGCGTTCTTTACGTAATCATCCTGTTCAAAACCCGGCAATGGCTGTGTATCACCTCTGGCTATCCGTAGTGCTCTTGAACTGAATATCCTTTCTGTGTCAGAAAGATGTCCTATTATATCTTTAATCGTCCATTTACCGAATGCGTATGTATGGTCGCCGAGTTCCTCAGGAATATTCGATAAAAATTCATGCGTTATCGATGATTGTTTCTCAAAAGTCTCAAGTATATGCCCTTCTGGAACAAGGTCAACATAATGCGTATAATGTCCCGGATATTCCTCGGGTGATGGTTTTTGACTAAATACTATATCCATTCAGTAATATAATTACTTTATTTATTAAATAAAATATATCAATATAATCCGTGTATTGAATTCTTTTTATGTATAGATTATTTAAAAAGCTGTATATTGCCGCCCGTATGTATAAAAAGCAAATTATCCTCGGTATTAAATTTTCCTTTTCTTATGTAATCTATCATTCCTGCGGCAGCTTTACCCGAATAAACTCCGTCAAGAAGTATTCCTTCTTCGCGTGCAAATAACGATATCGCTTCATTAGCTTCCCTCGTCACTGCACCATAAGATTCTCCAATATATCCGTCATCGACAACGATATCTTCCTTTTTAAATCCCTTTTCAATCTTCCAGGCCGTCTCATTGCATAATGCTTCAACCTCGTCAGTTATTTGTTTTGCATTTTTTGTAATAGCAAATCCGTTTATTATGGTATCATACCCTGTAATACTTTTACCCACAACAAGACCCGCTTGTGTACCCGCTGAACCCGTTGCATGAAATATGATTCTAAAATATGTATTATCTTTATCCGAAAACTCCTTGATTTCTTTCATGCAGTCTATGTAGCCAAGTGCTCCTGTTCTTGTCGAACCCCCTATGGGCATTTGATAAACCTTTTTACCCTGGTCTTCGAGTGCTTTCTTCAGTTCCCCAGCTTCCTTTTCCCAGTCATCCCAATTAAAAGAATCTACATCATGTATTTTAGCTCCGAAAAGATTGTCAAGCAGTAAATTCCCTGTTGTCTTTTCCGGTTTTATACCACCTAACACAAGCCATACCTCAAGACCTGTTGCGGCACCGTATGCCGAGGCAATTCTGCAGAAGTTAGATTGGTAAGCACCGACTGCAATTATTGTATCTGCTTCGTTCTGAATGGCTTCATATATGAGGTAATCAAGTTTTCTGGTCTTGTTTCCTCCGAACGCAAATCCTGTCAGGTCATCCCTTTTGCAGTATATATCCGTCTTAAATCTTTTTGAAAGATTTTCAAGTTTATGCAGCGGAGTAGGTAATATAGAGTAATGCAGTTTACTAAAAGTTTTCATAATCAAGTCTGTGGTATTATTATTGATGAATCTCCGTAACTTAAAAATCTGAAATCATTTTTTAATGCATAATCATAAATCTTTTTCCAGTCTGACCCCGTAAACGCTGAAACAAGTAAAATTAAAGTTGACGACGGTAAATGAAAATTAGTTACAAGTATATCAACAAGTTTAAATTTATATCCTGGTATTATCATAAGACTCGTACTACCTTCTAATATATCAGTTCCTCTTTTTTCAAGCAGGGCTAAAAGATTTTTAATTGCCCGTTCAGGTTCCGGTAATTCCTTGTTCATATAATCATAAACTTCCCATTGTTCTATCGCAAACTCATCCTTTTCAGTTCTCTCAGCTAAAACACCGAGCCAGTATAAACTTTCAAGCGTTCTTACACTCGTCGTCCCTATTGCTGTTTTCTTTTTATGGATACACTTCAGCAGATTCTCGAGAAAACTCTTTCGTACAGTAAAAATTTCTCTGTGCATTCTGTGTTCATATACGTCATTTGTTTTCATCGGTTTGAATGTTCCTGCGCCAACGTTCAATGTTATAAAATCGTATAAGATGTTTCTATTATTTAGGCTTGTCAGTATCTCTCTTGTAAAGTGCAGACCTGCAGTCGGAGCTGCTACTGAGCCTTCTGTATCCGCAAAAACTGTTTGATATCTTTCTTCATCTGATATTTCAGCTTTTCTTTTAATGTACGGCGGAAGGGGAGTAGTACCTGCATTGCTCATTACTTCGGAAAAGCTAAATCCTCCCTCCCAGTAGAACTTTATGCTGAAACCCTCTTCACTTACCCCGGTCTTTTCTGCAAAAAGTTTCATAGTTGTGTTATCAACCGTGAAATTTTTTGCGAGTATTTCATCTCGCCACTTGCTGGCATTGCCGACCATGCAATTCCAATCTGATTTATCAGTGCATTCGAATGCTTTCTCAATACTCTTACCGATAGGCTCTAAACAGAATATCTCTATCTTTGCCCCGGTTTCCTTTCTAAAGAAAATCCTCGCATTTATTACCTTTGTGTCGTTGAATATCAGAAAGGAGTCTTCCGGTATACATTCATTAATATCCCTGAAAGTTTTTTCAGATATTATTCCTTTATCATAAACTAAAAGTTTTGATGATGATCTGTTCGGTAAAGGTTTTTGAGCTATCCTGTCTTCCAGAAGTTCATAATTGTATTCTTCAATATTTATTCTATTGTTCAATTAAACTCGGTTGAATTGTGAATTCATTCTGTAAATCTCTTTGTTTATACTTAATTTACATATCTTTTCAAGATTAAACGGAAGCACCGCTGTCCAGTTCTCGTCATTTACAACTCCGGGAAAGTTTATCCTGAAAGACCTTTCTTCATTTATTCTTAAAAAGTTTTCATCAAGTGATAAATATTCTTGCATTAACTGAATACAGAATATTGAATCTGTTCCACAAACGAAATCGAGTATTTTACTAATGAATTCTGTTGTAACTTTTCCGTTTTCTTTAAATAAATTAATTTCCTCTTGAGTGCTAAAAACTCTTTTAATAAATTTCACTTTCTCGCCAAAACTTTCATCATAAAGAATAGCCATATCCCAGTTGTTTTCAAGCGGTAATCCGAGAATCTCCAGAAACTTTTCTCTTGAATCAATTTCCTGCTTCCAGTTTAACCTGTTGTAGTGTGAATTCTCAAGGTCAAACAACTTGGCTTTTGCTTCCTTAATTTGTTCAGAGTTAAACCCCTTATTCATTAGCAGTCTTTCAAAAAGTAATCCGTCAATTGTACCTGCTTCATTATGCCACCATTCTATTAATGATGAAGAGTCATGTGTTGAAACAGTTGCTGCTGTCAGCCAACGGAATTTCTCTTTAGGAATAAAATCATTCGCATCCTTTATCCATCTCTGTACATCCATTCCGGGTATTCCATATTCCCAGAGAACACGGGCAGAACAATCCGGTACTGTTCCGAGGTCTTCTGCACATGGCAAAAGATTTGATTTGATTATTATCGAATCAAGAATTTTCTTTCCCGTCTCTTCCCATACACTTGAATCTTCTGGTAAAAACTTGCCGTTTAATCCCCCTGTTTCTTCAGGTTCCTTTTTATCAATTGTCCATACTCTGAAAAACCCTACGAAATGGTCAATTCGGTACATATCGTAAAAGTTTTCCGCATATCGTAATTTATCCGTGAAATATTTATGGTCATCAATTTCTAAAGCTGCTAGGTTGTAAGGCGGCATACCCCATCTTTGTCCGTTAGCGAAATACATATCTGGAGGAGCACCTGATTGTAGGCTCAGCTCAAAGTAATATCTTTTCGACCATACATCACAGCTATCGCGGCTTACTAGAAAAGGTATATCGCCCATTATATAAACGCCCTTTTCTGACGCATATTTCTTCGCTCCTTTCAACTGTTCGTACAATTGCCACTGTACCCAGCAATGAAACCTTATCTTCTCAAAGTTCTTACTCTCAAAAGTCTTTATACAGTTTTCATCTTTTTCCTTGAATTGTTCTGTCCAGTTTTCCCAAGATTCGTTACCGTTAATATGTTTCAGTACCTTGTATATTGCATAATCTATAAGCCAGTATTTATTATCGTCAATAAAATTATCAAACTTTCTGATTCCGTTTGTGTAGGAACGTTTGTAAATTCGCCAGAGAATCTCTACTTTATTCTGCTTGATTGCATATTCAACTTTGTTGTTTGTATTGCTGAATTTTTTCCTGAGCTCTCTTATGTCTTTTTTGAAAGGAACAATGTTAACTTCCTTAAGTGATTGCAAAGATAGATACATTGGGTCAATTGCAAATGAGGATACACAATTGTAAGGGGCAAAGTCGTAACCCGTATCATTGAGCGGCAACAACTGAAGTATGGTATTGCCTGTTTGATTACACCACTGCACAATTAATTTTATATCTGGTATCTCGCCAATCCCTATACTTCTCTTCGATTTTACCGAAAATAGCGGAACCGCAACTCCTGCCCTTTTTCTAAATCCAATTTTCTCCCATTTATAAGCAGCCTTGCTTTCTTTTAAAAAACTATAATCTATCATTTAATCTCGGTTCCTATTTTCAAATATATTTCTTTACCGTTTTTGCATTCAAGCCTGTTACTCTTTGCTTTTTCGAGCTCATCGAGGAATTCATCATGCAATGAAATACCAGAAATTTTCTCGCCTATCTCTATTGCACGTTTTGCAAATTCAAGTACTTTTATTGATTCTATTCCTGATATATCTGAAAAAAACCATCCGCAGCTCGTAAACATCAGCATTGCATATCTTTGCATCTCAAGCAATTCAATCGCTTTCTCAGTGTCTGTTTTGCTTAATTTCTTTACTGAATGTTCCGCAAAAAACTCTTTTCTATCTCCTTCTAAAATTAAATCAATATAATCATTCCGTGCACTCCATACATTCTTGAAATATTTCTTTCCTTCCATCTCGTATAATATTCCCAGTTTGCCGTTAAGTTGATTGAAAGCATTTCTTAAATGCCTTCTCCATCTTTGATTCCAGCTCTCATGTCCGCCCGTTTGGCACCCGCAATTCTTCTTCCATCTTCCTACACCGTGTATGCAGCTCCAGGAAGTACCCTCGCCTCTGTTTCCTTCATTGAGCATAACTTCGTACTCGGGTTCATGAAGTGCGAGATACTCCCCGTAGTTTACTACTTTGTACCCGTTTGTTTCGGCGTATTCAGAAAGCAAAAACGCTATTGTCCTTTCGGTAAAATGTTTGTGATGCCCAAATGTCTCTCCGTCAACAGCCATCGATATAAGCTGGTCGTCTTTAAAATTATTTATCTTTGCAGAGTCAATTTTTTCCATTAGTCTTTTCGAATCATAAACTACATCATCAAATGCGAGACCTTTGGAAAGTGCACCGTCGTAGAAAAATACATCAATGTAGCCGAACTGCTTTCTTGAAAAATATCTGTATGGAATCTTAGTGTTGATTCTGCTTCCGAGAACATCTTCCCAGTTTGATGTCCCAATCTTCCTTACCTTTTCTGCCTGAGATGGGTCAAGTATCGTAAACTTTATTCCTTCTTCTATCAGTACTTCCATCGTTGCATTGTTGCAGGCAGTCTCCGAAAGCCACATCCCTTCGGGTTTCCTGCCGAATCTGTACTCAAAATCCTTTACCCCCCATTTCACCTGAGTCGTTTTGTCTCTCTTGTTAGCAAGAGGAAGTATTATATGATTGTAAACCTGCGCTATTGCGTTTCCGTGACCGTTATGTGTTGCTATGCTTTTTCTGTCGGCTTCTAAGATTTTGTTGTAAGTGTCCTTATGTTTTTCTTCAATCCATGTAAGTAAAGTCGATCCGAAATTAAAATTCAGGTATTCATAATTATTAATTCGTTTTAATACTTTTCCCTTATCGTCTACAATTACAGCCTCAGTGTTTGGTTTGTAGCATTCCTGAAATATTCTTTCATTCCAGTTATGAAAAGGTGATGCCGAGGGTTGCTGCTCTATTATATTCGTCCATGGATTTTCTCTCGGAGGCTGATAAAAGTGCCCGTGTATGCAAAGATGTAGTTTCAATATTTAGTCCCTTTCATAAACATACACATTCGCTCCAAGCGGCGGTAAATTTACTCTTACAGAATTTTCCCAGTTAAATCTTCTTTCTTTTGCTGAGTGCATTCCGCCGCCATTCCCGACTCCGCTGCCTCCATATTCAAGCGCGTCTGTGTTTAGAATTTCTCTGTAATATCCTTCAAATGGAACTCCAATCACATAATTTTCTCTTACAACTGGTGTAAAATTAAAAGTAAACATTGCGAACTGTTTTCCGTCTCTTGATTTCCTCATGAATGCTATAACTGAGTTCTCCCAGTCAGATAAATCCAGCCATTCAAATCCTTCATTCTTGAAATCTATATCACTCAAAGATCTGTAATTTTTATATAAAGTATTCAAGTCTTTTACGAGCAGGTTAACTTTCTTATGCAGGTCAAAGTCAGCAAGAAACCAGTCAACACTGCTGTCGCAGTTCCACTCATTGTACATTGCTATGTCATTGCCCATAAAGTTTAGCTTCTTTCCGGGATGACCATACATAAATGCAAAAAAGAGTCTCAGGTTTGCAAACTTCTGCCAGGCATCACCCGGCATTTTATCAAACAGTGACCTTTTGCCGTGGACCACCTCATCATGAGAAATCGGAAGTATAAAATTCTCGCTGAATGCATACCACATGGAAAATGTGATAAGATTGTGATGATATTTCCTGTGTACAGGGTCTTGTGAAAAATATTTGAGAATATCATTCATCCATCCCATGTTCCACTTCATATCAAAACCAAGTCCTCCAAGATATACCGGAAGAGTAACTCCTGGAAATGCCGTGCTTTCTTCCGCAATCATCACAACACCCTTGAAGTATTCGTGCACCTTTACATTAAGTTCTTTTATGAATTCAATTGCTTCAAGATTCTCTCTTCCTCCGTAAATATTAGGTTCCCATTCTCCTTCTTTCCTTGAATAATCAAGATACAGCATTGAAGCAACAGCATCAACTCGTAGTCCGTCAATATGATACTTATCAAACCAGTATATCGCATTCGATATAAGAAAATTTCTTACTTCATTCCTGCCGTAATCAAACACGAATGTACCCCAGTCCATATGGTAACCCTTCTTCCAGCTTTTGTAAGCATACAGCTGCGAGCCGTCAAAACTCGCAAGCCCATGTTTATCGCTTGGAAAGTGTGCGGGTACCCAGTCGAGTAATACTCCTATTCCTGAAGTATGACAATAATCTACAAACCACATGAAATCCTTCGCAGAACCGAACCTGCTCGTCGGTGCAAAATAATTTATTACCTGATATCCCCATGACTGGTCAAGCGGATGCTCCATAATAGGCATAAGCTCTATGTGAGTATAACCCATTTCCTTAACATAATTCACAACTTCAACAGCTAATTCCTTGTAGTTTAAAAAACCGCCTTCTTCATTCCTTTTAAAACTTCCGGGATGCAATTCGTATATAGATATTGCTTCTTTTTGAAAATCAAATCCCTCTCTTTTTGTCATCCATTCGTTATCACTCCAGTTGTACCCTTCAATACTGCAGACTATAGAACCCGTTTTCGGTCTAACTTCCATCTGAAATGCATAAGGGTCACTCTTATAAAATACATCACCCTCCCATGGTTTTAGTCCGTACTTATAAACCGCACCCTCGTCTATTCCGGGTATGAATAGCGCCCAGACTCCCGAGCCGTTTACGTTGTGCATAGGATAATTACCTATACCCCATTGATTGAAATTACCCGTTACGCATACCGCCTGAACACTCGGTGCCCAGACTACAAACTCCACGCCATTCACACCGCGCTTTTCACGCACACGTGCACCAAAATTTTCGTAACTCTTATGCAAACTTCCCGTGCCCAGTAAATACAAATCGAAATCCGTGATGTCAGTATCGAAACTGTATGCATCACCCATTACCATCGGATACCCTTCGGCATACTTAACAAGAAATTTATAGTCAAACGCCTCGTTAACATTTTTAAAACTTGCCTGAAAAAATCCCGCTTCAGAAATCACCTTCATCACTTGCTCTTTCCTCGTTTTCACATCCGGTATTATTCTTACTTCCTCAGCATTCGGGAAATAGCAGTTAACAAAAAGTTCTTTCTTTTCACTGTAATAATGCGGACCAAGTATCTCGAATGGATTGATATTCTCAAAATTTACTATTTTCTGATAATTATCTTTTGTAAACTTTCTGAAACTAATCATAATTTCCTGTTTATAATTTTATTTTTATTTGAATAAATTCATTTAAAGAATACAAAACTATATCATTGTATTTATTGATAAAATGCAAAAACAATCTCAAAAAGAAAATCCGCGATAATCCGTTCCATCAGTGAAAATCTGCGTTCTATTTCCTTTCTTTATTAAAATTTTTAAGTAGTATGCAGTTTAACCCTTTTTCAAAATTATATATCCAATTATTCCTGATATTACGGACCCTGCAATTATACCTATCTTCGCAAAATCCAGCAGTTCCTGACTATTAAATGCCAGTGAACCAATAAACAAACTCATTGTAAAACCTATTCCTGCTAAAAATCCGACTCCGATTATCTGCCTTACACTTGATCCCGTCGGCAATGCTCCAAATCCAAGTTTTACAGCTGCCATTGAAAACAGACCGACTCCCAGAACTTTCCCAATCAACAATCCTGATACTATCCCCAGAGTAACGCCATTTATTACTCCGCCGCTTACTCCACCAAGTGATACACCCGCATTCGCCAGAGCAAATACTGGCATTATGAAAAATGCAACGTAAGGATGCAGTTTGTGTTCAAGTCTGTGTGCAGGTGCTGTTGCTTTTTCACAATTTTCTTCTATTGTATAAAGTACTTCATTCACAGAAACTGAAATCTTGTTCCCGTCTCTTACAAGGTCTCTTTCTTTCATCTCCTCCAGTGCATCGCTTGTTTCATCGTAAAACTTCTTCCCATTCATACGCGTCTTCGTTGGAATCGTAAACGCCAGTACAACTCCCGCAATTGTTGCATGCACTCCGCTCTTCAAAAACAAAAACCAAAGCACTAATCCAAAAAGTATGTAAACAAGCGGAGATTTAATTTGAAGATAATTTATAAGTATTAAAATTAAAACTACAACACCCGCAGCACCAAGCAGTATCAATGATATGCTTGAAGAATAGAAAATGGCAATAACTAATACTGCACCAAGGTCGTCAATAATTGCTACCGCAGTAAGAAATATTTTAAGCGCAAAAGGTACTCGGTTCCCGAGTATTGAAAGAATACCAATAGCAAAAGCAATGTCAGTTGCCATTGGAATACCCCAGCCGTGTGCCGCATCTCCGCTGCTGTTCATTGAGAAATAAATAAGCGCCGGAAATATCATCCCGCCCAATGCAGCAACTGCAGGCAATACGGCATTCTTCACACTCGATAGTTCGCCTATAAGCAGTTCACGTTTAATCTCCAATCCTACAACAAAGAAAAAGACTGCCATCAGTCCGTCGTTTATCCAGTGTAGAAAATCTTTCTCAATCTTAAAATCACCGAATCCGAAACTTACCTTACTTGCCCAAATGCTAAAATATGATGAAGATATTGGACTATTTGCCCATACAATTGCAGCTATTGCTACGGCAATTAATAAAAGCCCACTTGCTTGCTCCAGTTCAAAGAACCTTATCGCAGGTCTTAAAATCTTTCGAATTCTTGGATTCTCAACTACTTCAATTTTTTTCTTCATTCTATATTATTTTCCTATTATTGATGAGCATAATTAACATACGATTTTCCGTATTAAACTCTTAATTTTACAAATCTAAGGAGCTTTAAATCATATAACCAAAAAAATCATTCTTTTGTTCACAACAAGGGAAACCACTGATTTTAATTTCTTTTGTGTTAACTGTTCGATTCTGACTTTATTTCACTTAAAAATAATAAGATTGTAAAAAATATTATTTTTCATCTTGATTTTCATTAATCAAATTGTTATATTTACATTGCAATATAAAAAACTCTGTATTTTGTTGATTTTTAGTCATTTATCAATAGAATACATAAAATTTCTATATTACACTCCACCTACACTCTAACTCCACTTTACATACACTATAACTTCACTTTTCTAAGGCTCTTCTTGGGTTTTACTTGGTCTTACAATAGTACCACTTTATATGCCCCCATATTTAACCTTAACTAATTTGTATTACTAATTTACTACATTTTTATACAAAAATTGATTCAAGAATATTCGGTAATTTCCGTTGGTAATGATAATTGATTTTTTGCATTTTCATATTTGCAATTTCTGATTATATTGAATGAAATAATTACTAATTTAAGAATGACTTTCCCTTTTTATTCATGTCATTTTTTAGAAAATTTTAAATATACAGCTTTATGTATAATACTCTTTCCCTGAGCCTTAAGTGTCCTCATTGTAGTATATCATTGATGGATACTGAAAAACTTGTCGATAATGAGGCAAGTATAGCTTTGCAAATTGATATTGCAAACGTGAAAGGAAAAATCAACCTCAGCTCTATCTATGGGAGTTTTAAATATTCCTGCGATATAGAAAATCCTGTTGACAATGTTGCTGTATTTTCATGTCCTCACTGCGGAAAGGAAATTAAAACCTCCACCGAGTGTAAGCTCTGCAATGCACCCATGGCTTCTCTCGTCCTTGATATTGGCGGAAAAGTAAGCTTCTGCACACGTTCAGGCTGCCAGAATCATACAGTCGAAATAGAAGACCTTGATAATGCACTGAGAAAATTTCATCAGGTTTATGGCTTTGAAAGTTCTTTGCCCGAAAGAAAACCTGGCGAGATTCATACTCATGTCCACGTAGATGAGGATTTAGAAATTCTTGAAACAGGAACTTTTCTGCAGGCATATTGTCCCCATTGCAGAAAAAGTCTTATCGAAGCTGAAATGCTTAAATTAAAGCTCGTTAATGAAAAGAATGAATCGGGTGATATTCTACTCAGCCCGTATCTGAATGTCTTTTCTGCAAAATCAACTTTATTCCTTACAGAAGGTAAACCGGTAGGTGATTTACGCTGTTTTCACTGCGACAATACTCTTATGGTTGAAGAAAAGAAATGCGATTCCTGCGGATCGCCTGTTTGCGGCGTTTCCATCAGCGCCCGTTCTAAACTAATTGACTTTTTCATCTGCTCTAAAAAAGGTTGCAGATGGCACGGACTAAGCGAAGAAGATATCAACAATATCAAACTCGATGAAAGCCTTGAATGGTAGTCCGCTGTTTTACTTTTTAATATTAACTTTATTTTTCATATGAGAGTCTTACGAATCAATAAAAAAGAGGATAAAGCTGTAAATAAAAATACGGTTGACCTCACACTTCTCGATGCGTTAATCAATAAATACAGATACAAGAAGGGCAACCTTATTCCATTGCTTCAGGGCACACAGAATATTTTCGGTTACATTCCTAAAGATGCATTCCTCTACATTTCAAAGGAAACAGGTCTTAAGGTCAGCGATATGTACGGTGTAGTAACATTCTATGCACAGTTCAGGCTTATACCCGCAGGAAAGTATATTATGAAAATGTGTCATGGCACAGCTTGTCACGTGCAGAATGTCAAAAAGGTTACGGAAGATGTTCAGAATTTCCTTAAAGTAAAAGATGGTGAAACTACGGAGGACGGTATCTTTACACTCGAAACCGTTGCTTGCCTTGGCTGCTGCTCTCTTGCTCCAGTGATGATGATCAGCGATGAAACTTACGGTAAGCTTAGCGGTAAGAAAGCCGTCGAAGTAATAAAGGAAATAAAGCGCAGGGAGACACTTGCCGCTAAACAGCAAATATCTAATAACTAAAGTAGAAAAGAAAATTTAATTATATGTCACAAACACAAATTATAGTAGGTCTTGGAAGCTGCGGTCTTGCAGCCGGAGCAGGTAAGGTCTATGATGAACTGCTTAGAATACGCGAAGCTGATAATCTCGATTTTAATCTCAAGAAAACAAGCTGCATCGGTATGTGTTTCAAAGAGCCGCTTGTAGAGATTATAGACGATTCCGGTCATTATCTCTACGGTGAAGTCGATGTTAAAAGAGCCGATGAAATAATTGAAAAGCATCTCGTGAATTATACTCCTGTCAAAGAATATCTTGTAAAGTCAGATGTTATTGAAACAGGATTCAATGATTATTTCGAGGGACAGGTTAAGATTGCTCTGCGTAACTGCGGAAACATAGACCCTGAAAGCATTGATGAATATGAAGCTCGCGGCGGGTACGAAGCTGTTAAAAAGATTGTGACTGAAAAACTCGGTGCTCAGGATGTCATAAAAACCGTTCTTGATTCAGGTCTTCGTGGACGTGGCGGCGGAGGTTTCCCAACAGGTATGAAATGGAAGTTTGCTAATAATAGTCAGTCCAAAGAAAAGTATATAATATGTAATGCTGACGAAGGCGACCCTGGTGCATTTATGGATAGGTCAGTTCTTGAAGGTGATCCGCATTCAGTACTCGAAGGAATGATAATAGGTGCTTTTGCAATCGGTGCCAGCGATGGTGTTATTTATTGCCGTGCTGAGTATCCTCTTGCTATCAAGCGTCTAAATATAGCAATCGGACAGGCACGCGAAAGGGGATATCTTGGAAAGAATATCCTGGGTCTCGAAGATTTTAGTTTCGATATATATATAAAAGAAGGTGCCGGGGCTTTTGTATGCGGTGAAGAGACTGCACTTATTGCATCCGTTGAAGGCGAACGCGGTATGCCCCGTAAGCGTCCTCCGTTTCCCGCAGTTTCAGGCTTATGGAAGAAACCTACTAATATAAATAATGTCGAAACATACGCAAATATTCCTTGGATAATTACGAACGGTGCTGAAGCTTATGCTGCATATGGTACTGAAAAAAGCAAAGGTACAAAGGTTTTTGCTTTAACAGGCAAGATTAAAAACGGCGGTCTCGTTGAAGTGCCGATGGGTATAACGATTAAAGACATTATTTATAAACTCGGCGGTGGTATTATAGACGATAAGAAATTTAAAGCCGTTCAGCTTGGAGGTCCGTCAGGTGGATGTATTCCTGAATATCTCTCAGATACAATTGTTGATTACGATTCAGTTAACGCTACAGGCGCAATCATGGGCTCAGGCGGAATGGTTGTCATGGATGAAACCACCTGTATGGTTGATGTAGCAAGGTTCTTCCTTGAATTTACTTGCAAAGAGTCCTGCGGTAAATGTACCTTCTGCAGGATTGGAACTAAGCGCATGCTTGAAATTCTTACACGTATTACAGATGGCGAAGGTCGTCAGGGTGATCTTGAAAAGCTTGAAGAACTTGCTTATCAGATAAAGGATGCTTCTCTTTGCGGTCTTGGTCAAACTGCACCAAATCCTGTTTTAACTACTATAAAGTATTTCCGCGATGAATATGAAGCTCATATTAACAACAAAAAGTGTCCTGCTCTTTGCTGTAAGAAACTTCTTACTTATGAAATTGTAGCCGATAAGTGTACCGGTTGTATGGTATGCAGGCGCGGATGCCCAACAGAAGCCATAACAGGCGAAAAGAAACAAGTACACTTTATTCATCAGGATAAATGTATTCAGTGCGGCGATTGTTACTCTAAGTGCAAGTTTGATTCAATAATCGTTTATTAAATTCTAAATCAAAAGTTTCTATATAAATGGATAATAAATTAAATATAATTCTAAACGGTAAGATAGTTAATGGTTACGAAGGAGAAACAATCCTCCAGCTCGCTAAGCGCAACAGTATTGAGATTCCTACACTGTGCAACGACGAAAGGCTTACTCCTTTCTCTTCTTGTTTCGTATGTGTCGTTGAAGTTGAAGGTACACGCGGTCTTCAGCCGTCATGTTCAACGAAGATAGTTGAAGGCATGAAAATTAATACAGATAATGAAAAGGTGCATAAATCGCGAAAGTCAGCTCTCGAACTTCTTCTTTCGAATCATTATGCCGATTGCACCGCTCCCTGTAAACAGACTTGCCCCGCAGGTGTTGATGTTCAAGGATACATTGCCCTTATTAACAAAGGTATGTATCGCGATGCAGTTGGACTCATTAAGGAAACAAACCCACTACCTGCAATCTGCGGAAGAGTGTGCGTGCGTCCCTGCGAGGTTGCCTGCAGAAGAAATCTTCTCGAGGATAAAGGTGTCGGAATAGATTATCTGAAAAGATACGCAACAGATATGGATTTTGAATCAAGCGATAAATACATGCCAGTATGTAAACCTGCATCAGGCAAAAAAGTAGCAGTTATTGGTGCAGGTCCCGGCGGACTTTCTTCCGCATACTATCTTGCACTCGAAGGACATTCTGTAGAAATTTATGAATCAAGTCCCCATCCCGGAGGTATGCTTCGTTACGGAATTCCTCCTTATCGTCTGCCGAATGACATCATAGATAAAGAAACCGAAAGCATAGAGCAAATGGGTGTTAAGATTAATTATAATGTAAGACTCGGTGATTCTTTAAGCTATAAGGATTTAAGAGGCAAATATGATTCTGTCATTCTTGCCATCGGTTCTCAGAATGGTACAAGCATCGGATGCGATAATGATAAAGCTGATGGAGT
>Ga0172380_10003809_pt1 | contig 20181 bp, 24 predicted proteins | sample Leawe162metaG_FD_119747 | JGI IMG/M metagenome (GOLD analysis project Ga0172380, IMG submission 119747) | Leachate microbial communities from a municipal landfill in Southern Ontario, Canada - Leachate well 162 metaG | ecosystem: Engineered > Solid waste > Landfill > Unclassified | place... | reverse complement strand
AGGTCCTTGGGTGTAATTGCTGCCCGTTTGCGCACCCTGACTCAGATTCACAGGTGTTGAACTACTCACCTCCCATTTACGGCCGGTGTATCCTTGCGCAGCATTCGCCTCAGGCACCACTGTTGCAGGGGTATCGTCCGTAGGCACGCCATCCGTCTGTGACATTGAAGGCGTGTTTGTGGTCTTCGCCGCGACAGGCGGACGAGCTGGTGTACCCGCATTCGTCGGTGTTTCTGCGACGGCTGTCGGAACATCGGTTTGAGTGCCATCATCTGTCACCGATGGCGAACCGTTGCCCGTCACTGTCGCAGGTGTATCGTCCGTCTGCGTCGCAACTGGCGTTGTGGTTTTCGTTGTTGTACCTGCTAAAGGCCTAGGTACATCGGATCCCGTCGCACGATCGTGTTCATCAATAACTAATGATTCACTATTAGGAATAACAGCATACGCTGTAGCACCATCTTTCCCTTTTATTTCGACCATTTGAGCACATGCATCATCCCCGCTTAGAAGTAAATTGAATAAGGTTACCAGCTGCGGATCTGCTTGCTCTTGGCACTCAGATATTAACGTCTTTAATCGCGCTTGACGCTCCTTAACTGGCGTCTCGACAACAGTGACTTCAGCAGCATCAGCAAAGGGTAACGTGACCCGCCCGATCGATGTTGCATCAGTTGTTTGCGTGCCGATATTATTAACATGCGACTCGTTAGGGGTCTTAACTTGATCTTCTGAAACCAGATTAATGTCTGGATCCTTGGAAGAGTTAATAAAGACATACCAACTGTTATGAAAGTTATTAACGTTGTTAAAACAGTTATTAAAAACATCTCCGCGTTCGGTGTCTTTGTCCGTCACATCTTCTGTATGCTTAGGTTCCGGTAGCTCGGCCAGGGGAGGTAAATGAAAAGGGCGCTTAGTTGGTAAATCTTTGGGGGCATCAACTTTAGGCGGCTCAAGCGGGGCTTTTTTCTTCTCTTTATCGCCAGCGACAAATTGGGAGCCACCATACATAGCTATCGCAGATGCATTACCATACATCACTACAAATACCGTCGGTAATAAACTAAATCCTAAGGTGAAGGGAGCTAACACAGTACCGATTGTTACGGCACCGGCGATAGCAGCCAAATGAAACTTAGCCTTTTTCTCTGTGCTCACTCTATTTGATTTTTTAGTGCTTTCTTTAATCTTTTTAGGCTTAGCTTTAGAATGAGGCTCTTCCGTCTCCAAAATACTAGGGGCAGTAGAGACACTCTCTGGAATTTGAGGTTCCGCAGATCTAAGTGTTGGAGCTCTAACGTCCAATAAAGAGGTAGATCGTGCTATATTCCTAGGTAGAGCCTCACAGTCTAAACGTGATAACTCTGGCATAGAAGTACTACGAGTCAACGCTGGATTAAGTGCCATATTAAAATCTCATCTTTTCAAATAAATTAATGCTTAACCGTCTCACATTATCTTCGGAATAATCTTGCTCAGCTATTGTGAGAGTAAGAAATCCATCAACACGAATAAATACACCTTTTGAGGCCATTTCAAATTGTAAAATAAGATCAATAACGGCCTCCAAGTTAACGAGATGTATTAACTGGAAAAAAGGAAAAACTGGCAGCAATAGATTGTCTGGGTAATCTCTAAAAATAACACTCTCATTTTTTTCGAGGCGCTGTAAAAATTGTTGAATGTAGTCACACGTTCTAGTTTTCATTTACTTTGGACAAACCAATACAAGGTCATTATTAGTTAACGACAATATTTCTTCAACACTAAGACTAGTTTTAAACATAGTACAAGATGCCATCAGAACTAACGTTTTCGGTAATGAAGATAAACTAGTTTTCAAATAGTTAGCATCAATAATGAGTGTATCCACTTTTAACAATGCAGATATGTTGAAATCTCCTATAATAAGTTTGCAACTCATTAACAGAGGCAACTCATCTATATCCATCTCAGGATATGATTTAAACGCTAATCCATACTGGCTTAAGACTTGAGTGATTACATAGGATAAGTAATCCTGTTCGAGATGGTTCACATCCAAACCGAGCAACCTGCCTGCTTCGCATAAAGAAACATATAGTTCAGCCTCAATACCAACATGCTTTAAGCTGAGTAATATGAAATCCTGCTGCTGAAATCGATGACATACAGCCCCCACATCAACTCTAATCTCTTGATTATTAAAAGTTGTCCCAGCAATCTGATTAACTGCTCGGTACATTGCTGGTTTCATCTCATATTTTGGCATGAGAGTGACGCGCTCTTGTTTCATATATTTCACCGATTCCTAGATAACAGTGCTAATACATCCATACTCATTTTAAAATCTATATCATCGATCCAATCACGTATTCCAGCAGGTGTTTTGCAAACAAAGTCATAAAGCTGTTGATAAGCATCTTTCGAAGTCACCTCTTCAAAATCAACACTTTGTACTAATGTTAAAATAAAGGTAATTTTATGAAATTGACTATCTAGTATCCCTTCTACCACAATCGCTTTAACTGTTGTTTCAGAATAATCGCGCAACATAGCAAACCATTCGATTACCGCTTGTTTATCGGCATATATCTCCACATCAGATAATCTATTCCAACTAAGCCGTTCTGACTTAGCCTTTAATAACTGATAAGGATCAAGTGTTTTACCCTGTAAATGACAATGCGAGATACGAATATGGCGATTATTTTTAGGCATTTATACTTTACTCTTGAATATAGTAACGGCGGCATAAAGCCAATAATGACAGTAAACCATCTAAATTATGTTCATAAGCGACAAGTTGCTGCACCGTGCTGCTATTCGCATCCATATTCCCTGCGGAGGACTTAACATCTGCAATATATTTTTTAAGCTGTTTTCTTAACGTTAATGGATACAAGTGCTCACAGTGCTCTGCCGCATGTAATATCCAAAGTTGAGCATCATTTAATGATTTAACATCAAGTAAATTATCAGAGAAACCTTGCCAATCGCGTAACGCCTTGAGCTGATAGCTATTAAGCTGTCGAGCAAATTGCCTTTGCTGATCCAATGTTAAATTTTTACGTTTAACCCGGAACAGACGAGGATATTTTTTAGTTCGCTTGTCGACTTGCTTTATATCTTTTACTCGGCGAGGCTGGCGGTGGTCACCAGCCTTCTGAGTTCGGTTAATATCCGAAATTTTTTCGGTGCGTTGTGTCACGGCAAAAGAAACGGGTCGAAGCATAGTTAATCAGAGCGAGCTTAGGCTCGCTCTGCTCCGTATTATCGGTTAGTCACTAAACTCGCTTTCGCTACAGCTTCAAGGATCTCATTTAACTTCACCGCTTCAGCAGTCAGATCTTGAATATATTGATCAAGCTGAGCATCAAACTTCTCTTTCAAGTCTTTGCTCGCTTGAGTCTCTTCTTGTACTTTCACCTGTTCAGCATTTTGAATTTCGTTTGCATTGCCAACCATACCATCAGCCATTCCACCCATTTGAGTGACAGAGTTGTACTTGGCAGTACGCTGCTGCTGAAGATTAGCACTGTATTGATTAAGCTCTTTTGCTGTTAGATCTGAGACTTTAGGAGACTTATCAACATTAGTGACTTTACCAGACTCAAGATCCGTCGTTTTTAATAACTTGACTCCTCCTGTATCCGCAGCCCCTCGGTCGCCCATTTTGGATAAGTGTTTATCCTTCAGCGTTTTAGTTTGGCCAATTCGAACAGTTGCTGCAGTTGTCATTCCCATGTTAACCACAGATGACGCTAAGGTAATACCGAAGCGTAATTTGGCATCTTGAGATTTATCTTGCGCGAGCATAGTCGCCAACTCTGACGTAGCAACAGCTTCACCAATGCGATTCTTCATCACTTGAGCGCGAACCTGTTGAGACGACTCAATAATTTGTGCTAAAAGTGCCAGTAAATCAGCCATTGAAACCGAGCCTTTGTTGGCCTCTTTCAATGAGTTTTCATAACTGCCCCATGCTTTTTGATCTATCGGCTTGAGATTATTAACAGAAGAAGTCTCTTCAGATTTTGTCGATGGTAGTGACAGTGCACTCATTTGTACTAAATTCATAAATTAACTTCCTCTTACATATTGATTGAAATAATCTTGTCGTTGTATTCGCGCTGATCACTATTAACTTTAAAAAGTGATTCAAAAGCATGGCTTACCGCACGCAACGCCTGATTAAGCATGGTCAAGATTTGCTGGATACGTGTTTCCAACTCCTCTTGGTTTGCTTTAGCAATCTCAAGATCTTTTGTAATGTCGGCAGACTTAATCGCGTAACCGCTACTCACGACTGAAGTTGCATTTGAAGTAACCGAACTTGCTTGAGCAATCTTTGAGGTCAGCTTTTCACCACCACTTGCAAATGACTTAATCTTATCGAGTAAAGGCTCAATCAACTTCATAACTTTGTTGACCATACCCTGAATTTTTGTCGATATAGTGCTGAATGACTTCAACGTTTTAACTGCGTCGACAGCCTTATCAACCATAGTTGCGACTTTCGCAGCCCCACTCGCAACAGCCTTACCCGCAGTCGCCATCATGTTCCCAGGATTGAAACTGACCACCATACTGATAATGCCAATAGCAATCTCTAATCCCATTGATACATAGCCCCTGATCTCTTCAGAGACACCTGCGGCTTCCATAATCTTATCGACAATTTTAGGCAACACGATCGAAGCAATCATGAAACCAATCATCACTGCAGCCATAACAGGATTGAATGGCGCCATTATAATTGCCGCAAGAAAACCTAATCCCATAGCAATCTTGCCCCAAATGCCTTGGCTCTTTTGGGCTTGCTTCTGTTCTTCAATCTGCGCCATACGCTCTTTAAGCGCATCGATCTGAGCATTTTTTTGAATATCTATCAGTGTTTTTTTCGCTTCAGAGTTTTCTTTACCGGTACCAGAAAACGCTTCAGCGGCCAGTTTCATACTCTCTTGCACCATGCGCCAGAGCTGACTATCGGACACTCCAATCGTATTGCCTGGTAAGGGTTGATTCGGCTTAGCCGATTCTGTCGCAGCAGTGTTTTGGCGCTGAACACTCTGGCTCTGTTCATCGACTGTACCAATAATGCTTGGCGCAGCGACGGTAATCATGAATGTACTCATAGTTATTTCCTTTCATGTGACGATACTGGGAATAGATGCGCACTCACTATCAGAGTTACTGAAGTGAGCTTGCACATCTAAATTCTCGCGATGCGAGCGGCATGTTCCCAGTGCTACCATGCCCTTCTATTTTGTACTTAATACAAACACGACTCTTTAGATGTTCCTTGCGAATGCCATTTGTTCATCACGGCAGACCTGAATCCAATACTTAAGGGTCTGCTGCAGCATCTTGACTTGATCGCCGATACGGTTAATTTCTTTAATATCTTCATCAGTAAGCTGTCTAGGCGAGAAGTTTTTATAAAGATCTGTTAAATACTGAGCCTGAATCGTTCCGTCATAATCGAAGGCCTGAGTCACTCCAGGTGGTAAAGGCTTATTTGTGTCCGACGAATTCTGCCAACCAGGACACTTAGCACTGAACAAGTACGCCATCGCATCCATATTGGCTAATTTAGTGAGTAATCCATCAACCTCTGCTTTACTGCCAGTGAGAATGGTCTCGACCTCGGCTGCCGATACTGTTTGATCACCGTTTAACGCGCTCAGCAACACAATTCTTGCCATAGGGCTAATATCGTTAAGGCCGCTGGTGATCCAGCCGCCGGCATTGGGATCGTTATACACAGACGAGGTAAAGCGACTCGATAACTCTGTGGGCGTCGTCGATGAGATATTACCGCCACTCATAGCTGACATAGCTTGGTAAGCAATGCTATCCGTTGGAATTTTCCCCCCCTGAATCGCACTATTCAGAGTACTCCAAACATTATTGACCTTCGCCCCCAATTGCTCAGGGGTAAAATCCCAATTGGTATGACTGCCACTACCAGTTTTTTCCAGTAGAGTCCCCAATTCTTTCAAGAAGTTAGCGTCTTCTAAACCGTACTCTTTACTATTACTCAACACATCGAGCAGCACCAGCTGGAACATGTTCTCGTACTCAATTCCGTTAATCCCGCCCTCTTTCATAGCAGTAAACATCTGCATAATGGCGGCCTCGAATGCAGGTTTTCCACCACTGGTCCACTTATTAACGATGTCTAATTGACTTCCATAGCCCTCAATACTCGTCGCAAGAGCCGAAGCAATAACGGCCTCGGAATGTTGGCCCGCCATAACCATCACCACTTGTTTCTGCTGCGCCGCAACCATTAATAGCGTTGTTACATCCCCCGTTTCGACATCGAGTGAGGCGAGCGCACGGTCAGCAATCGCCAACTTGATTCATTCGCGACAGGCACCATAGCTTTAAGTGGTGCATTTTCGGTTGTAGACGGCACTGTCCACTGGGGCTGAAGACCAGAAACACCATTAATACTCATAGCAAACTCCCTGTTGATTGTTAGATATTTCTAGCAAATGCCATGAGTTCATCCCGGCAGATCTGAATCCAGTACTTAAGGGTCTGCTGGATCATTTTCACTTGATCGCCGATACGGTTAATTTCTTTAATATCTTCATCGGTTAACTCGCGTGGTGGAAAGTCGGTATACATATCTTTAAAATAACCGGAATCCAATCCAACCCCCTCCCAATCAATCACCTTATGCCCATTTTGAGTGACTTCACGCCAACCGCTATCTTCCCCGTGACCATCATTTTTAAAGAGAAAATCCATAGCAGATGTATAACTTCCGCCCGGTGTATTATTTTTAATAAAGTCATTCAACTCACCCACTGACCCAGTGAGAAATAAATTTATCGTATCTTGCGTTACGTCAGGATACTTATTTAAATAGGCAGCCATTAGTGCCATACGTAACATAGGCGAGACACCTGCATCACTTGGATATCCAGCATCACCAATAAACGAATATTTATTTTCAAAATTATTTTTAAAGTGGTCGACTAATGCAGATGGTGCGCCTTGTTTATCTTTTAAAAATGTCAGTACTTCATTACACAGGCTGTCTTTCGGAGCATTTTTCAACATAAAGTCAAAGATAGCTGTACTTTTATCTGCGAATTTCTGTCCATTCCAGCCCTCATGATATCCATGTGAACCAGAACCCGTGCTCTCTAAAAAATGCATCATGTCTTCCATCATCTGTGGCGTGAGATCTGGAAAGTCAGCTGAGTGTGAAATGTAATCCATAATGGCTAGCTGAAATAAATCTTCAATTTCATTACCTGTGATACCATCTTTCAGAAAACCTTCGAACATTTCTCTCATTGCACTTTCGAACATTGGCAGACCGCCAGTTGTCCAACCTTGTATATGTGCTAATTGTTTACCATAAGCTTCAATGCTTCCCGCCAAAGCAGAGGCGATCGCGCTTTCAGAGCTCAGGCCAACCATTGAGCGTACAACTTCTTTCTGATGGGCAGCAAAAGTAGCAAGCGTCTGAAATGGAGATGGCTCACTCTTAGTAAATGGCAGAGCTTTATTTGTTTTTTCTTCTTGCTGGGAGGCAGACTTAACTAACTTTTCTATATCATTTAGATTTTTTTTATCGGCATCAGTCAAAGATGAACTTTTTTGTTCAAAATTTAGCGCATCTGATAACACTCGTGCATTATTCACTATCATTTATAGAGTCTCTACAATTTAAGAATCCTGTATCCTCTTGATGGTACAGGTTGGGAATGCACTCACACAGAACAGCTAAATGTGTGAGTCATGAAATTGGCTTATATCTCAAGAAAAAACTTAGATTCAAATGGTTGTTTCATATTGACTCTGCAATACTATCTATAATTAAGGTAAATACGGGCTCAGCTGCGACTTAAGATAATGATATCGTTGCAGATAGAAATCATTTAAATTATCTTCTTTTACAATAAGCCAGGTAACACTAGCCTCGGTATATTCATTTAACTTATAATGACACAAAGAAATGTTGAGAATAGTTTCATCTAGATCATTTGTCGGGAAAGTCTTTAATATGTTTAGCACTTCCAAAGCTTTTTTAAATTGCCCTTTTTCCAAAAAAATGGCAGCTAGACATCCTGGGCCTCGATGATCATACGGATTTAAACCAACATAGGCAGAAAAAACAATCTCAGCTTCCTTAAATTGGAATTCAGTATAAAACTTAACCCCTAATTCATAAATTGATTTTAGTTGAGTTATTGTGATTTTCTGCGACTTACGCATAGCTGCAATATCTTTTTCAATGACTGTGCCACTCAATAGCTCAAAAAAGTCATCACAGGTTTCACCTGGGCGTATTGTATTTTTTTTCATATAAATTCAATCCAATTTTAACGGTTATTTTACCCGCCGCTGAGTTCGATATCTGTATCCTTGGCGACTTGTAAGATAAAGGCATCAAGTCTAGTAGAAGATTTTACTGCTAATATGGATTCTGGCAGTGATATACCTAGTCTTAAAGCCCAAATGATGGCATGACGTGGATTGTGAATAGCCAATAATGCTACTCCAAGTTTTTGGGTGCACATATTTTTTGACACATTAGAATCGAGTTTAATTCCTAGTGTACTTGACCAGAGATATTGACTTTGATTGAGATATTGCTTGCTCAGCAGCCAAGAGCGATCACTCGCGTCACCTTTGCGAGCTTGGTATATGACTACGCTACCCAATACTTTCACTAAAGCAGTAATTTTTGAACGTCTAGGTGTAAACCATACCTGTACCTCACTCTCGGTTAGTGTTGTAAGCACACTATATTGATCCGGGGAAAGTCGCCGATTGACCAGTAAATAATGTAAGTATGTTTGATGAAGTTTTTTATACTTTTTCATTACCCGTATTCTGAAAAAAATAACTGACAGTTAATGTATCCAACTCTGAAACTAAGCCTTTCAAAAAACGCTCAATATTCAACTTATTTTCACGTTCGATTTCATCAAAGCTAAAAATAATAACCGAGACTCGCTTATTTTTTTCCCCAGTGACGATAACACTGCTCCGTAGCACATTGGGAATAACACTAATTTTGTTATATATTTCGCGGCTCTCAAGCAAGTTTCCCTTCACTATCTCTAACTTACTCAAGCTAGCAAATTTTGACTCAAGCAGATCATTGAGATCTTCTCGTTCAAAATAGAAATTGAATTTTGTTAACACTTCTCTCGCCTGAGCTAAGTGATCTTTATCAACATAGACAAGATGACGATCCTTACTAATAGATAAAGAAGCGGAAACCTGATATCGGGCCAGCAGAACAACCACTTTGTTCGCTGCATCAGCGGAATCAAAATTGGCAACTTCTACTCGGCCCTGATCATTACATCCAAAGAGTACAAGAAAAACTATCCAGTACAGTTTTTTCATCACTGGGCCTTCATGACATCATTTATTGCAGTGGCAGACTTCGAAGCAATTTTAGTTACTGTTTCCTGATACATGCTGTAATGAAATACCGATTGCTGTAAGGCCAACGTATCCTGCAAGGTAATCGTTTTTCCATCATTTATCTTCTGTAAATTATTCATAATCTCTTGAAAACCTTCACCAATATTATTAAAGGTATCTTCAAATACAGAAGGTTGTATCGCTTGTACATTAAGATCTACCATTTCTAAACAACTCTTTAAATCAATACGCTTCACAATGTTTGATATTTAACCGCTGCCATCGTTAGCAAGCAAATGAACAAACTGGAATCAAAGTGAAAAAACACGAGTTTAAAAATAACTTTTTAATACAATGAGTTAATTAATAGACCCCGAGTTATTAGTTAAACTCCTAACCCGTCATATCCAAATATATGCGCTTTAGGAAAGTATTTATCGGCTTCAGTTTTACGCTTTACCCAAAACGTCAACACCTTTCCTTCTCGAAGTAAGTCATTTGTAGTCGAACAGCTTCGCTATGGCCTACAACATAAATATTCTTAATACTTTATCGGGTAGACAATTGATTGCTAAAAGGGCTATAGATGACACCATTAGTCACATGACGAACACGCGTTGCGTTGGATTTAGAATCAATAGCCACTTTTTCAGTGCATTATGGAGCCAGCTTAGTCGGATATACTGGAGACAGTTGATGAACAGATAATAATGAAAGAACATTAAAATTAACTAAATCATTCCTCTTGAATCATCAACTGCAGAAATTTCATTCCTGAATAATGATGTAAATTACTGGCTAGACTTTGATATATGCAACCATGTTATTGAACAGTTTCAGCTTACCGGCCAACACTCGTTCTACATTAGCGATATCTGCGGAAAATTCTGTCACTACTGTTAATTTCTCTTTCTTTATATTGAAGAAAACGTCTTCATCAGACATGAGACTCTCTATTATTTTAGGAGCTTTATTTTTAAGCATGCGTTGATCACGCAAGGGGATTTCAATAAAAGTTTGCAATGTTCTATCATTTATATAAACAAATATCTCCTCTCCGCCATTCAATTCGATTGCGATAGGATCATCACCCTCGATGCGAGATAATAAGCTTGGTGACACATTAAAATCATCTACGAGTGTTTTATAAACAATTTCTCTGAGTTTTTTCATAATACCTTCCGTTTAAAAGTTAATATTTAACTATTCAATGTTAGAGTTGCCCAAAAAGCAGATGGAATTGATCATAAATCCCACCGCCAACTTGTGTAAGTAAAACGATAAATACAACTAATTTAGCCGCCATAGGTAAGCCTGGATCTTGCACACTAAACACAGTTTGCAACAGACCGACAATAACTCCCGTGACGACAAAACTAAGCGAAAAAATAATAATCGCACTCTTGAGAATGTCTAAGCATGCCGCTGTGACATCAATGACGGTCATAATAATCCTCAAGAAAGTTAGTCACTTTGTTATCCTCAAACTGGAATACGTAGTACTTATTGCGAAAAAATACTCGATAGGTGTTCAATTGCGCATATTGGGTAAAATACTCGGGTGCGATTTGGTAATGCAGCATCAACGAAGACAATACAGGTTGGACAGTCATGCCTGCACTCACAGCTCCAATCGCCACAAGTTTAGAACCTAGACTTGGTAATTCCATCTGAGTGACTAAAACTGAAGATTTTTCCTCAATAAAAACCTTATTTATGTGCTGACCTCCCTCCTTTACTTCTAAATTTGAATGAACTGGTACAAAAGCTTTAATAACCGGGTCTTCTTTCTTCTCTCCGGCGGATAAGCCTTTATTAGCATTCGATTCTCGCTGTACTCGAGCCAAAACAGGTACATTAGAGTGAGCAACTGTTAATTCTGATTGCTTTTGAAGATTCACTCCAGACTCCCCCTCCATAGCAGCCAGCTGACTTATTGGTGGTGATTTAATTGGTGACGACAGAGTCGCTGCCGCCATAGACTGGGGTGGTGTCGTCAGTGAGCGCGTAGCCTGTTCTGAATTCACAACTGGTTGCACTACTATCAAGGAGTTACCAACCAGCGTCGTTGACACTTGAGCATTCGCTCCAGACTCTCGTCCGATAACAGCGGATGGCTGACTTATTAGTGGCGACTTAATTGGTGACGACTGAGTCGGTTGAAGCACTGCCGCCATAGACTGGGGTGGTGTCGTCAGTGAGCGCGTAGCCTGTTCTGAATTCACAACTGGTTGCCCTACTATCAAGGATTTGCCAACCAGCATCGTTGACACTTGAGCATTCGCGCCAGACTCTCGTCCGATAACAGCGGGCGGCTGACTTATTAGTGGCGACTTAATTGGTGACGACTGAGTCGGTTGAGGCACTGCCGCAATAGATTGAGGTAATCGCGTCAGTGAGCGCGTAGCCTGTTCTGAATTCACAACTGGGCGCTCTACTATCAAGGATTTGCCGACAGGCGCCTCTAACACTTGAGCATTCACTACTGACTCAAACCCCATTGCCGTAGTAGGTTGCTTTATTAGTGACGACTTGAGTAATGGCTGAGAAAGTTCAGACTTTGCCCTCAGAGGGAGCGTAATCTTATCCGCACCTACTGTTGACTGAGCTGTGTTCAAAGACTTGCTGACTGGCACCGTTGAAGATGACACCTGGGTATTCATCGCAACCTCATCAGTGTTGCTCACTTTTAACTGAGATTGAACATGATTCGCTACTGGTATTGCACGTCTAGGCCGCTGCAAATTAGCCACATTTGCCAATGGTTCACTGGTCTCTAGTTTAAGCCGACTGCCACTAACTGCATCAGACGAATGGATTCTGATAGCTTTACTCGCCGAAAATATATGCTGCCGAAGTGGTACATAAGCCGTGACAGGTACAACATGCCCCCAAATAAAACCCTCTTCATGCTCAGCCTCATGGCTTTCAATGGCCTCCTTTTCACCATCAAATGTTGATGCATCATGAGAAGAAGCCTGCCGTTTTGATAGATTCAAAAGCTGTTCAAATTCGCTCTCTACTGGGCTCAAACAGGCTATTTGGGCAACTGGGGCAAGTCTATCCATCTTTGTCATTTTGTCACTCATCTCTTAACTGTTCTTGGATCTCAGCTAAAGCGTCCTTTCGTTTTTCTTGCCTTCGCTTTTCAGCGATAACAAGGGCAATCTCGGCAGCTAATTCATTAGCATTTTGTTGGGTCACAGACGCATCGAAGAATAAAGACTCGATATGAGACTTAACGCTTTCTCTTCGCTGAAACAAACGAGAAAGCCCATTTAATTCGTCTTTAACGACTAGACTTTTTAACTTTTGTTGCTCATTGGCGATTAATGCCCATGAGGCCTCTATCGAATCCAATAGCTCTTGATGCTTCAAATTTAGTTTGGCTAATTTACGTTGTTGCTTGCCAATTCTGATGTCAACTACATCAATAAGTTGACCAAATTCGATCCATTGCTTGGAGGGTTTCTTCATATTCGACCCCGTCGTAACCTTGCTTCAAAAACTCCATGATATATGGGAAGCGCTCTATCGCTTCGTCGGTCGCCAAATCGTTACCTTTCTCGTACTCGCCGACTCGGATTAACAATTCAACATTAAAATAGCGATACACCATATCTTTGAACTTTTCAGAAAGACTTACATATTGAGGATCCTGAACTTTATTTTGTAGACGGCTCTTGCTCTTTAGTACATCAATAGCAGGATAACGGCCAGTAGAAGCAATTGTCGTTGAGTAGACCAAATGTCCATCAATCAGTGACTTAACTTCATGTGCAATAGGATCTTCATCAATTTCTTTTTCAATCAATACCGTAAAAATTCCAGTCACTGAGCCATGAATAGAGTTACCACAATTCTCTACCAGTCGTGACAGTGCCAAAGAGACTCCGATCGGAATTCCGCCCTCGATGGGAGTACCATCTAACATGGCTTGTGCACGTGCAAAACGTGTCAATGAATCGAAATAGAGCACCACTTTCTTGCCCTGAGCCATGTAATGCCTAGCAATAGATACAGCGACTAAACCCGATCTCACTTTCTCCAACGGATTTGCTTCGGATGTAGACACTATAGTGATCGATTTTTGAATCACAGCAGGACCAATCTCTCCCTCCAAAAACTCAACCACCTCCCTTGCACGCTCACCAATCATGGCGAAAATCACCACATCGGCATCCATGTTATTTGCCATGATCGAAACCGTAGTAGTTTTGCCAGCACCTGCGGGGGCAAATAGGCCCAAACGCTGCCCTACTCCAATGGTGAATAAGCCATCAATAATTTTAATTTTTGTTGGAAAAACAGTGTCGATTGGTGCGCGAATATTAAGCGGTATAGGCTTATCGATAATGGGTAGATCATAGTAATCACCCTCACCGCCCAAATATTGTTCACCATACAATGACTCGCCATAGCAATTAATGACCTTACCAATAAGAGCCGTTTCATTCAGCGGGAAACAGAAGCGCCGCGGGGTAATTTCAACTTTACTTCCCCGTTGAATAGCACCAGGCTGAAGCAACTTAATTTCTACTCTTTTACCAGTAATTTTCATTATCTCACCACGAATACGCTCATTAGCGACTGTGATAATGAAGCACTCCTGCCCCACAAAAGTATTTATACTGACATGACAAATCACTGTATCTTGATAAGATTCTTTAACCTTAAAAAAATGTTTGATCATGACTAGATAACCTTAAATGACACTGATACGTAACGTTTATATTTACGTTTAGTTTCCTTCTTACTCTTAAATAATTCACCTAACCAAGGAATACTTGAAAGGATAGGGACACCATTCTCGACACTATCAGTCACTGTATTGTCAAATCCTCCAAGAATAACGGTCTGCCCTGGTTCAATATAGACTTCTGATGTCAAAGATTGAGAGTTAACTCTAGGCGCCTGAGTAGCTCCGCCTTCTGTCTTATCATCACTCAGTGACTCTTCTATATAGCTAAATTTCGCCTGCACTTTTCCCGATGGCAATAAACGGCCAGTGACATACAAACTATTTTCGGCCTCAATTTTTTGAGTTGATACTTGCTTATCAGATATAAGTACAACTGTAGCCGTTTCTTTTTTACCAAAATGCCCTTGCTGGTTCTCTAAGACTAAGAGATTAGTTTCATATACTCCTCTAGCCATATTATTAGTATACAAAGCTTGAAAATTTTTGAAAAAATCTACTGTATCCGTAAAGGGTGGAACGATAATATCGTACAGACCTCGACTGCCATTCAACCATGAACTATTAACACCTAGTGCTTCAGTTCGTTCTACCGAAACATCATAAACCCGAAGGAAAAATAGCAACTGCTGCCGTTTAACATCAATAAGAGTGGCAATACGCTTAGCTAACTGGATCTCCTCAGGGGTACCACGAACTAGCAATGCATTACTTCCAGGTAATACCTGGACTTTAGAGGTAAACTCATCCTCTTCAAGCTGTTGTTTATCATTTTGGTTAAGTTTTAGTTTATAAGCGCGCTTAACCATTTCTCCATCGCTAATATTCTCAAACTGACCAATTTTCTCAATTGCCGATGAGATTAAAGACTGCGCACCAGGAAAAATAACATTACCGTCATATGAATCAATTTGGCGATCCATAACAGATATATAATCAAACTCGATCCGTGCCAATTCCAAATTATTACCATTCTCTAAAAACTGATTTTTATCAATCATATTAGAGTAGACAACAACGTCATTAACAAACTTACGTGTTCCTGAAATAAAGATAGAGTTGCCACTGCCCACGAGTTCAATTTTCGTCGTATTATTGGCTCTGAACGTACTCTTTAATTCTTTAAGCAGGCTAGCTGGCGTAATATTTCTGGGTTTAAATGCATGATTTATATAAGCCTGACCAGAGTGAACCGTTAGTGTCCCGCCATATACATACCAATCAAAATCATAAACATCAGAAAGCTGGTCCAACAAATCGAGACCGTCACCAGAGAGTGTTTGAGTAATAGGCTGTTTAGCCTTTTTTTCTTCAATATCATCAACTAACTTTAGCTGCATATCCTTAGCTATTGCCGCCAAGGCGCCTTTCAAATCGATATCAGACTGCTTGATAAATACCTTTGCCTGACAAGTAAATGCCGTAAACAAAAGGAAAATAAGTAAGATTCTAGACTTCATCAAGTATCTCCTTCATACGTTCCTGACTAACTTTCATTTGTCTGATACTTTGATTAATAATGGCTTGCTCTACTATTTTCATCGTAAACTCTTCTTCAGTAACATAATCATTTTGCTTACTAGCGTGTACTTTTACTTGGCTATCGGAAAATTGTTCACTTAAATGTACTTCACCAGCAGCTTTGAGTTCTGACTCAAACTGAAGGGCATCCTTTTCTGAAGTGGTTTTAATTTGCTGACTATTCAATGTGACATTCAATAAATTAATGTTACTCATACCCTGCCTTTTTCATTATTTGTTTAAAAACATAAAACTGATCTTGTAACAGCCATAGGTTAAGAATAATAATCATGGTGATAGCTTTAATATCTGCTGTTGTACTAATAGATAAAGAAGCTTTTTTGAAAAAAAGGTCAACATAGCCACAACAAATAGTAATACACAACAACAGAACCATGTATTTACCAGTCACCATAGCCATCATAGTTAAGCTATCAGTGATGTAAAAATACAAAGTATCAAAACCAACATTAGCACCTTGTTCAATATTCTCTGAGATCACCGCCAGCAAAGGTCTAAAAACCACACCAGAGTCCAAGGCATACATCAAAAACATCAAAGAGCTAATCTTAGATAGCGCTTCAGACTCATCAGTAAAACGTTTATCTTGTACAGACTGTTCGTTAAGCAATAATAACTGTTGTATAACACTGCCAACCATACCACTGAGCCAATAAGGTACAGATGAAAACATAGCAAAAATAATAACGCTTAATACCCAAAAAGGAGTTGGAATATTTCCTAAATCACTAGAATCTATAACAATTGCAAGTCCAACAGCAATAGCAAGTGCCGTCGAATTATCAAGATAAAGACGTGTTGGATTATAAATTTTTAAAAATAAAAATAATCCTGCAAATAACAGCCAGTTAGGAAATAAAAGCATGTCCATATCACTGGAGCGCTCTAAATAAAATAGTCCAACTATCAGAAAAATAAAATACTGCGAGTTTTACAGGTGTCGATATTACCGTCGGTGATAACATAGTCATACCTACACCACTGAGAATCACGGCAATTAAAAAATCAATACTCACAAATATCATGTATAGCTTTAGGCCAAACTCGAAACCTTGATACAAATCTAAAATCAGATTACCAAGAAAATATTTTAGTGTATCACTCCCTGAGTCAAAATTAAGTGGAATGTCAATAATGCCAGTTAGTTCATTAGTTTTACGCTGCGCCCTCGCCAACAGTTCAGGGAAAAACTCAAATACATTGCTGACCAGATAATACATAGTCACTTGTTCTGGATTTTTATCCTCAAATAGGGAGGATGATTGCAAGACGTCAGGGTCTATTCCTCCATTAATCTGCTCAATAAAATATGGCTTAACCCTCTCTAATCCGGGTTTTATATCAGGCCAAATACTATTAAGCGCCATTAATGCCGCAAGTAAATTCACTACTATTGTAGGTGGAATTTGTTGTGTACCCACCGCATTTTTAATGATGTTAAGTACAATATTATATTTAACATATCCAGAGAAACAGATAAAAAAGACGGTAGACAACAAGATCAGAGTCAGGAGCAAAATTAAATTTGCTCCTGAAAATGCATTATCTGGATTCAATAATTGCAACATCTATAGCACTCTCTATTGCCCATAATGCATTATAAAATTAAAGTTAAATGTTTCTTGCCGCTGCAGAAATAGAGTCTTTAATTGATTTTAATGTAGTTGTTGAGGTTTGAGCGGTAATGCTTTGATCTGCCATTAACTGTTGTAGCGATAAAGAATCAGATGCACTCAAAATAAGTGTACCATCTTTATCTGGTGTAAATTTTCCATCTTTATCAACACTTCCAGTATGATCGGTAATGAATGTACTGACCTTATCGTCGGCATTATTAACTAAACCGCCAAAAACACCACTTATATACCCAGTTGATAATTGTTGAGCCATTTAATACATCCCTAGTTATTCATACGTTTATTTCTAATGCTTAACATGCCTACTTATACTTAACATGCCTACTTAATTTTAATTTTACATACATGCACAAACTTCTAGATAGCTCTAGAATGCGCAAAATATAAGCCATCTGCGCCAGGCCAAGCCAGTGAAAACTTCTGATAAAACACGGAAAAAGCTCATTAAAAGCACAATCAGCTAATGTATTAATTTATCCTTGGCGCTTTGCGCGTCTGTTGAACACGGCCAAAAACCACTGATTAATATGGTTTTTTAAAAAATCAAATTACCGTAAATCACAATGACCTGTATCTTCTGAACCTTTAAGCTGTAAGCCGCGCCGAACATTCTGCATAGATATTATCTCTTCCCATACATTTAAGTTAAATCAAGCTGCATGACTTATAGTCATTTATATGTTGAATCGACAATTTAAACTCATAAGACTTGCATGGTAACCTTTGCCTTAATATTTCATAAACAATCTTACAATTATATCTAACTAAATATACTAATATTCACTATAAATATTGCAATTAAAATTTTAGGTGTCTATGTCTCTTGTTCCAATTTCAATACGATCTAATCTTGGATTAAGTGTTTCATCGATCGAATTGAGTAATCTTGAAAATATAGATGTGAAAAGCATTAATAAAGTCGACATTTCTCGGTTAGACAAAACATTATTAGTAACAAAAAATCCTGTTAAACGGGAAAAAGTTATAATATTGAAGGATAAAATTAGTGATGCAAAATATGGTCGAATTTTTGATGTAAAGCGAGAAGAAACAAAAAATGAAGTATCAACACTTAGTACTAAAGGATTAACGAAAAGTGTATTAAAAGCATTCAATAAAGATAAACGGCTTGCAAGCATCATTCATAAGACTAATGATAAAACGATTGGCCAATCTGCTATCATTAGAGATTTCCAGCTCGTAGGGGTTAAGCTGACCACTCTCCCTAGCAATTATCGAGAATTATTTGAATTCATAAGAGCAAGCTTCTCAGATAATAGTGTGGTTGATGGCATTTTCAAAAAATATGAAAATCGTGGTCAACTTGATGAAGCTTTAAAACCTAACGCGACTAAAAAAATTCTCTCGATACTTTTTTCATTACCACAAAATCAACAACTGCTTGCCAATCATTTCGGTGGATGTCTTGATGTCACTTGGGATCAATCGAGCATACTGAAGAATATTCAAGTAGGTAAAGATGGGCTATGTTCAACGCTCGCCATAAAATGGTGTGCTGACAAACATCAGGGTGTTCACTTTTTTAATGATATGGACACAAAAGAGGGTTTAGAAGAAGTTGTTAACCTAAAAATAAACAAAGAAGTAGCATCATATTTGCAATCTAGTGGGTTAGCTGTCTCGGAAAATGAAACAAACCTTAATATAAAAAAGGCAGGTTTCCATTTATTGGGTCTTTCTCCCAAAAATAAAGGTTATGGACATGAAGTCGCAGCATTTATCGACGACCAAGCGAAACAGTACAAATATTTCGATCCTAATCTTGGAGAGTTTTCTTTTTCAACGTCAGAAAAAATGAAGTCATTTATTCTGACTTCATCGACCAGAATATATACAGACTTAAAGCTGGATCAAGACTTAATATTAACTGCAGTTGAAGAAAATAATTAGCATAGCTCCGAACATTTCTCTGATTTCCCAGTAAAATCCACTTTTCAAAGAAGGAGGTCGTCATTGCGACCTCCACTATCTGCAACTCTTAATGGAGAAATATTAAGCTAGCCTTTTCACTTCAATTGGTTGCTCGCAGCTTTATAGTGAGGATATTGAGTAACCATTCACTTCCCGACCATTTTTGTCCAGCCGTTTAACACTAACCAATACCAAATGACTATTCAAATTAATGAGTTTTATTTATTATAATCAACATAACGTTGACCATAATAATAAGGACCATGTTATTGCTTAAACTCACGAACCTCCCTAGAGCGTTCGCTATTGCTCCTCGTTAATCCTATCTGTTTTGCATCAATAAGCAAATAGTCATATCTTCCATGTGAATTTTTGACTTTCATAAAATTATCAGGCTTTACATCAAAAGGTCTAAAACCTGCTTGTTCCATCATAACCAGCACTGAATATGGAATTTTTTCATGATTATCTAGATGCTTTGCACCTGGTATTTTTTGAAAAGTAAACACTCTTACTCGTGGAGAGCCACATACTCTATCATCCCTCATAGTAATAAGGTCATTGTTCGCAAAAAATGCATACTTACCATCATAGAAATTATGATTACGATATACATCATTTACTCTTAAGTCGGCATTAGTTAACGCTCCCCACGTACTATCTTGTTTAAAGATCTTATACCCTCTCCCTGTTTTTTTATCGATAAATACTTCTCGATTTGTCCCCTCAAATTTTTCATATTTTCCCGCCTTAGCCTCCTCTTTTAATTGAGATATTATTTCTGGATGACGGATGTTTATTGAGTCAACATGACTTGACAGTGCTAGATGCAATGGCAAAACTTCATGCTGCAGTTGTGGCTTCAACCTTGGTCTTGGTAGTAGTAGTAGTAGTAGTAGTAGTAGTAGTAGTAGTAGTAGTAGTAGTAGTAGTAGTAGTAGTAGTAGTAGTAGTAGTAGTAGTAGTAGTAGTAGTAGTAGTAGT
>Ga0172380_10003808_pt1 | contig 20186 bp, 19 predicted proteins | sample Leawe162metaG_FD_119747 | JGI IMG/M metagenome (GOLD analysis project Ga0172380, IMG submission 119747) | Leachate microbial communities from a municipal landfill in Southern Ontario, Canada - Leachate well 162 metaG | ecosystem: Engineered > Solid waste > Landfill > Unclassified | place... | reverse complement strand
TGCGTAGGAAAGCGCAGTGGAGGCGTGCGAATTTTCAATGACGTCGTGTGGGCTCTCAGCTCGACTCGGATAGCCAGATAGTCCGTCTGTCTGTCGTAGGGAATCGAATTGGTTCGCCCGCCCGGTCACTATCTTGTGCACGTAGGACTGGTGCCCGGTATCCCACAGGATCAGGTCACGCGGACTATCGAACGTGCGATGCAGAGCAAGAGTAAGTTCAACGACGCCGAGGTTCGGCCCCAGGTGACCACCCGTGGCGGACACCTTTTGCACGAGAAATGCCCTGATCTCCGCGGCCAGTTGATCGAGTTGGAGCGGGCTCAACTTCCGCAAATCGCTCGGTTGGTGGATCTGATCCAGCAGTGCCATGCCGACCCCTCCACCATTCGCTCGATTGCTCACGACGGGCATATTGACCCGCGCGTTTGCGTCAACTCCGGCATCACTGGACGTGACGTCGGACCAGTGTATGCCTGAATCGCCCTGACGCTACGACAGCAGCGAGCGCAAGACGTACTGCAGGATCCCACCATTGCGGTAGTAGTCGGCTTCACCCGGAGTATCGATTCGAACAACTGCGTCGAAGCTGAACTCTGTACCGTCCGACCGGGTCGCCGACACCATCACCGTCTTCGGGGTTACACCATCATTGAGCGCAGTGATTCCGCTGACTGAAATCGTCTCTTCACCGGTGAAGCCCAGCGAATCAGCCGACTCTCCCTCGGGGAACTGCAGCGGCAGAACACCCATTCCGATCAGGTTGGAGCGGTGGATTCGCTCGTAGGACTCAGCAATTACGACCCGCACTCCGAGCAACGACGTACCCTTTGCTGCCCAGTCGCGTGACGAACCCGAGCCATATTCCTTGCCCGAGAGAATCACCAACGGTGTACCGGCCTGCGCGTAGGACTGCGCCGCGTCATAGATAAACGCTTGTGGTCCATCGGCCTTGGTGAAGTCGCGGGTGTACCCGCCCTCCACGCCTGGCACGAGTTGATTGCGCAGCCGGATGTTGGCGAACGTGCCACGAATCATCACTTCGTGGTTGCCACGTCGTGAACCGTAGGAGTTGAAGTCCTTGCGGGCGATGCCGTGATCAGCCAGGTACTTACCTGCCGGGGTGTCCGCCTTGATGGAGCCGGCGGGTGAGATGTGGTCAGTCGTGACTGAATCGCCTAGCTTTGCGAGGACGCGCGCTCCACTCACGTCGGTTACCGGTGAGGGCTCCGCGGCCATCCCATCGAAGTAGGGAGGCTTACGGACGTACGTCGACTCGGGGTCCCAATCGAACGTCTTGCCATCCGGCGTCGCCAGCGACTGCCAGTGACGATCGCCAGCGAACACGTCGGCGTAGCGGCGGGTGAACATGTCGGCATCGATCGCCTGCTCAACGACGGCCTGAATCTCCTGCGCGGATGGCCAAATGTCTTTGAGGAACACAGGTTCACCAGCAGGGTCGGTCCCGAGTGGTTCAGTCGCTAAGTCGATGTCCATGGTGCCGGCCAGCGCGTACGCGACAACCAGCGGTGGCGATGCGAGGTAGTTCATCTTCACGTCCGGATTGATCCGGCCTTCAAAGTTCCGGTTGCCGCTGAGTACCGAAACCGCCGCCAGATCAGCGTCGCTGATCGCCTGCGAGATTTCCGGCTGCAATGGACCCGAGTTACCGATGCACGTCGTGCAGCCATAACCAACGAGATCAAAGCCCAACTTCTCTAGGTACGGCGTGAGCCCAGACTTGTCGTAGTAGTCGGTCACGACCTTCGATCCGGGCGCGAGGGTCGTCTTTACCCACGGCTTACGGGTCAGGCCCCGCTCGACCGCGTTCTTCGCCAGCAGGCCAGCACCGAGCATGACCGACGGGTTTGAGGTGTTAGTGCATGACGTGATTGCGGCAATAACCACTGCCCCGTGATCGATCGTCATCGACGTCCCGTCCGCGAGCGTCAGGGCAGTTGGGCGGGATGGCCGACCCGTTGCGGTGGCAACCGGCGCGTGCGGGGCGCCATTCGAAGCCGCCGGATCGATTGCCGGTGAATCAGAGGCGGGAAAGGACTCCTTCTCCGCTTCGTCAATCGCGGAGGACTCCACTGGCGCATGGTCGACAACCGCCGCGCGGAACGCGACCTTGGACTCCGACAGCGGAATCCGGTCCTGTGGTCGCTTTGGTCCAGCGAGTGAAGGAACAACCGAGCCGAGGTCGAGTTCCAAGGTCTCGGAGTACGTCGCTTGGTTGGACGGGTCGTGCCAGAGCCCCTGTTCCTTGCAGTACGCCTCAACGAGTGCGATCTGCTCATCGGTCCGGCCAGTCAGCCGCAGGTAGCGAACGGTCTCGGCATCGATCGGGAAAATGGCTGCAGTCGAGCCGTACTCCGGGCTCATGTTGCCGATGGTCGCGCGGTTCGCCAGCGGAACGCTCGAGACGCCGTCGCCGTAGAACTCGACAAACTTCCCGACCACGCCGTGCTCGCGAAGCAATTCAGTGATGGTCAAGACCAGGTCCGTGGCAGTCGCCCCGGATGGCAGTTCGCCAGTCAACTTGAAGCCAACAACTCGTGGGATCAGCATCGACACGGGCTGACCCAGCATCGCTGCCTCAGCCTCGATTCCGCCGACTCCCCAGCCGAGAACACCGAGCCCGTTCACCATGGTGGTGTGCGAGTCCGTGCCGACGCAGGTGTCCGGGTATGCCTGACCATTGCGCGTCATCACCACGCGTGCGAGTGATTCGATGTTGACCTGGTGCACGATGCCGGTTCCTGGCGGCACGACCTTGAACTCGTCAAACGCGCCCTGACCCCAGCGCAGGAACTTGTAGCGTTCCTCGTTGCGCTCGTACTCAAGCGCAACGTTGAGGTCGAGCGCCTGCGACGTCCCGAAGTGGTCCGCGATGACTGAATGGTCGATCACCAGCTCCGCGGGGGCTAGCGGATTGATCTGATCGGCATTGCCGCCGAGTTCGGTCACCGCCTCGCGCATCGTGGCTAGATCGACGACGCAGGGCACACCGGTGAAGTCCTGCATGACGACGCGGGCGGGGGTGAATTGGATTTCTTCCGTCGGCGACGCGCTGGCGTCCCAGCTACCGAGGGCGCGAATCTGGTCGGCGGTGACGTTAGCGCCGTCCTCTGTGCGCAACAGATTCTCAAGCAAGACTTTATGGGTGAACGGCAGCGACGCCGATCCTTCTACTGCAGCGATCCGAAAGATCTCATGGCTCTCGCCATTGACGACCAACTGCGATTTTGCCCCAAAACTGTCTTTGCTGGCCATCCGTGAATCCTCACCTCGACGTCATAAGCTCGAGGTCAAATCTAGTCGAGGCCAAAGTGGGCCGCCGCAGCGACCACGGTCCCAATGACGGCAGGACAACAACTCCGCTGACATGGACCTCGTGCTGGCGCGGAGTTCGGGCTAGCGACCGGAGGGCAGATCGGCCGGATCGGGCGGATCTACCGGCGGATCTCCGTATTGCTCGGCGACGTACGCCTCGGCGATAGTCGCTTGCGGCTCACCCCTGCGAACAGCGCCAGGCGCGTTGGGCACGGGATCGTCAGCGATCCGCTCACTCGAGATCAACTGCCATGGAACGCTCACGACCATCACGCCTGGGGTGAAACGCAACCTGGTCTTCAATCGGAGCGCAGATTGGTTGTGGAGGAGATTCTCCCACCAGTGGCCCACGACGTACTCAGGGATGTAAACGGTCACCAGATCGCGCGGGCTCGCACGACGCAGCCCGCGCACGTACTCAACGATAGGGCGGGTGATTTCGCGGTACGGCGAGTCCAGGATCTTCAGGGGCACCGAGATGCCTCGCCGCTCCCAATCCGCCGACATCGCCTTGGTATCGCCCGGATCAACCGAGACCGTGACGCCCTCAAGGGTGGACGGCCGACTCGCGCGTGCGTAGGCGAGCGCCCGCAACGTCGGCTTGTGAATCTTGGACACCAGCACGATCGCGTGTACCCGGCTCGGCAAAGTCACCTTCTCGTCAACTGCAGGCTCGAGTTCAAGCGCGACCCGGTCATAGTGCCTGCGAACCGAACGCATGATCACGTAGAGAATCGGCATCGCGATCACCACGAGATACGCGCCGTTGGTGAACTTCGTCGCTAGCACGATGATGAGCACCGATCCTGTAAGGCAGAAACCGAACGCATTCACCGCTCGTGAGCGCTTCATCTTCGCCCGCGCCTTCGAATCTGTCTCTTGCGCGAGATGTCGATTCCAGTGCTTCACCATGCCAATCTGACTCAAGGTGAACGACACAAAGACACCGATCACGTAGAGCTGGATCAAGGCAGAAACGCTTGCGTCATAGACGATGATCAGAATGATCGCAGCGCCCGCAAGGAACACGATGCCGTTACTGAAAGCAAGCCGATCACCACGTGTATGCAACTGCCGCGGGAGGTAGCCGTCGCGGGCCAGGATCGATCCGAGCACGGGGAAGCCGTTGAAGGCAGTATTCGCCGCCAACACGAGGATGAGCGCAGTAACGATTGAGATATAGAAGAAGCCTGGCTGGAAGTCAGCAAACACCGCCTGTGAGACCTGCGCGATAACAGTCTTCTGCGTCTCACCCGCCGGGAGCCCGATGAGGTCGGAATCGTGTTCGGCGACCTTCACGTTCGTTTGAATCGCCAACCAGGTAATGGCAGTGAACATTGACATCGAGATCACACCGAGCAACAGCAGTGTGGTTGCGGCGTTCTTGGATTTGGGCTTTCGAAACGCTGGAACACCGTTGGCGATTGCTTCAATACCGGTGAGGGCCGTCGTACCTGAAGAGAAGGCTCGCGCCAACACAAATATGAGGAAGACGCCCGTGGCAGTGGTCTCGGCTTGAATCTCCCAATTCGCGCTCTCAGCCTGGATCTGGTTGCCGCGACTGATCTGCCAAATCCCCCAGCCGACCATCGCGATGATCCCGAGAATGAATCCGTAAGTCGGGATCGCGAACGCAGTGCCCGACTCGCGAACGCCACGCAGATTCATCAGGGTCACGATGACGATCAGGCCGATTGCGAGTAAGACGCCCGATTTACCGAAACTCGGAAAGACCGAAGAGATGTTAGCGACGGCGGACGAGATTGATACCGCGACTGTGAGCACGTAGTCGACCATCAACGCACTGGCAACAAAGACGCCCGCACGCTCGCCGAGGTTGGTCGAGACGACTTCGTAGTCGCCACCGCCACTCGGATACGCCCGGACGTTCTGCCGATACGAAGCGACCACCGTGAAGAACACGATGATGACGCCGATCGCGATCCACGGCGTAAACGCGTAGAGCGCGAACCCACCCACTGACAGCATCAGCAGGATCTCTTGCGTCGCGTACGCATTTGAAGACAACGCATCGGAAGCGAACACCGGCAATGCGATGCGCTTTGGAAGTAGCGTCGAATGAATATTCTCGCTACGTAAAGCCCGGCCGAAGAAGAAGCGCTTCGCTGGGCCTGTCACTTGTGCCACGTCGAGCGATGTTATGCCTGTGGTTGGGGTGCACGCGCTACGGGCAGGCGTGTAGCGTCATTCCTTGTGCACATCGTCATCATGGGTTGCGGACGCGTTGGCTCGCGACTCGCCGGGAAGCTTGACGTTATGGGTCGCTCAGTCACAGTGATTGACCAAGACCCAGAAGCGTTTCGAAAGCTCGGCCCCAACTTCCGCGGCAAAACCATTACCGCGATCGGTTTCGACCGTGATGCTCTAATGCAGGCAGGCATCGAAGAGGCCAGCGCATTCGCGGCAGTGAGTAGCGGCGATAACTCAAACATCATTGCCGCACGGGTTGCTCGCGAGACATTTGGTGTGGAGACGGTCGTAGCGCGGATTTATGACCCGCGGCGAGCTGAGATCTACGAACGGCTAGGAATTCCGACAGTCGCGACTGTCGCCTGGACAACCGGGCAGATTCTTCGCCGAATCGACCCAAGCGGTGCCATTGAGGAATGGCGCGACTCGACGGGAACGCTTGTGTTGGCAGAGGTCGCTTTTGATGTCAGTTGGATCGGACAACCGGCCGCGAACGTCATAGGTGGCACGGGGGCTCGAATCGCTTTCATCACCCGCTACGGCCAAGCCATGCTGACCGATGAGCAGACCGTCCTTCAGGAGGGCGACCTGCTGCACGTGCTTTGCCATCCGGAAGACAAGTCCGCACTTGTCGCCGTTGCGAGCGCTGGGCCGGAGGCCGTCGCATGAAGGTAGCGATTGCCGGGGCAGGCAAAGTGGGCCGCTCCATTGCGCGCGAACTCATCGCAAACGACCACGAAGTCCTCCTGCTCGACAAAGACGCCGGCAAGGCCAAACAAGGGGCCGCTAGCGGCGCTTCAGTTCTCGTCGTCGACGCGTGCGAGATCTCTTCATTGGAAGAAGCAGGACTCCCCTCGTGCCAAGTCGTGATCGCAGCGACCGGCGACGACAAAGTCAACCTCGTCGTTGCACTACTGGCTAAGACGGAGTACGGAGTTCCCCGCGTCGTTGCGCGGGTGAATCACCCCAAGAACGAGTGGTTGTTTGACGATTCGTGGGGAGTCGACGTTGCAGTGTCGACGCCGCGCATGTTGTCCGCATTGGTCGAAGAAGCTGTGACCGTTGGCGATCTGGTCCGCCTCATGACCTTCCGTCAAGGTGATGCCAACCTGGTTGAGCTCACTCTGGCACCCGAATCGCCAGTCGTAGGTAAGCGGGTCGACGAAGTCACCTGGCCCATTGACACCGCCCTAGTGGCGATCGTGCGGGAGAGCCGCGTCATCACGCCGACCCCCGATGACACCCTCGAGGCTGGCGATGAACTTCTGTTCGTCAGCGCCGAAGACCAGGAAGAAGCGCTCGAGGACTTACTCGCGGTCTGACCTAGCAGGTCAGGCGGGGTTTGGTTCTGCTTCGGCCTTCTGGCGCTGGTGGTAGTCAGCTAGCGCCGGCTTCACCAGTCGGTAGGTCACGAGACCAACCAACAACATGAGCGGCCAGCCGAGCACGATCTTTGCAACCCCTAGCGCGCCAACCATCTCGGCAAAGTAGAGGGGCAGCTGAATTGCCAGCTTCAGCGCGAACATTCCTGCCCACAGCCAGGTGGCAATGACGTATGCGCGGCGTAACTGCGGATCACTTCGCCACCCCGAGATGTCTCCGGTTGCCGCACCAACACCGACGCCAACGAGCGGCCATCGCACGAGGTTAGAAACGGCAAATGCGAGGCCGTATGCCATGTTGATGAGCAGACCTGGGAGGAAGAAGTCAGCAGCGTTGCCGGTCCGCGACGCGATGAAAGCCGAGAGCGCGACCCCGCCAAATCCGCCCAATACCTGCTGCAGACTCTGCTTGCGCAGGATTCGCCAGATCGCGATGATCGCGCCTGCACCAAGCGCACACCAAATTGAGACAGTGAGGTTCTGTGAGGTCGCGAGGTAGGAGATGACGAATACAAGTGCGGGCAGACTTGAATCGATAATTCCGCGCCAGCCGCCGATCGCGTCGGCGAGCATTCCGCTGCCGATCGGAACATCTGTGCGCAGTTCCTCGCCGAGGGAGCCAATCGGGCCCGGCAGGGGCATCCCCGAGCCCGGACTTGTGGGATCGGGGGTTAGTTCATCATCCTTCTGGGGTTCTTGACTCACCTGTCACTACTCACCGGCAGCGACGGCGCGCAACGAATAGCGCGGGTTGTAGATCGTGCGGCGCCCGCCGACGGTGTTCATCCGGCCCGTCGCGGTCAGAACACGACCTGCTTCGATGCCTTGAATGTGTCGACGACCAAGCCAGACAAGAACCACCCGACCGGAGCCGTCGTAGACCTCGGCTTCAACTGTGGGAACACTCTCGGCGGGTTTCATCGTGACCGATCGCAGCGGACCACAAATCGTCACGACATCGCCGCAATTGCACGAATCGATGGGATTTGCACCGGCGCTTCGGGAGGTCTCCTTCAACTCCGCGGCTTCAATTTCTTCGTCGCTGGAGCCTAGGCGGCGCCACAGCCGACGCATCGCAGAGTCGTCAGTCGTCTCGGGCATACCGCAAGGCTAACCCCAACCGGGTCACGTGCATAGATCATGTGGGATCAGCCACGTTTAGTCATGACGGCGCCCCTAGCGCACGGAGCCGGAAACTGGTGTGATGACCCGATGAGAGCCCTCGTTCCCGACATCATCGAAGACCTCAGCGACTCCGATCTTGACCACGTGTACGCGTGGCCGGCGCAACGCGATCAGACGTGGCTACGAATGAACTTCGCGGCCAGCATCGATGGCTGCGTCACCGACAATGACGGCCTATCAGCTGGGGTCTCAAGCCCCGACGACAAGCGCGTCTTTGCCCTCCTACGCGCAACCTGCGATGCCGTTCTGGTGGGGGCGGGCACTGCCCGTGCCGAGGGCTACGGCCCCGTGAAAGTGCGTGAATCGATGTCAGAACTTCGGCGCAGGGCAGGAATGACAACTCCACCGCGCCTGGTCATCATCACCAATTCCGGGAACCTTGACCCCGCGAGTTCCGCGTTTGTGGAGGCAGATCCGCGTGCCCGCACCATCGTTGTGACCCGAGGTGAGTCGCACGGAACTGCCGGTAGCGGCCCCGCGCGACTCACCGAACTTGCCCAGGTAGCAGACATCGTTCTTGCCGGTGAAGAACATGTCGATCTGGTGTCAGCAAGAACCAAACTTGCGAACCTCGGGCTTCACCGCCTCCTCTGCGAAGGGGGGCCGAGCCTCTTCGGTGACATGCTGACCGCCGGCGTTGTCGACGACCTATGCCTCACAACGAGTCCGCTGATCGCCGGACAATCAGCCGAAAATCGGACCACGCTAGTCGGCCAGGACGCCCTACCGAGGCACCACGATGCCACCCTGGCGAGCCTGGTCCAGGCGAACGATTCGCTCCTCGCGCGTTGGCTTCTGCGCAAATAGCCGCTACCCCGCCGACGACGGTGGCCTCGTTTCGAACAACTTCGCGCTACCGCCCGAAGATGTCATCGAGTGAGTAAGTCGCCGGGACTTCTAGCTGCTCGTAGGTGCACGACTCGGGATCGCGATCGGGGCGCCAATTGCGAAAACGGGCGGTGTGCCGAAATCGGGTCCCCTGCATGTGGTCGTATGCAACCTCAACCACGAGTTCGGGCCGCAACGGCTGCCACGTCAAGTCCTTGCCAGCATTCCAACGTGACTCGCCGCCCGGTAGCCGGGTGTGGCTATCGGAGGCATGCTCGACGAGCCAAGGATGCTCGCTGGCTGAGTCCTCAGTCATTCGGTACGGCTCGAGAAACTCAACAAGTTCCGCGCGCTTGGCCATAGTGAACGATGCGCTGACACCGACTTGGTTGAGATTCCCCGCTTCGTCGTAGAGGCCAAGGAGGAGCGATCCAACGACTGGCCCGGACTTGTGCCAACGAAATCCCGCCACTACGCAGTCAGCCGTCCGATCATGTTTAATCTTGATCATGCTGCGCTTGTTGGGCTCATACTCCCCGTCAGGCGACTTCGCGATGATGCCGTCGAGACCCGCACCTTCAAAGTTGTGAAACCACTCTTGCGCAGTGCCAACGTCGCCCGTGGCAGGCGCGAGGTGAATTCCCTCGCTGCCACCGACATGGCGCGCGAGGAGATTGCGTCGATCTTCAAACCGCTGCCCCATGAGATCACGATCATCAAGCGCCAACAGATCAAAAGCGACGAACGACGCAGGCGTCTGCGCGGCAAGGAGTTGGACCCTCGACTCAGCGGGATGAATCCGATTGAGGAGCGCGTCAAACTCCAGATGACCATGTGCGGCGATGATGATCTCGCCATCAACGACGCACTGCTGTGGCAATCCGGCCAGCACGTTTCTCACGACTTCCGGGAAATAGCGAGTTAGCGGCTTCTCATTTCGCGAACCGATGACAACCTCATCGCCATCGCGGAAGATGATCGCGCGAAAGCCATCCCACTTCCCCTCGTAGTGCATTCCCGGTGGAATCTGCTTCGCCGGCTTGGCCAGCATCGGAGAAACCGGAGGCATTACCGGTAACCTCATGCGCTACTTCCCTTCCGGACCAATGGCGCCGACGGCCGGATCAGACTCGCTCGATGGCGCATCTTCCTGCGCGACCGCGGGGGCCTTTGGTTTTGCCCGTCGGCTGGGCTGAACACGAAGCGGCTCGCCGGCCATCTTTGGGTAATCCGGTGGGTACGGCATGTCCTCAAGCCCACGGTCACGGACGTCCCGCTCATACATCTCAACAAGGGGTGCCATATCGAATTCGACGTCATCAATTTGAGCGTGGAGATCACCGATCCGAGCGAACCGTTCCGGAACTGTCCGCACGGTGAAGTCGCTCGGCACGATGTCGGGGAGTTCTTCCCAAAGGACGGGAGTTGACACAGGTGCGCCTGGGCGCGGTCGAATCGAGTAGGCCGACGCGATCGTTCGGTCACGCGAATTCTGGTTGTAGTCAACGAATATTTTCTCGCCGCGCTCCTCCTTCCACCACTTCGTCGTGACGAGTTCTGGCGCGCGGCGTTCAAGTTCGCGGCCGAAGGCGATCGCCGCGTGGCGCATATCGACGAAGTCCCACCGCGGCTCGACACGAAGGTAGATGTGAATGCCGCGCCCGCCTGAAGTCTTCGGGAATCCGCGATACCCGAATTCGTCGAGTAGTTCGTGCGCCATTTGCGCGACTCGCACCGCATCCGCGAAGTCGGTCCCTGGTTGCGGATCAAGGTCAATGCGGAGTTCGTCTGGTGAGTCGACGTCGCTTTCGCGGACAGGCCACGGATGAAAAGTGATCGTGCCAAGGTTGGCGGCCCAGGCAATGACTGCCAACTTGTCGGGGCATACCTCATCGGCGAACCGCCCGGAGGGGAACGTGATCCGGGCAGTTTCGACCCAGTCGGGGGCACCCTTGGGAATGCGCTTTTGGTAGAACGCTTCCTTCGCAGGGCCCATCCGTTGGCTGATCTCAACGCCAGGACGAACGCCACCTGGCCAGCGTTCCAGGGTCGTCGGCCGATCCCGCAGCGCCCGCAGGATTCCCGGGCCCACACTTAGGTAGTAGTCGATCATCTCGCGCTTGGTGATTCCGACGTCGTCGAACAGCGGCCGATCCGGATTCGAGACGCGAACGGGTATTCCCTCGACGTCGATCTCGATCGGACTCCCGAAACTCGCCACGAACTGACGGTACCGGCCCACGCGCTGCTCGCGCCCGGCAAGCGGCACAGCCGCGTCGAACAGAGATGCAACCCAACACGGTCTGAGTGAACGCACACGACTGCCGCGTTAGGGTGGCCGAATGGAGTTAACAAGCGAGAGTATTCGCCCTGGTCAGCCCATCGATGCTGCGTACGCCTTAGGGCAACCAGACCCCCACTCCAACGCCATATTCGCTGACAACGTGAGCCCGCACCTTGCCTGGTCTGATGCACCGGCCGGTAGCAAGTCATTCGCCGTCGTGGTGCATGACAGCGATGCTCCGACCGTGGCCGATGACGTCAATCAGCCGGGACGGCGAGTTCCGCACGATCTACCTCGCGCGGACTTCTTCCACTGGGTACTCGTTGATCTGCCCGCCACTACGAAGTGCGTGCCATCCGGGGTGTTTAGTTCCGGCGTCTCCAAGGGCGGCAAGGCGGGCCCCGAGGTTCCACTGACCGACGACATCGAAGCAGAGTTCGGTCAGGGCGCACGCAACCTGCGACACGGACGCAACAGCTACACAGAGTGGTTCGCATCTGATCCGGACATGGTCGGCGAATACTTCGGATATGACGGCCCGTTTCCGCCCTGGAACGACGAACGAACTCACACCTACACCTTCACCGTGTTTGCCCTCGACGTCGAGCGGGCGCCAGTAGAAGGTTCCTTTGATGGCCCGACCCTTTTGGCAGCATTGCAGGGACACATCCTGGATTCTGCACAGTTCACCGCGACGTATCGGATCAGCGCCCAATAGCGGCGCGAACTCCGCGGTCATGGCGCAAGTAGGCACCCGATGACCTTCACTGGAAGACGGACGGTCGCCGCAGAACTTGTGCCCGAGGCGCTGCGGAAACGAGGCGGAACGTGGCTCATCGAAGCCGATTCGGCATGGGCGTGGACTCTGTGGCGAAGCGATTCCGACGAATTCGAAGTGCTCATCGTTTGCGGCTCGGTGGGCATCTGGGAGGAATGGGCAGAACTTAGCGCCAGTGATCGCTCAACCATCAACACCTACTACCAACAACTCGACACGGGTGGTGAGACGTTCGATGCGTTGGCGCACGCCGTGGATGCGATCGCGAAGCGCCACATATGCGGCTGACGAGCTGAGTGATGCCCGCTGCGCGAACGACCCTTCTCCGCCTTCCTAGCTAATCTCGACCTCTAGGCCGACGAACCGCCCGTAGCGCCGCACCGCGGCCTCGAAGCCGCTGACTTGTTCCGGCGTGAGATCTGCAAGGGCATCTACCTCGATCCGAACCTTGCGCTTCGTCGCCGTTCGCTTCCACGTACCCATCACCTTTCCGCGATCGACAATCGTCGAGCGGAACACTCCGTTGTTCCCCGGCACCACTGCCTGCAGGTGCCCTGGCTCCAGCATCAGTGTGCGGTCCTTGTAGCCGAGCATGTACTCATCGAACCCCGGAAGCGCGAGGGTGCCCTTGCTGAAACCAAGGTCGCCGTTCACCGATATCGCGTTCGCCAACTCGTCTGTCGCCCACAGCGTGCCCACTTCTGACCCGATCTCCCGAATGCGACCGTCGTTGGCCACGAGCGCTTTGCGTGCCGGGCCCATCGCGATTCCCGCCCACCCTGCAAAATCCTTCGCAGGTATCGGCCCATGGCCGCGCACGAAGTACCACGCAAGCTCGGCCAAGGCTTCCTCACCGACCAATGTCCGCTGGATGGGCGCGAACTCGCTGAGCAGCACGAAGGTCTGTTCCTTGCCGATCGACGGGCCGAAACACGTGATGCCGACTTGCGACGAATGCCAAAGGAGGTGGTAGAGACGTTGACCCGTGGTGGCAATTCCAGCGTCGTTGAGGGCATCGGCACATTGGGAGCGAGTCAGCCGCTTCCCGCCAACGAGGGCCTGTTCGAGAACGACACCTGCACGCTCCACCGTGCTGCGATCTAGACCGAGATAGTCCCAACGCCTCTGGACCCCCGAGAGAGCTCGAGAACCCACGGTGTCCAACATCCATCTCGCATTGTTCGAGGCAATGAGGTGAATGGTTCCGCGCATCGGCCACGTTCGCAGCACTGCGCCTTGCTCAAAGGCACCGTCAACATCGCTTTGCGTCAATGCCGGAAGCCGCAGCCCAAGTGACCATGTGACACTCGCAAGGTCCTGCCCCTGCATCGCACCCAGCCACTCGACAACCTGCTCAACACTGGTGCACTCGTGATCTGCCAGCAGCAACGCAGACAACCGCGCCGACAGAATCTGCGAGGCGCTCAGGTTTGACATCTGGCAGTCTCGCGATTCGCCACTGCTACTCGGTCGGTTCGAGCGTGATGCTGATCGAGTTGATACACCAACGCTGATCCGTCGGTGTGCCATAACCCTCGCCCTCGAACACGTGCCCGAGGTGTGAACCGCAGTTGGCACAGCGGGCCTCGGTCCGCACGGACATCAATGACCGGTCCTCAACAAGCTCGACTGCCTCGCCTGCCATCGGCGTGAAGAACGATGGCCAGCCGCAGTGGGAATCGAACTTCGACGATGAGGAAAAGAGTTCGGCCTGACACGCGCGACACCGATACACGCCGACGGTCTTGGTGTCGGTGTATTCGCCCTTGAAGGCAGGCTCAGTGCCCGCCTCGCGAAGGACGTAGTACTCCTCCTTGGACAAGGACTCTTTCCATTGGTCCTCGGACTTGGAGACTGCGTAGGGCGTGCCGTCCGGACGCAACGGGCCGTCCTTCTTTGGACTACTCATCTCGCATCACCTCACATCGGCCAGGAACGACGACAGCTCACGACGCCGCCCGGTGTAGAACGGAATTTCCTCACGCACGTGTAGGCGTGCGCGCGACGCGCGCAGATGACGCATGAGGTCCACGATCCGACTCAGGTCATCAGCTTCGAACGCCAAGATCCACTCATAGTCGCCGAGCGAGAAGGCCGGCACTGTGTTTGCGCGCACGTCCGGGTACTCACGACCCATAATCCCGTGTTCCATGAGGAGTTCGCGCCGCTCTTCTTCGGGCAAGAGGTACCACTCGAATGATCGAACAAACGGATAGACCGAGACGAACTCGCGCGCTCGTTCGTCGGCGAGGAATGCTGGTACGTGCGACTTGTTGAACTCGGCTGGACGATGAAGCGCCATCTGTGACCACACCGGGAGGAATGCACGCCCGACCGCGGTGCTCAGGACTGCGTGGTACGCCGTCTGCAACGCGGTGCTGGTCTCGGCGTGAGACCACAACATGAGGTCCGCGTCAGCTCGAAAGCCTGCGACGTCGTACCACCCGCGGACGACGACGTCGTCGGATTCCCGAAGTGAAGCGAGGGCCTCATCGACCTCAGTGACCGCATCCGCCGGAAGGGTAGCGAGCGCGGCGCGGTCTACCTTGAACACCGACCACATCGTGTAGCGCAGGACATCGTTGAGGTCGCGCGCCTTGGGCTTTGTCGCCTGCGGCGGAGTTGACGATTCAGCAGCGGGATGTGCGGATACGGAAGCAGTGTCATCAGCCATGGGCCCATTGTCCCCGCTCACTCATGTAGGCCACGATCTGCCCTGCTGCAAACTGTGCCGAACCGACACACGCCGCGATGCCAACACCGTCATAGGCAGCGCCACAGACGGTGATGCCCGGGGTGTCCACCAACGCTTCACGGACCAGAGCCATGCGCCCGCGGTGCCCGACGGTGTATTGCGGTAACGCGTCATCCCAACGGTTCACTCGCGACGCCAACGGGCGTGAAGGCAAGCCAGCAACTTTGGTGAGCTCTGCGGCAGCGAGCTTGGCGAGTTCTTCATCGGAGTTCTGCAAGATCCCTGGTTCGCCGAATCGTCCAAGCGATGCCCGAACGACCATGAAACTGCGCCGATCGTTCGTCGTGCTCCGGCCACCACGACCTGCGCTGCCGCCACGTTTTGAGCCAGCCGCTCCGGCACGCGCAACCCACGACCATTTGCGTGACGAGAACGTCGCTGCCTTGATTGAGAACCCCTCGACCGGCGGCACCAGGAAGCCACTGCCGTGCACTGTTGCCGGGACCTCATCGGGTGCGTATAGGAACGTCGTCAGCGCAACACTTGCGTACCCGACTGTGTCGAGAGCGGAGGCTGCTGTTGGGTTCACCTTGCGGAGTAGCTTCGCAGCGACGGGCGCGGGCACTGCCATCACAATTGCGTCGACGGTCCTGCCGTCGCGGTCGCCCTTTTCCCCAGTGATCACACGCCAGCCATGAGCAGTCCTACGAATACTGGTGACCTCAGTGGCACGGTCGATCGTGACGCCCTTGCGTTCTAGGCGATCAGCGAGGGCTATCGGCAATCGGCCAACACCACCGGAGATCCCAGCGAACACCGGCCCGCGACGCGCCCCGCTCGGTGCGGCGCCGGTCTTGCGCGCTTCCTTTGCCGCAGCGAGTAGCGAACGCTCGCGCCGAGCAAGACGGAACAGCGCGGGCACCGTCATCTCCAAGCTGAGTTCCTCTGCTCGCCCGGCATAGACCCCACCGAGCATCGGTTCGACAAGTCGATCAACTACCTCGCGCCCCATTCGAGTCGCGACATAGTCACCAACGGACACATCACCTGGAATGGTGGTTTGGGGAAGCACATGATCGAGTGGGATCCGCATCAATCCCGGCAGGGACATCACATTGCTGGCGGCGAGCGCGCGCAAGTCCGTCGGAATTCCGCTGATCAGGCCAGTGGGAAGCGGCCGAAGCACACCATCAGAAACCACTGCAGCCGAGGAAGTCGCTGGGTTGACGATTGAGGAACCAAGTCCGACCGACTTTGCCAGGGCAATCGCTTCAGGTCGCACCGCGAGGATCGATTCCGCGCCGGCATCGAGCGAAAGTCCCTCGATTTCGTTGAGTCGCAGCTTCCCGCCCACAGACGGCGAGGCTTCATAGACGACTACGTCAGCATCAAAATTGCGATCCCGGACGATCGACCACGCGGCCGCGAGCCCTGAGATCCCACCGCCAATCACGGCCACGGTTCGGGTCCGAGTCTTCTCGTCTTCGCCTGCCGTCACGGCGGAGGTGGTCACGTCGTCGGCGCTGGACTTCCCGGTCAGTGCGGCTTCGGCAATCACTGCAACATCTTGGGCGAACGACGTCACGAGGTCACCGGCTATCAACCGCAGACTCGGACGGGCTGCTGGTTTATCGGCCATGGCAACACTGTCTCATTCACGTGGTCAACACCGCGACATTCACGGATCACAGTCTTCATCGTGGCCACACCTTGACGACCTTGCCTCGGCACACGTCAAGTCGCGCCCCGCCGTCGGCGTGCCCTCGCTACTTGACGGCGAGCCACTGGGCGGTGACATCGAGTTGCCTACTCGGAATGCCCAAACGAGCAGCAACCGACGCGACGAACGTTGCCGAATCTCGCAGACTGTCATCGGCCTCACGAGTCGTCACTGCGGCCGTGCCCGCAGCAACAGCAGTTCTCTTTTCAGCACTGAAATGAAACAGAGCGGCCCACTCTGAAAGCTCCGGCGCAATTCTGGACAAGAGTTGCCAGACATTGAGCGCACGCCCCCTGACGAGCCCATTGGGCGCAGACGAGGTGCTCGACCGAACGGCAACCATCGCGGCAGCTGCCCGCAATGCGGCGAGTTGCGCCGCAGTGAAGCGCGTGTTCGCATCTTGCGCCTGCGCGGCCGCCACGAGCCCGTCCACCGCCAGATCAACGAGTTGATGTGCTTCGCGCGGAACCGTCGTGACGACAGAGGCACCCAGGCCAGCAAAACCACTGCCGGTACCGGCGCCCTGGGGCGAGATGGATGCTGCGACTGTCGCGGAGACCACTTCATTCGAACTCATGTTCGAACACTAGGTGCTTGGCTAGGCGCTGGTCAACCTACTTTAGCGGTGAGTCGGAGTTTGTTGATTCGCGTTCAACGCGTCGAGCACCGCGTCAATGCGCACGACCAATTCCTCAACGTCCATCAGCGGGTTCGACCCGACCTGGCGCACCCAACGGCGCCCATCAGCGATTCCGAGACCGGCCACCTTTCGACCCAGCCCCGTTAAGACATCATCGGTACTGTGCGCTGTCGATCGCCACAGCAATACCCCCGATACCGGGCTGTTGAACACGTCCACATCGGGGCGTTGGCGCAGCGCCTCGGCCAGCGCCATCATCGCGTCTATCCCGGAATCTACCCACGCGGCAAGACCATCCTCGCCATACGCCAGTAGGAGCAGCGTCAGCGCCAATGAACGGTCAGCGCGAGATCCGAGTAGCCCGACCTGAGTGGTCTCATCGGGCCCTGCAAACTCGAGGACCGAATCAGATCGCGCGGCATCCTTGAATAGCACGACGGCCGACTCGGTTGGCTGAAACATCATCTTGTGAGCCGAGATCGTCACCGAATCAGCACCGTCGATTCCCTTCAGCAGTGAACGCCGGCGATCAGAAAGCGCGAGCGGTCCCGCCCATGATGCGTCTACGTGCCACCACGCGGGCTTGAGACCCAGATTGCTCAAACCCTTCATCGCGTCGCGAAGCGGGTCGATCGCGCCCGTGTTTTGCGTTCCCGCGGTCAGGACTACTGCTGTGCGACTCATCCCGTCCGGATCACGGCGAGCGAAATCGATCAGCGCATCCAAATTGATGGATTCATCGGGATTGCTGTCGATGAAGATCAGCGGCATACCGAGCACTCGGGCAACCTTGCTCACCGATACCGAACTTGCCTCGGACGTCACGATTCGAGTTGCGCCAGAGCCATCTCGGGCGGCCCATAATGCCGTCAAGTTGGCGATGGTTCCGCCTGGCACAAAGTGCCCAGTCACCATCCCCCACAACGGTGAAAGCCAGCCAATGACGCGATCCTGGAGTTCGTTGACTTGAGGGGTATCTGCTTTGTGCAGCAAGTTCTCGCTGCGAGATGCCGACCAGACCGCCGCCGCCCAGGTTAGCCATGGAGTCGGGGTTGCCATTCGTGATGCCGCCATCGGATCGAGCAACGAAGATGATTGAGGCAGCGCGATCTGGGCGACCAATTCAAGCGCGGCTTGGGGGCCAATACCCCGCGATGGCATAGCGGACGGCAACTCCTCGAGTGCCGATGGATTGGTGCCAGGAGGATCAACGACGAGGTCTAGCGCGTATCGCAACGCGTCACGGTTCGGTTCGAAGGGCTCGCGGTTGCTCCCACTCTGCGCATTCACGTAGACCATCTTGACCAGTTGTTCACCTAGTTGCCCATCGAGGCCGACTCCAGCGCAACTAACGTTGGTGCATGGCTCACGCTGCGACACCCCTGCCGAGCGCGCCGGTGGTGACCGTCCACCTTTGGGGAGTGCCCGCCCGAGCAATCCCGGGGTCGCTGGTTCGGATGGCGACCGGACGACGAAAGATCCGCAGGATTCACGGCCTGCGTTTCGCGAAACTCCTCGGCACCGGGTCCGGCGAGACGTTCAGTGTTCGTGATGCGGACTTCCACCATTGGGGACTCATCGCGTGTTGGGATGAGGCGTCTGACGCTCGCGTCTTCGAACTCAGTTCGCTGGTGACGACGTGGGACCACCACAGTTTCGAGAAGGCCAGGTTCGCGCTTGCGCCGGTGAGCAGCCGAGGTCTGTGGTCTGGCGAGGATCCGTTTTCCCCATGCATTCGCCATCGAACTACCGGACCCGTCGCAGCGATCACTCGCGCGCGGATTCCGATGCGCCATTGGCGCCGGTTCGCACGCGCGGTCCCACCGGTCGCCGATGCCACTTCCCACGCGCCCGGCCTTATTGTGCGCACCGGAATTGGCGAGGCACCCGTTGGCCTACAAGGCACTTTCTCGGTTTGGCAGGACTCCAATGCCCTCAACGCCTTCACCACGGGGGCCGCGCATCAACGCGTCGTCGATGACACCGCACGAGTTGGTTGGTACAGCGAGGAACTCTTCGCACGGTTCCACGTCACCAGCGCAACCGGCACTTTTTGCGGGACGCCGATCGGCGCCCACAGCCTGCCGCGAGTTGGCGACGAGCATGGCTGAGCAAAACGTCACCGAGCAGCTGGACCGTGCAGCAGCGAACAGCCAGTCCAAGCGGCCGGTGAAGCTCTCGTGGCTCCCCGCCGTCGGCGCTGCCCTCACAATCTTCCTACAGATCCTGTGGCCGCTTGCCGAAGGTCAACAACGAACTGTATTGACAATCGTCACGGTGATCGTTTTCGCGGGCACGAGCGTCGCACATGCGTGGCTCAATTTCGGCGCCCGCTGGGCACTCAGTTACCTCGGCATCACCTTCGCGTTCGCGTTCGCGATAGAAGCGCTCGGCACCGGGACCGGTTTCCCCTTCTCGCCCTACGACTACACCAGCGCCCTGGGCATTCAACTCTTGTCCGTACCACTCGTCGTTCCGCTTGCTTGGGCCATGACCGCCTACCCTGTGCTGCTGCTCGCCAGGAGACTGACCAACGGACTCGGTGGTGGGCACGCGTACCGCATCACCTGCTCTGCAATCGGCGCGCTTTCGATGACTGCCTGGGATCTGTTCCTAGACCCGCAGATGGTGTCGGCGGGATATTGGATCTGGGCTCCGAACCCGACTGCGCTGCCAGGTGTGCCGGGCATTCCAGCCGTCAACTACCTCGGTTGGCTCGGGGCGAGCTTTGTCCTCATGTTCCTCCTGTCGTACCTGCCGGCCCGCAACGTCTCAGAGGTCGTTCCCGCGACGTTATGGACGTGGACCTGGGTCGGCGGGATCGTCTCCAATGCGTTCTTCTTTGACCGACTAAGCGTCGCGTTCGTGGGCGGGGTCGCGATGGCGATCGTCACCATCCCGTACCTCTGGTTACTGGCGACGGGCCGGGGCAACGAGTCGGCGACGGCTACCGGAATCAGGCAGCAGGCCGCGAGCACATGACCCGGATCATTCGAACCCTCGCCGCCACAGGGGCGATTGCCGCATCGATCGCCACTGCGCATTCGATCTGGAACGCGCGGACATTGCCAACAGCAACTCCACCGGATCGGCCTCGCAAGGGTGCAGCCGACGGCCGGCGTATCAGTCT
>Ga0172380_10003807_pt1 | contig 20193 bp, 35 predicted proteins | sample Leawe162metaG_FD_119747 | JGI IMG/M metagenome (GOLD analysis project Ga0172380, IMG submission 119747) | Leachate microbial communities from a municipal landfill in Southern Ontario, Canada - Leachate well 162 metaG | ecosystem: Engineered > Solid waste > Landfill > Unclassified | place... | reverse complement strand
GAACAGCGTGCACATCACGGTGTTGGCGCCCTCGGCCACGATCAGGACGTTGCGCTTGCATCCGCATCCACCCTTCCAGGATTGGCATCGAGCGCACGCGAACTCGTACAGCCCGTTCCAGTCGGACAGTTGGACCGCCATGGCGTCCTCGATGCCTCCCATGCTCACATCCCCCACCCGTTGAACCGCGCGATGATGAACCATGTCGCCCAGATCGCGATCCCGAAGCACAGCACGGCCGCGGACAGCCCCCACCACCGATGCGGACCGCAACCACGCCATGCGATCGTCGCCAGACCGATCCCTCCCCACAGGAACCCGAACGTCAGGACCGCACCGAGCAGGATCGTGGAGATCTCGACCATCTCAGCCTCCCTGATCTTCCTTTGGCGCGATGTAGACGGATCGGATCGTATCCGCCAGCGCCTTCAACCCATCCGGACCGTCCACGTGGTACTTCCCGCAGGCGAACCCGTGGAGGTACTCCCGTGGAGATGGGCACCCGCAGTGTCCGTTCACGCGCACCTGCTGCCCATGCGTCTCGTGGAGCCGCTCCGCAGCCTCCAGTGGGATGCCAGGGCCATCGGCAACCCAGTAGTACCAGGCCCTCCGGAATCCCCAGCCGTGCAGGCTTCCGACGACGCCAGCGGGAACCTCCCCGTTGAACTTGTACGACAGCTTCTGCGCCTCGATCCCGGCCGCTTGCAACTCCGCCTCGCAGGTCGCCGTGACCTCCGCGATCACCTCGTCGGTCGGGTTCTGCGCCCGCGCCAGGTTCGGGAACCCTGCGCCACGGTTCGATGGGTTCAACCCACCGTTTCCGATCTCGATCATGATCCACCCTCCTGCGAACTCGTGTTCGCCAGACGATCGCGCACGCGCCGCAGATCGTCCACGATCTCCGGCAGCCCCTTGATTTCCGGGTTGCCCACGTAGACGTGCATCAGGCTGCCGATGACCTCGCTCAGCTGGTCACGTACGACTCCCGGAACGCTTTCATGCGCGGCGAGCATCTCCGCGCGCTGCCAGTCCTTGCGACGCTCCGCCTCCAGCTCCAGTAGGGCCCGGCGCCGACCGTCGGATTGCTTCATGAACGCCACGTTCGCCTGCCGAAGGTAGTCACACTCCTGCTTCATGTTGTTTCGCTCGTTGATCGCGCCGCCAACGGCCCCCACCACGCCGTCGATCGACACCCCCAGTTTCTCCGCCATCCCCTCCAGACGATTCCGCAGGCATCGCACCTCGTCCGCATAGATTTCTCGATCTCCCGCCAAGCGATCCACGAACATCGAGAAGGTCTCGTTGGAACGGGCGCCGTGCTTCTGCCGCAACTCCACCGCGCCTTCGAACTCGGCCTCGATGGATTGCTTGTACGACTTCACCTCGTCACGCAGGCGCTCGCGCTCTCGGACCACGCGCTGCACCGCCACCTGGTAGTCCTCGTCCTCGCCGAGATCGGGGATCTGGTGGATGGCATCCTCCAGATACTTGTTGGAAGCACGCACGCTGTCCGCTTGCGACAGCTGGGATCGCAGATCCGTGATGCGCTTGTACGCCTCGGCGAGGTCCTTGCCGACCGCCTCCATCCGCTTCTGCAAATCCATCACGAGGCCACGGTTGTGGAGGCAGACCGGACACAGGGTCGGGCTACCCGGTTTCGCTGCGCACGTCGCGCACTCCTGAAACTCCGCCCGAGCAAGATCTTCAGACGTCGGCATCCTTCCCTCCTACAGCGAGCAGCGCCAGACGCAGAACGCGACCAGGCCGCACGCGATCAGCCACTCCAGCACGTTCTCCCAGTGCACGTTCATGGGCCCTCCCCTACGATTGCAGCGGGATCTCCTCGCCCGACACCAGCCTGTCACCGGACCCCAGGCGACGCGCCATGGCCAGGCTGTCCGCGGCCCCGTGCGTCATCGCGACCTGACGGGCGTTGGTCTCCCGCGCCCTGTCCACGATCCGGCAGAGGTCCTGGTCCGCCAGCAGATCACCCAGGGCGCCGACCACGATGTGTGTCACCTCGCCGGATCTGTCCATCATGCCGTGCTCGGCCACCACCGCCACGATCCGGTACCCGCGCGCCACGCGGCGCAGCACGCCCTCCACCGCACTTATGTTCTCCCGCTTCTGCGCGTCCGTGTCCTTCGGGCAGCGCTTGGCCGCGGATCTCCCGAACTGCTCCGCTATCAGATGCGCTGCCTTGGCCACCTGCACCTCCAGCGGCTCCTCCCGCCCCAGCTCCTCGATCTGCGTCCGCAGCTTCGCGATCTCCTTGCGCGCGAACGTCAGCCCCTCGATCAGCTCCTGCTTCGTCACCTTGCTCTTGATCTCCTTCATCTCGTCCTCCGAGAGCAGCCCCAGCTGCTCCAGCACAGTGCCGAAGACCTCAGCCTCCAGCCGTTTCGATCCCTTGCGCTTCTCCGCAGCGGTCAGCGGCCGGAACCGGAAGTCGATCTCCTGTCCCTGCTCCGATGCCGCCCGGATCACGTCCCCGACCGTCCGATCCTTCTTCACAACACGCGTCATGATGACCTTCCTCTTCGCCTCGTTGAAGTACGCGCGCACCGACTTCCACGCTTCCAGGGTCGCCTCGATCCCACCGAAGTGCTTCACGTACTCTTCCCAGCTTTTGATGCGGATCGGCGCGTTTCGCGGACCCTCCACCACGTCGGTGATCTTCTCGCCGAGGATGCCCATGTCGACCACCACCCGCTTGCGCTTGCCCATCCTACGTGCCCTCTCGCTCTGATGCCGCCAAGTCGCTCGGGAGCTGGAAGTCCGCTCGATGCCGGATCTTGACCCGTACCGGAGTGCCATCCGATCGCAGCCCGCGCAGACCAAGCACCTGGTCGTAGGGCAGGTAGACCTCCCCAAGAAAGCGCACGCTGCCCGCATCGGCCAACGCCAGGCGCAGTCGCCTGCGCGCCCAGATGAACCAGCGCTGCTTGCGGGCGAGCAGAGCCGCCGCCGTGTTCGATCGATGCTCTCGCTCCAACGCCATCAGCGATAGCGCCTCCGCTGCCTCGTTCACCAGGAACGGGTTCACCGGGATCGCGAACACGTGTTCGCCTCCGCTCTCCGCTTGCGCTGCGCGCGACGGTAGCACAGCCCGTAGTCCGGCAGCTCCGCCACGCGGTGTACTTTCGCACACGCCTCGCAGACCGGGTTGTTCGTGGGCTCGTGCCAGAAGCGCGTCGGCCGATTGCAGAAGAGGCATCCCTCCACGATCGTCGGCGATCGGTTCGTCACGTCCTCCGGCTCGCGCACTACTCGAAAGGCCATCCGATCCTCCAGGGCTTCCCCGCATCGCGCGGGCAATCTGACCCTCGAACTTTACATCAACGCGCTTCGTTTGTCAACAGAGGAAGAGCACGGTCGCGGCGCACCTTTGGGGCCCTCCCTTGCGCGCGCGCTGTTACCGACCCCATGACCTGCCCTCCTCACTGCCAACAACCGGTGGACCCGCTCGGTACTGCCCCGAGGTCCAACGAAGTCCGTGCCGCGATTCGCTACGTGCGTCTCCACGCTGCCGTCCAGTGCCCACCGCGTGGCTGCGGGCCCCGTGTCCCAGGCTTATTCTCGGCTCCGCCTGTGAAGCCGTTTGTTGCTCGTCTCGAATTGCGCCAGACGGAAGAGTTACGAGCACCTCAACCGACCGACGTTCCCTCTACGCGGCGAGCCTTTCGGACTCGACGTGCTTCACCGGGAAGGGGATGACATTCGTTTTCGCGTTTGTCGTTGAAGGCCGTTTTAACCCGCAGACCTTCATGCGGGGCACGCATCGCAACCCTTTCCTCCGCTGTCGAACCTAGTTCGGGCCCTTGATCGATCCTCTTTCCGTTCTTCCCCCACGGGGCGCAAACCCTATCGGGAAACCGCCTCATGATTCTCTGCACCGACCGCTTGTTGTATCCCAACTCGGCCGCTATCCGTCGACACCCAAACCCGGCGAAGTAAAGAAAACGAATTTTGTCCACATCAAGACCAGTCGATCCCAGCCTGCTTGGCCGATGAATTCTCGTGTGGTCCCCACGTGAAAGCAATTCCAAATTCTCCAGCCGATCATCCGTGCAATCTCCGTTTTTATGATGCACGATTTCGTTCGATTTCAGCAACCTGCCGAGGTGCTGCTCCATGACGTACCGGTATCGGAGGATGTACCCGCTTCCATTCGCCATCGGATGCTCGGGAACGTAGACGGCAATCCTGTTTCCGACGCGGCTCTCTTTCATGCCATTACGTCCCCTCTCGATGGGAACTTACATCCGAGCGGTGCGTTTGTCAACAGGTATTTATGGGCTGACAGGTTCGGTCATTCGGTTCCCGCCGCCGGGAGACACGCGAGCGCCGATGCGCTCTCCGATGGCCCGCAGGTCAGCGCTCTGATCGCTGAGCTTCCCGTCGATGGATTCGAGCTTGGTCTCCATCTTCTCCTGCCGCGAGGAGATGGTCTGTACCGAACCCTGCATGACGCGCTGGTCGGACTCCAGCTTCGCGCCGCGGTCCTGCTCCGCGCGGATCTCGATCGCCTGGTCGTCCTGCCGATCGGTGATCGCCCGCACGCTCACGAAGAGCCCGCCCGCCGTGAAGATGATCGGGATGGCCCAGATGAACGCCTTGAGCAGGCTGTCCCTGTTGATGATCGGAGGCTGCGGCTGCGGGATCGGCATGTATCCCGGCGGAGGGAGGTTGTGAACCCCCGTGATCTCGTCCATGGTCGGAGCGCGCGGGATTGTGTCTTCGGCCATATCAGGCCTCCTCTTTCAAGATGAGCGTGTAGGATGTGAAAATCATGTCCACATCCACGTTGTACATGAAGTATGTCGGGAAGCGCAAGTAGGTGGCTAGTGGGTCGTCGTCGATTCGTCCTCGGAGGCTTCCGCGACGTCGTCTTCCGCTTCGTCATCGGTACCCTCTTCGGTCTCGCCTTCCTCGCCACGACCGATGATGTCCAGCGTCTCGCCGCCGTACACCACCTCGTCGTTTTCCAGGTCGTACGCGATGAGCTTGAGCCTGATGACGCTCTCCACGTTGGCGAGGTACTCCTGCACGAACTGGATGCCGCCGTTGGTCGCCTGGTACTCCGTCGCGATGAGGTCCCAGATGTACGCCATGCGGTCCTTCACCGTGTCGCACCCGGCCGCCTTCGCCGCGGTCGCCGCAGCCCGGTCCAGGTTGGCGCGCTGCGCGGGCGTGGGCCTGCCCAGCGTGTACTGAGGCTGGCGCTCGCTCCCGGCGTCGGCGCCCTTGCCGTCCGGGTCCGCCGCTGCCTCCTGCGCGTCCTTGTGCAGCAGCTCATCGATCTGCATCACGGTCTTGCCGTCGATCTTGGCCCGCCACTCCGCCGCGTTCTCCGCGGTCACGATGTTGCAGAGCATGCGCGCCTTGGTCCAGTTCAGCGTCCGGAACCAAGAGGACACGTTCTTGGGCAGCCGGTTGAGCCACTCCTCGGTCTTGATGAGCTGCTGAGCCTTGCGGAGATGGAGGTCCAACTCCTCCTCGATGTATGCTCGCCAGGTGGAGAACCCCCACTTGTGGTAGTACCCCTTCTCGTGGACCTTCACCAGAACCGCCGCCATAGCCCACGCGTCCTGGTCGGACTTGTCACGCAGGGCCAGCACCTGGCGCCGGACCTCTTCGTGCTCGCCCTCGGCGGACGACTCCGCCCCCTCCTCCTGCTTTCCGAGGATGGCGAGCGCGCCCGCCTTCCGAGCCGCCTTCTCCGCCTGTCCCGTCTTCTCCGCCTGAACCGTTGTCATGGATGTTCCTCCTCGCTTTGAGCCGAATCGCCTCCGCGATCACGTAGGCATCGGCAATGTCTGAATCCCCGAACGCGAACCCCTTTGATGCGAGAGCGGGTTCGACCAGTTTCTTCTTGATGCGGCCGTTTCCGAACACCAGGGCCCGAGCCGAGTTGACCGCCACGATCTGCGGCAGGACATGCTCAGCCAGCCAGAGCTGCGTCTTGACCACGCCCCCCAGCTCCCCCAGGTCGTTCTGCGAACCGCGTGCGTTGTACGCGTACCGCTCGATGCCAACCGCCAGTCCCGCCGCCCCTCCGTGCGCCCGAACCAGATCCAGGATCGTGGTCGTGATGTGGAGCAGGCGATCGATGTAGTCCAGCACGGTGGTCGTCTTGCGGTCCAGGGCCCACCCGTCCTTGGCGGTCGCCAGCACGACACCCTCGTCGTCGAGCACGACGATGCCGGTGCCGGTGCACGACAGGTCGAGACCCATGTGGTTCATGCGGGCTGCTCCGCGCCCTTCTCGGCCTTCGCGGGCTTCTCCTTCTTGGGCTTCGGCGGGAAGCAGATGTCCCGCAGATCACACTTGCGCGCCCGAGGGTCGCTCTTGATGCGGCAGACCGCAGGTCGCTCGGGCGTGGCCTTCTCCAAGATCGACTGCGCGATCGATTCCCGGTCGGCCACCCCTATCTCCTCCAGCCCGCGACGCATGTCCTTCGCGGCCTCCAAAGCCTTGACCATGGCCTCCACCGAGGCGCCGCACGCCGTCAGATCCGCCTCCAGCTTCCGAATCGCAGCATCGTCCCGGACCACTACGTGCTCCGCCAGCATGTGGCGCATCTTGTCGCTGCCCTTGGCCACGTACAGCAGCCGTCCGCGCTCCAGCCCGCTCATCCACAGGTACGACTGCACCTGAAGAACGTGGTCCGCCTTGGGGCGGCCGCCAGCCAGCGGGTTCACGCTCGGGAACTGGTCCTCGCGGATGCTCTTGATCTCCAGCACCTCGGTCGCGCCGTCCGGCCACACCAGCACGCCGTCCCACTTGCCGACGAACCGGCAAGACTGGATGCGGCCCTTGGGCTCCACGAACTTCCAGTAGTCGCCCTCGGGCTTCGGGCTCCACCCACGCCCCGGCTCGGTCCACGGCCCCGCGGTCTTGCCCGGGTGCACCTCCAGGACTGTCCCGTCCTTCGAGATGCGCTGCCAGCCACCCTGGAGCAGAGTTCCCAAACTGGGAAGCAGATCGTTCTGGAGCGCGTAGTGGTACCCGGTTCCCACCGCGAAGATCCACATCAGCTCGGGGTCCGGAGCCTCTCGGATCGAGATGCCGTGTCGCACAGCCAGCGCGAACAGCCGCTGGCACAGGTTGTGGGCGTCCGATGCCGAGAACCACAGGTCCGCAGGGTCCAGAGGCTTGGCGGGCCTGCCCATCTTCGCGTACATCAGATCCACGAGTTTTGACGAGATCTCACCCTGCGGCGGATCGCCCGCCGCTTGAACTACGGTTCCGATCATATCCACCTCCGGCGACGGGATTCACCCGCCGCGCGTGTTTGTCAATCGATCTGAACGCGATCCGTGTTCTGGCGCTCCTGCGGCTCCGGCACCGCACGGTTCGCCACGTCCTTGTCCATCTCCTCCAGCTTGAACTGAAGGCGGACGAGCTTGTCCTCGTCGCGGAGGGTCTTGTAGCGCTGGCGCAGGTGCCCGTACCACTCGGGCGGACCCGAGAAGCCGTCCATCTGGCACAGCCGCTTGTCCCGGCGCATCTCGCCCACCGTGATGGGCCGCACCGAGATGATCGTGCCGACAGCGAAGGGCGTCTCCTTGCCCGTGTGCGCCACGAACTCCGAGGTGAAGAGCAGCTTGCCCCCCACCGTGTAGGGGTGGCCTGCCGGGCACGGCCGCGTCACGCTCAACGCCTTCCCTTCCTGGATCAGCTTGGTCTCATTGAGGGTACAACTGAACATCTTGTCCTCCGTCAGCTATGCGAACTCGCGTTCGCGACAACAGGCTCACATCCTAGCGCGTTCGGGGCGCCTTGGCCAGCAGGATCACGCCTAACCTTCGGCGCATGCGAGCCACCCACGTCCGAACATGCCACCACCCGCGCCGATACCAGGGAGCCAGGCGCTGCTCCGTAACCATCACCGTGATCGTCGTCTGGGTCTCTCCATGATTGACGGCTCGAATGTAGCCGCACATCTCGCTGCCAACCTCGTCGCGGACGCACACCCTCTGCGGTCGCTCATCTCCCGTCGCGTACGCCTGCTGCACCCACTCGTAGAACGACTGGTCGAAGTCGGTCGAGCGCCGGATCTGCATCTCCGCCGTCAGCTCTCCGCTCGGGAACACGCGCGGTTCGGACGGGATCTCGTAGACATCCGCCCGCTCGGAGATCTCGGGTGGGATCGCCACTGCGGAGAACCCGGAGCCCTTCCCACCGTCGATCCGGAAGTGGAACCGATCGAACGCAGGCGCCGTCACGGTCCCTCCACGCCAGCATCGCTGGCCTCTGTCTCGACTTCGGCCGCCGGGGGAGGCGGCAGGTCCTCAGCATCCGTCTCAGTCACGCAGTTCTTACCGTACCGTGTGCTCAGCGTCTTGAACACGCCGACAAGGACAGCGTCGGCAACACCGAAGGCCAGAGTCAAGGAGCCGAACGTAATCTCCAACGCCTCCTTCTTCTCCTGCTCCATGTCCTTCGGGATCACCGCGGACAGCCCGCTCCCGCCTGTCAGCACGCCGAGCCCCATCAACACGTACGAGATCCCTTCCATCTTGTCGAGCAGCTCCTGACACTCGCGATCGGTGTATCCGCCCTTCCACTCCGGCGGCAGCGCGGCCAGCTCGGTGCCCGCGAAGTGCGCCTCCGCCTCGTTGTACTCGTCGCTCGTCAGCTCGGTGCGCCACACCGGATCGTGGGCTCGCGCCACGTGCCCACCCCCGCACCCGGCCAAGGTGATCAAGATGATCAAGGGGATCAACATGATCATGTTCCGCATGTCTCGTTCCTCCTAGCGAACACGTGTTCGCTTTTCCGGCACCCTCTCCCGATGCGTGCAGGTCGTGATCCGCTTCCCGCAGAATCCCTCCTCGTCTCGAAAGGCGCACAGGGATTCCGGCGGCTTGCAGCAGCGCGGCCGCGGCGGCAGGGTTATCGGACGAGTCGGTTCATCATCTTCACGGTTCACCCCGCCAGCTTAGCCCCCTTCCCCTATTTCGGGAAGTGCTGACCGGCGAACCCCGCCGCGGTCCGCATCATCGCCCGCGTCTCCTTCGACTTCTGCTGCTTCGCGATCTCGGCCTTCTGCTGATCCGGAGTCAGCGACGCCCACCACGCCTCCAGTCGGACCTTCTCCTCGGCCTCGATGAGAGCGCGCTTCGCCTTCGACTGCTCCACCCGCACCTCGTACGGGCCCCTTCGCTTCGCATCACCCACGTTCGCCTCCGTCTTTCCCTTGCAGTTGCGCGCGCAGCGCCTCGTTCTCCCGCTCCAGCCGGTGCACGGAAGCCCCGCGGACGTACCAGCCTGCCAGCATGCCCAGGAGGTACGCGCCCAACAGGACCGAGCACACGATGACCACCAGCATCCAGATCCCCTTCCCGCGAGGGCATCACCACCCTCAATCCGCGCGAACTTTAACCGACCGCACCTGTTTTGTCAACGGCGAAGGGAGGTACCGATCCGCCGCAGCGTGCGCAGGCTGAGCCCCAGAGGCGGGCGCCCACGGGTCCACGCCACCACCGTCGTGCGCCTCGACGTCTTCGCCGCCAGGGCCACGCACCGCGGCCGACGCTGCTCCTCCTCCCGGGCGTAGAAACACCGTCCGTGCTGCGGCCCAGGGAGGTCGAGGTCCATGGAACGGATCATCCGCTGTCGTCTCGGATAGATTCGCGTGACGACCATACTGGGCCCCTGGTCCCAGGTGGATGTCGGCGAGATCGTGGGTCCGTTCATCGACGTGCTGTTCGTGTGGCCGTAGCAGATCCGGTACGCTCCCAGCGTCCCGTAGTCGCATGTCGCGCTCACAGATCTCCCTCCATGTGCCCGATGACGTCGACCGAGTGCGGAGGCATCGGCATCCCGTGGTAACCGGCCGAGATCGAGAAGTTCGCGGGGAACGTCACGAGCTGCCCGCAGGTGCATCGCACCTTGATCTCCGTCGTCAGAGTCAGCTCCGGCTTCTGCGCCCGGCGCCTCCGCCACCCTTCGGCGAGGACGCCGATCCCGAAGCACAGACACGCGATGCCGAACCCGATCCACAGCGTCTTGAAGTCCATCACGATCCCTCCACCTCTCGGATGCGCAGCAGGTCCGCCAGCTCCGGCTCGCCCTCCGCAGGCCAGGTCACCCGCCAGCTGCGCAGCACCTCGAACCCCACCGAGACGGTCACCTGGGATGGCATGCTCGTGTCGGTGGCCATCGGCGTCGCCTCCCCCGTGAAGCGCGCCAGGAGCACCTGGTCGTCCGGCACCTCGGGCACCCCGAAGCAGGGCAGGCCCCACAGCCAAGGACGGCCCTCCGCCCGCGCCAGGCTCACCAGGGCGTGCGTGGCGCCCCCGTCCAGGCCGAACCGCTCCGCCTGCTGCGCCAGGGTGCGCTGCACCGCAGCCACAATCTGCGCCCGGTTGCAGGGCTTGGACACGAAGTCCTTCAGGGACTCCCGGATGCTGGCCTCCACCTGGTCGTACACCCGCTGGGTCTCTCGACTCATGGGGTCGCTCATCACGCAACCCCCGCGGGCAGCACGACGTCCGCCATGTCGATCACGATGCCACGGCAGTAGAAATCGTCGTCCTCCATGACATTGAAGGTCGCGTGCGGCAGATCCGTCTCGAAGGTCCAGGACGGGCCGTCCTTCTCCTCGCACCAGAGCGCCCGGATCGTGTGCGCCTTGTTCTCCCGCTGTTGCGCCACCTCCAGCAGCCCGTACTTCTCCAGCACGTCCTCGTCCTCGCGGTCCACCGGAACGATGAGGTTGCCGTCGCGGCCCAGCAACACCGTCGTGCCGTCGTAGGCGCTCAGCTCTTCCTCGATCGCGCCGCGCAGCTCCACGAGGTCGTCGGAGGCGCCGAAAATCACGAGCAGGCCCGCATCCTTCGCCGCGTCCTCCTCCGAGTGCGTGATCTCGTCCCCGTACGAGCGCCCGCACAGCTTCGCGGCCAGATCTTCCTTCGTCAGCTTCGCCATCGGTTCTACCGTCTCCATCACCCCTCCTTCTTCGGTTTGAAGTGCGCCACGAACCCGCAGGTCGGGCACGGCGCCGCGTACACCGGCAGCTTCAGCGTCGGCCCAGGGTTCGCCCACACCCGCTGGCCGTCGTGCGGTCCACCGATCACCAGCATCCGGCGCTCGTCGTCCATCAGCCCTCCCCGCGCGTTACCGGATGCAGGCGCCGCAGCCGGAACTTCACCACCATCTCCTCCCCTTCCGCCCTATCGTTGAACGAGGTCGGCACAACCTCCGCCACCACCGGCATCCACGGCTCCCCATGGACCAACCACGGCTCCGGATTCGACATGACGCCATCCTTCCCCACCAGCGGCCTCACCGAATCGAGCAACTCCTCCAACTTGATCGTCATGCTCCCTCCCCGCGCAGGATCGCCAGGATCTTGTCCGCCTGCTCCCGATCGCTCGCCTTCTCTGCTTCGGTCAACATCGCGTACGGCGTGTCCATCAGGCGCACCCAACGCTCCCGATCTTCCCGCCTCCACCGCAGCCCGAACCGCTCGACAGTGTAGTCGATCTTGATCGCTTTCACCTCCCAGTGCCGCATCCACTCCGCCCACGCCTCGTGCGCGTAGTCCGCCAGGCGCTCACGGAACTGGTACTCGCGCTCCGCCTTCCGCTCCAGGGCGCGCGCCTGCTCCGCCCTCATCTCGGATTCGAATTCGGAGCAGGCCTCGCAGCACGGTGCTTCCGACGCGGCAGTTGCGGGAGTCCCCACGCCCGGCCCGTCCACGTAGATCCGACTTCCGCCCGCCTGGAAGAATCCGTAGACCTCCTGCGCCAGGTCCCGTGGCGCCTGAATCCGAGCGTCGGTGTTGTCTATCAGCTGGTCCTGGTGCGAGCGCCCCAACCGCCCCGGCGGACCCAGCTGCGCCATCACCGGGAACGGAGACCGCAGCCCCACGTCCACCGTCACCTTGCCCGTCTCCGCGTCCACCACCGGCTCCCCCACGGTGAACGGAGGCTCCGGAGCGCGCGCGCCCATCGCCTCCCGGATCGCGTCGGCCGTGCGCTCGTCGGAACAGGCCAGGAACGACGGACCATCCCGCCGCGTGTTGGCAAGGATCTCTGCGCATGCCTTTTTCATCTTCTCCGGCAGGTACGGCCGGTTCTGCGTCGGTCCATCATTGCAGTGCCCGAACTCGCCGACAAACTTCGGCGAACACGTGTTCGCTGCGGGCACGCTCGGCACCGCCTCCAGCTTCCCGTCCTCCGACATGCTCACGCCGGGGTACTTTCCAGCCGCCAACACCCGCACGCAGTCCGGGCACAGGACCGAGCAGATGCGCGTCCCCGCAACGGTCAATGCCTCCACCGCCGTCGCCTCTGCCCCGGACACATCGGCCCCACACCGACCGCACGTTCCATGCTTCTCGATCATCGGACCGCCTCCAAGTGCGCCACGTGCACGCCCTTCACCGCGAATAGCGCGAACCCGTTGTCCAGCGTAACCGCCAGCACCTCGCCGTTGGCCCCCTGCGGGTCCGGCCCAGTCACCGTTCCCAACTCGCCTGCCACGCCCCACGTGCGCCCCATCTCGTCGTCCTTGATCCGCACCCGCGATCCCAGGATGAAGTCCATCTCATTCCTCCTTCTTCCAGGCCGTGGTCGCCACCTTCGCGCCCGGGAACGTCCGCTTGGCCTCGTGCGCCAGCTTCACCGCCCGCGGGTCCACCCCGATCAGCGCCGCCAGCTCCCGCGCCCGATACGCGATCGGGTCGCCCGGCGCGGGCCGGTAGTTGTCGCACACGAACAGCACCTGCTCCCCGACCACCTCGGAGTCGACGACGAGCACGAGGTTCGATCGCGCGAAGTCCCGCAGCGGCATGCCCACCACCTCGTCCGCGGAGGCATTGATCAGCAACACCGTCTCCATGGGAACCACCTCGCGAGCAGACGGCATCTCGCCGCCCTCCATTGCCCAGTCAGCCAGCGCCTACCTTACCAGCCTGCGGCGTGTTTGTCAACACACTCCACGCCTTCGATGTTCGCCCCGGTCCTCGGGTCGCGGTTCCACCGGACCATGAGCGTCGCCAGCGGGATGAACTTGATGCAGACGCGCACCTCTCCATCCTCCCGCACCGGCTCCAGTCGGTGGTAGGCGGCCAGGATCACGAGGCCGTCGTCCTTCACCTCGGGCGACCCGATCACGGTGATGCCCCAGAGGACCGTCACCTGCTTCGCGCGCTCCTCGCTCGCCAGCACGTGCGTCACGCCGTCCAGGGCGTAGCGATCGAGCGACCACCCACGGATGCGCTCTACCTGGGAACGGATGAACTCCCGCGTCTCGTAGGACACCACGTCCTCCGTGAAGGGAGCCAGGGCCGCACGGAACTTGGCGATCATGGTCAGCTCGGCCCGCTTCCCCTGCGCCACCTTCCTCCGCAACTCCGGATCGATCAGGTCATCCTCGCGGAACCGCGTCTTGCGCTTCATGGGTGTCCCCCTTCGCGGACGCACTCAGCGCCGCGGCAGCGATCTCCTCGGTCAGCTGCTCCATGTCCAGCTCGCAGCACCCCCAGGCGCCGCAGCGCGGGCAGATCGTCGTGCAGTAGTCCTCGCCGTCGTCGCTCTCGTCCGAAATCAGATCCCCGTGCGGGAAGCGCTCCCCGCACTCGTCGCACTCCACCTCCACCGCCACGTGGTCGTAGCTATAGGGCGGGATCGGAAAGTGGCGATACGTGTGCACTGGCCGATTGACGATAGCATTCAATTCGTCTACGCGACCACCGGCCGCCACGATGATGGCGCTCAAGCTGTTCGAGATCCGAGCCCAGTCGATGTCCTGGCCCGACAACATGACCGCGGAGATCTTGTACTCGCACGCCTTCCCCTCTTGGTAGAAATCAGACTTTACCACCTCGCCGTCGAAGAAGGCGATGAGCGTCACGAGCCCCTCGTAGATGTCCCGAGCGATGCTCTTGTCGGGATGGAAGAACGCGACCATCAGCGTCACGGAAGGCATACCTGGAACGATCTCTTCGGTTTCGCCAGCTCTCGGGTTGCGCCGAATCGTCGCCCTGTCGATCGGAATGAAGTACAGCATCAGTCCAGTGCCTCCTCGATGCGCGCGATGTTGCGCCGCAGCGTCTGCATGTCCGCCGGTGTGGGCGCCTCCACCACCTCGCCGTTCTCGTAGCGGTAGGCGCGCAGAAGATCGGCCCGCAGGTTCTCCAGGCGCTTCTCCAGCTCCGCACCAGAAGCGGGCATGTAGTGGTTGTCGCCGTGTCCCGCCAGGCATCCGCCACCGAAGGACTTACAGAGTGCGCACGGTCCGTTGCATGCGCTGAACATCTCCATCGACAGCCTCCTACTTGTTCGACGTCTCCCTCAGGAGAGCCGACGTGAGATCCTCGATCGACGCCTTCACGCGGGCGTGCTCCAGGTAGAAGTTCAGGTCCTTGTTGCAGACATCCTTGCCAGCGCGGACCAACTTCTCCAGGTTGTCCAAAACCTCCAGCGCGCCGTTCAGATCCCACAACGACTTCTTGGTCTGCCCGGGAACCTTGGAATCTGCGCGCTCGACGGGCTTCCAGGGCAGCACGGGCAGCTCCTGCTGCTTCGCGCAAGGATCGGCCGGAGTCGGCGCACCCACCTTCCGAGGGTCCTTCCCGACCAGCTTCGTCACCGCATCCGCAACGTCATCCGACCAGGGCTCCGCACCCCAAAACTGGCGCTTCACCTGGCTGCACGAAATCTTCAGCTGCTGAGCGATGAGGCTGTATGCCTCCTCCATGCCCATCCCGGAGCTGCGGATCGCCGCCTTCATCTGATCCGCCTGGTCCACCTGCGCCTGCGCCTCCGGCGTCGAAGTCCGCAATGCCAGCAGGTGCCTCGAACGCCAGGTGGCCGGAGGAGCATCCCACATCTTCAACGCCTCGTGCTTGGCAGCCCAGTCCTTGAACTTCGGCCAGAAGTTCCGGTCCTTGATCGCCAGGCCGGTCATGCGCTGGAACTCCCGCACCGCGGCAAGCAGTTCCGGACCGTGAGTCTCGTTGTGAAATCGCACCGCCCGACATGCCTTCTTCTTCGCTGCGTTCATCGACTTCTCCTTCCCGGGCAACGCGCCCGGCATCGTTACGGCAACATCACCCGCACTTCCATCCGAACTCCCAACGGCAGAAAGGACTCCGTCCTGTCTGCGACGAGATCCGCGATCCGCGCGTGCGTCTCCGGTCCGAACCACGTCCAGAGGCGTCGCATTCGCACCGTCACCAGCCCCGGTTGATTGGGCCATGTCTGCGGCGGCCCCACTAGCAAACGCAGCCACCCGAGGCGCTTCCACAGGTTGTTCAAAGTAGGCGGCTCGCCGCGGCTTCGCAGCGCCATTTGCGTTCGGACTCCCATCCCCGCCAGCACCAGCCGCACCGCCCGGCGGCGGCGCCACCAGCTGATGATTCCCATTGTGCCCTCCTCCGGTGAAGAACTTGCTCGTGCAGTGGTTGAACTTGATCGGTGGCATGCGGTCGAACGCGCGACCGCTGAACGTCGTCATGCCACCCTTGTGGATGATGGCGTGGCAGCAGCGCTCCCCGATCTTCTCGCAGGCCAGGATGGTCGACACGCTGTAGGTCTTCCCGTTGTCGGCGACCAGGTACTTCTCCCGGTCCCGGCTGCGTGGTCCACCCTTGTGACACTTGCCCATCAGTTCCCCCCCGCGCAAATGGCAATGTGCCCGGCCAGGGTCGACCACTGGATGTCCACCTCGGTGCCCACGCGGATCGCCCGCTCCGTTCCGTTCACGCTCATGTCGGCCACACGCCCAGATGCAGTCACCGCGATGCTGACAGCAGCCTCCGGATAACGCTCCCCCAATGCCTTCGCGTCAGCGAGCACGTTCTGGATGGCGCGCCCCGTCTCCTGAAGGATCTCCTGGTAGGCCGCCTGCGCCTGTGTGGTCTTGAACTGCATCAGTGGCTCCCCCTCATCCGCAGCGTTTTACCGCGAGCCCCGCGCCAGTCCCTCGTCGTGAGGCACCGCTGGCAGATGTCCAGGTAGCGATCCCCATGGCTCAGCCGATCGTACACCGCCCGGATCTCTGGAGACTCCAGAACCTTGCGGAAACGGAAGATGTTCAGGTCGCCGAACGTGTGGCGCCGCTCCCAGTCGCGGCAGCACAGCCCCACGTGCCCGGTCCGGGTCACAATGAGATCCGTGAGCGGCGCGTAGCACGGCGTGGTCAGATGCACCGGCGCCGCATCGTAGATGCCGAACACCTCCACCCAGTTGGAGTCGTAGATCGTCATAAAGTCGGGACGCGTGTCGAGAGAACGCAGCCGCTCCAACTCCTCCGCGCCGTACGCTGTCACAGCCAGGTGGTTCAGACCCACGCTGCGCAGGTCACGGATCAGATGCTCGTCCAGGGTCGTGCCGTTCGTCCAGATCAGCGTCTTGGCCCGAGGGACCGTTCGGTTCACGCGTTCCAGGAACCAGAGCAGCCGCGGGTCCATGAGCGGCTCCCCGTACTGGTGGAAGCTGATGCACCCAGCGAACCCTGCATCCCGGAGATCGTCGAGCACCTGGAACACCACGGCCGATGACAGGTTCTCGGGCGGACGCGCCGCCTCCAGATGCGCCGGGCAGCGCGGGTGCAAGTGCGACAGGTTGCAGCGGTTCGATAGCTCGAAGTTCACCCGGTCGAGTTTCTCGAAAGGATCTGCGCACCCGATGCTCATTCCGTCTCTCCGATCAGCTTCTTCCAAACCCGGAGAGGGACCGCAACCCAGTAATCAATCATGATTTTCTGGTTCATGCCCGTATCTCCGACGTTGTGCATCGCTCATCCTCTTGATCGTTTCCTTGGAAAATTTCCTTCCTTTGAAAATCTCACTCAACTTCTTCTTCTGGTCTTCCGATACGGGACGCCCACGTCGAGACTCTGACATCTTTCTCCTGGACTCATCGCTGTGATGCTTCCCAAGATTTGCAACCCTCAATTTCTCTCGGGTAGATTCGGCGATCTCCTTGCCCCTACATCTCTTCCCAAGTTCTCGAATTTGCTCACGCATCGCATCTGTCGCTATACCCTTGTGAGCAGCACTGTGATTCGCTCGCATCTCATCCGTCCAAACCCGCTTCCGATTAGCTTCCCCTACCGCCATCCGAACGTGATCTGGCTGCACCCATCCCGTCGTCCTGCCAGCCGTCGGGGACAGGTTGTATCCGCGTTCCACGGCCCCGGTATCGTCTATGTGCCGTTGCTCCGCTTCCAGCAAAACATCCTCGGAAACGAGTTCTACGACCTCCACTGCGAACGAATCCTCCCCATATTTTGCCCACGCTGCCTGGAGGTAGTTATTGTGATGCTTTCCGCGCCGAAGCGCAGCACGGTGTTGATTCAGACGAAAACGAAGTCTCCCGGCACTCCCGATGTAGAACTTGCCGTTGACCGTATTCTCGATCCGGTAGATCCCCGGCACGTTTGGGATGTGGTCGACGTTCACTCGGACTCTCCCATTAATTTTTTCCAGCATCGCAAGGGTACGCACACCCAGTCCCTCTCTCCGTGTGCGCTGTTCGCCCCCCCCGCGATCTCGATGGCCAGCGCGGGCTCCTTGCCAGCCGCGGCAGCCTCCGCCGCGATTTTGTCCAGCCACGACTTCTTGATGCTCAGGCTCGCGTGCACGGTCCTCTTGCACTCGATGAGGAAGTGGTCGGCCAGCACGTCACCCTTCGCGAACTTGGACGCGCCACTCCCCGCCTGCCGGTGTCCTCGCACCTCGCGCGCCACGAGCCGCTCCTGCGCCTCCGGAGACTTCGCGTCGGGGAACAGGACGTGCGGACGATGACGCGTCACAGGCCCTCCGTGGAGTGCAAGGATCGCAGCTCCACCGTCACCGGTGCGGAGTCCATGTCCGTTTTTACGAGCGGATCGACGATCGCCAGCCGACGCGACGGAAACTTCACGATGCGGAAGTCACCAAGCCGCCCATCGACGGTCACCAGTTGCCCGACGGCCAGCTGCCCTACGTTCTTTCTCGCCAACGCTTTCCTCCTCTGCCTTCCAGCGATCTTGCTGGCATCTCCAGGAGCTTAACTCAACCGAGTGCGTTTGTCAACATCAGAGCAGCCGGGCCTTCGCCAGCGAGGTCAGGTAGCCGCGGACGTGGACGTGCAACTCCCCGTTCGGCAGGGCGGCTCCCATCTCGAAGAGGCCGCGCGCCACCGTCTGCACGCGACTCAAAGGGAGCGTCGCCATGCGCGCCCATGCTCGGAAGTCCGCCCCCCCCTGCGCATCTCGCGGCACGCGCGGCCAGACAGACAGCATCCGAATCTGGTCCGGCGTCAACGCGAGGATGGCGTACGGAGGCATATCCTGAAGAGGAACGGGTGGGGGAGCGACCGGGGCGACGGGAGCCGCTTCCGGTTCTGGAGATGGAGCAATCGCCACCTGCTTCTTCGCCTTACTCATTGCCCTCCTCCAGCCGCACCGGCTTCACGCCCAGCGCCTCTTCGCAGCGCTCCAGGATCACCGCCACGTACCCGGGAGACAGCTCGCACCCGTACCCAATCCGAGCCGATGCGTGCGCCGCCAGGATCGCGGTGCCGCTGCCGAGGAACGGATCGAGGACGAGATCTCCTCCGACCGAGCTGTTGCGGATCGCGCGCTCGAAGAGCGGGACCGGCTTCGTGGTCGGGTGGAATTCCGAGTGCGACGGCTTGTCGTACTGCCAGACGTCTCCCTGGTCGCGGGCTCCGCACCAGTACCGATCCTCGGCGCCCTCGCGCCACCCGTACAGGATGGGCTCGTACTGCCGCTGGTAGTCGGAGCGCCCCATCGTGAAGGTGTTCTTGGCCCAGATGATGAACGTGGACCAGTGGCCTCCCGCCTCGCGGAACGCGCTTTCCAGTGTGTCCAACTCCGACGAGGACATGCAGCAGTACACCGCGCCCTCGCACACGGGAAGCATGGCCTTGAACGCCGCCAGCAGGAACGGCCTGAAGTCCTCTCCGAGATCGTCGTTGGCGATCGTCCGGTTGGCGCCGCGCAGCTTGTCCTTCATGGTCGCGCCGTACGCCACGTTGTAGGGCGGGTCCGTGATGATCATGCGCGCTCGTTTCCCACCCATCAGGCGCTGCAAAACGGTGGGGTCCGTGGAGTCCCCGCAGATGACACGGTGCGGTCCGATCGCCCACAGATCCCCGGGCTTCGTTCCCCACTTGATCTGGAGCTGCACGCTCAGATCCTCGCGCGGAGGAGGTTCGTCTCCGCTCGATCCGGACCCTTCTCCCGCCAGCAGCCGAGTCAGCTCGTCGTCCTCGAAACCGAGAGACGCGATCAGGTCCTCGCGCTCGTCGTGCAGGTCGCGCAGCAGCGCCGTGAGGGCCGTCTCGTCCCAGGTCGCCACGATCTCGCCGTACCGGTTGTCCGCGATCATGAAGGCGCGCGCCGTGGCTCGGTCATCGTCGGCCCAGATCACAGGGATGTGCTGCGCCCCCAATCGCTTCAGGGCGTCCATGCGCTGATGCCCAGCCTCGATGATGCCCGTGCGCTCGTTCACCACGATCGGCCAGCGCATGCCGAACGTCTTGATGCCCTCCATGAGCCCTTCGATGTTCACCTGCGTTCGCGGGTTCGTAACGTCGGGACGCAGCGCCGCGATCGGGACCAGCATTCGGTCCAGGCCCTTCAGCACCGAGATGCTGGTTCCGGGCAAGTAGGACACCCCGTCTCGCACCACGGGAGCCACCGGCATCGGAGGACCGGTGAAGTCGGGGATAGGCGAACTCGTGTTCGCTACGCCGCCAGCATCAGCTTCACCAGCTGCTCCCGCAGGGCTCTCCGCACCGCTGGCTCCATCATCCGCGCGACCATCTCCGTCTTGCTTCTGTACGTCTCGTTTCCGAGTAGCCACTTCGCGCCGTCCTTTCGCATCAGGCCGAACTTCTCGGCCTGCGCCAACGTGTAGTCGAGATCCAGAACCTGCCCACCGTCCTCACCGGACACGCCCATGAGGTACCCGCCGAATCCCTGGGATGGGGCGGTCTTGTTCTTGAGGATCTTGAAGTTCATACGGACACGGCTTCCCATTTTCATCTGGAATTCCTTCTTCATGTCCATATCGATCTCGTCCTTCTCCCACTTGCTCGCCCACATCTGCGCGATGACCGACGCGGTGAAGATCTGCCCCTTGCCACCGGGCATCACCGACTTGTCGCCGAACTTGATGGAGATGCTCTCGCGCTCCTGGTTGATCCAGATCTCCGTCACCGG
>Ga0172380_10003806_pt1 | contig 20195 bp, 14 predicted proteins | sample Leawe162metaG_FD_119747 | JGI IMG/M metagenome (GOLD analysis project Ga0172380, IMG submission 119747) | Leachate microbial communities from a municipal landfill in Southern Ontario, Canada - Leachate well 162 metaG | ecosystem: Engineered > Solid waste > Landfill > Unclassified | place... | reverse complement strand
GGAAAAGACATTTCAGCCCGGCGATCACCGCCAAAGTCAACCGTGCCCCACGGGCCAGGGAGCACGAAAGAGCGTGTCACAGAACACCCCCCGTGACCACGAAATTAGCTGGCACGTAACACAAATACTGAGCGTCAACGCATTCGAGAAAGTAGCTCTACAAGAACTACTTACGCAAACAATGCCCCGATTTCAAGATGACGAAAACCGCAACCAGTTGATGTTGTTTGACTTATAACCGGACACCCATGAAACGCACAGTAGAATACCAGTTTCCATGGACAATACCTGGCTGTGGAAACACTACCCCCTTCGTTGTGCTTCCTGAGCCGTGCATCCACGCTTTCCGTGAATCCCACGTAGGTTTGATCGGGGTAACTGATGCTGCGCAAAATGTAGACGAAATACATAACTCGCGCTTCATCTTAATAGTGAGGTATGGCCCGTGCTTCGCCCTTCGGGCTCCGTCGTGGCTGCGCCACGCGTAGCCCGAAGGGCGAAGCGTGGCGGGAGAGACGGGGCTCGAACCCGCAACCTTCGGCGTGACAAGCCGATGCTCTAACCAATTGCGCTACTCCCCCCCTGCCAAAGAGAACCATACCATACTGGTTTGCCGGGGCGGTGCAAGCCAAAAAATTGGGCTTCGGGAATGGTGTGAATGGGGTGTGTAGATGCGGTTCGACTTGTCCGCCTACGGTGGATAGAACCGCGGATTGCCGTTCTGTCGAACGGCCACTACACCTCCGTTCTGTCTCGCCTGGGCGAAGCGCTCCGGCGAAGCCTGGCGAACGGTCACTACACCTGATACACGACGCCCGGTCCTTTCATGCATATATCTCCCCCGCGTCACTGAGCCATTACGGGGTTTGCGGGTGTGGCCGGCGTCGTTCCAAGCGCCGATGTTGCAACGTTAGTGTTCACCGCATTGCGGGTCTCGGCGATGATTTGCAAAATCTCCGCCGCGATGGCGTCATAATCCGCGCAGTGCGGACTTTCTTTCAGCGCCATAACCATGATGCCCACCGCCTTGCGGGGTTGATGGAAGGCCGCATAATCCTTGCCCGCTTGCCACAAAAGCCATGCGCGCCGGTTCTGCATGAACGCATCCTTTTGCACGACCAGCCCGCTGCGTTCCGCCGCCTCCTGTTCCAAGGCGATGTTTTCCAGCCATTCCTTGAAAATCCGGGGATCCTGCCGGCTCCGGTAATATCCGATGACGTTCACCCGGTGCAGTTCCGCCAGATTGGTCAGGTCGCCCAGATGCCAATTCGACAATCCGCGCAGGAGATCGATGGGCGCGCTGGTTTTGAAGACGGCGCCGGGCACAGGCCGGGAGTCGGTCGGCAGGCCGGCCTTCAGGAATACACTGCCGGCAATGCCGCCTTTTAACAATGGCGATTTTGCGATCGATTCGAATTTTTTTTCCGTGCGCGGGAAATTATCGATCCATAGGCGCGTCAAACGGATGGCGCTCTCGTCTTTGCCCAGCACCTTGTTCAGGGTGGCCGCGAGATATTGAACGTGGGCGCGCAGTGCCCACATAAAGGCGTCGCTCTTAAACACAGCCTTGTTGTCGTTTTCCCAGGCGCCGGCCTTGGCGCGATCTTTCTCCGTGCCTTCAAAATGCACGCTGGCATAGGCGTTCTTGTAGCCTTCCAGCAGGGCGCTGTCCTTGGCTAACAGCATGTTCAACTGGCCAAGCAGGGCCTTGGCCTGGTTGGTGACGATTTGCCGGTTTTCAAATTTGCTTTGCCGGAGGAACGCCTCCACGTCGCTGAAATCCGGCGACGCGTTGGGGTTTTGTCCGTTCACCGGCCCGATTGCGCCAAACAGCCAGTAACAGATGCCCAGTGCGCCAAACATTAAATTGCGTTTCATGGTGTGTCCTTTAGATCGCTTGGCGTTGTCTTTTATCTACTGTGCAGTGAACGGTATCGCGGCTATACGGCGGTTGCAAGAATATTAATAATCGGCAGTAAAAACGATTATATGCTTGAACCATGTCGATTCCACAGCATACCATACGCCGGATGAGACACTCCGGGCACGATCGTCATGACATATCGTGAAAACTGTGGATATCGGAGCCTTCAAGGGTTAATCATGCTGGGCGCTGTCATTACGGCAGCCTTGACGCTCGCCGGCGTGGCTTTAGCCGCGACTGTGTCCAACCAGGCTGGCCTTATCGTCACGCCCTCGGCCGGCAATCCGGTTGGCTCTAATGCTTCCGTCCGCGCGCTCCCGGCTTCAAGCAAAACGATCGACGCGTTCCTGAACTTGAACCAGGCGCGTTACCGCGAAGCGCTTGTCCGGACAAGGAAATGGCTTGATGCCCTCGAGGTCAATCCGACCGACCTGCGCGCCCACGGCATCAAGGGCAAAAAGAAGTTGGCGGAACTGCTGGATGTCTATTTGCGGCTTTATGGAATCGCCACAGCCGACGACAAAAAAGCCCTGCTGGAACGCATCCAAGGCATCACCGCCCTTACAACCTCGCCGGGATACCACGATATGCTGCGCGTGACCGACCGGCAATTCAAGGAAGACGCCACTTCCTATCTGCGCGTGGCATTCCTGATGGACCGCTTTGGATTGGATACCAAACTTTATCGCCGGGAAATCCTAAAGGTCCTGCCGCGACTCAACGACCACATGAAATATCGCGGGTCCGACCAGCGCATGGCCTTTCATCTTTATTATAAGCATTTTGGATTGGAAGAGCCTTTCCCCCTGCAAGCCGCCTACCGAACCGGCGTCATTTCTTCCCGCCACGATCTCGCCTGGTTTAAGCAAAACAAGATGGAAATCTATAACCTGACCCATGAAATTTTTGTGCCCTATGAATTTGGCGAGAAATTAGATGCCGATTTTTTTGCGGAGCCGGACAAGGCTTATTTACGTCCTTTATTGGCCGATCTAACCGCATATGGGATCGGCCTGGACGATGCCGATATCACCGCCGAACTGACTTCCTGTCTGCGCTATCTGCATTTCACCGACTTGTCCATATACCAGGAGTCGCTCCAGTACCTGCTGAAAAGCCAATGGCCGGACGGCAAATGGGGCGATTATGAACGGCAACGCGGCTTTTATGGGGATTACGTCAACCAGGCGTTTTATCTGCATACCACCCTGGTGGTGGTGGATGCCTTGACCACGGCGTTTCATTATAGAGAAATGCAGAATGCAGAATGAAGAATTCTTGTTATGTTGAGCTCAACATAAAAGAAATCTGAACTTTCGTGTGTTTTGTGTGTTTCGTGGTGGAAAATCTTCGGGTTGCGGGCGTTAGCCCAAGTTGGAAGAGAGACGGTAAATGCCACGCACCCTGGCTCCTGTCCGTTGTCTGTCATCTGTCGTCCGTCGTCCGTTTCACGCCGGGAATTGCAATTTGACGATGGAGAAATCGTCGTCTAACGGGCCGGGACCGTGCAAGGCGTGCGCTTTGGCGGCCAACTCCTCGATTTCCGGCTTGCCGGCGCCGGCGGCGGCGGTCATGAGCCGGGTAAACTCGCTGAAGGTCCACAGGGTCCCGTCCGGCCGGGTAATTTCATACACCCCGTCGCTCATGAGAAACAGGGAACTGCCGGGCGGCACGGGCCGCGTCGCGGTGCGATAGGTCGTGCCCGCCATTCCGCCCAACACCATGGCCGGCGCGCCAAATTCGCTCGCGATCGTATTGCCCGCCGGGTCCTTTTGGATCAACAGGGCCGGCGGGTGCCCGGCGCTGGCATAGCGCAAAGTCCGCGTGGAACGCGCATACACGCCGTACCAGATCGTGAAATACATGTTGTTGTGTTTTTCCATCAGGAAGGCCTCGTTGAGCGCCGTCAGCATGGCGCCCGGTTCCCCGAAATCCGTGTTCGGCAAGGTCTGCGACCGGAGCACATTCATGGCCGAAATGGAAAGCAAGGCCGCGCCCACCCCGTGTCCGCAGACATCCAGCAAGAACATGCAGAACCGGTCGTCATCCAGCCAGTGATACCCGAAGGCATCGCCGCCCAGCGAGGTGGAGGGAATGAACTGCCAGCGGGCGCGCACGGGTCCCTCGTCCAGCGGCGCGGGCAAAAGCGATTGGACATAGGCCGCCGCTTCAGCCAGCTCGGCGGCCAGCGCTTTCTGACTGGCCAGCAAGGCCTGGTAGGCTTCGTTGCGCTCCAGCAAATTGATGTAGCCTTGCGAGTGGTGCCGAATACGAGCCACCAACTCGATCCGGTCCGGAAGCTTGACCAGATAATCGTTGGCGCCCAGCGCAAACGCCTCCGCCTTGGTGGCGGGCTCCTCCTTGGTCGAAAGCACGATCAGCGGGGTGTCGCGCAGGGCGGGTTCGGCGCGGTAAAATTTTACCAGCGTCAGGCCGTCGATTTCCGGCATGACCAGGTCCTGGAGAATGACGGTGGGCGCCAACTCGCGGGCCATTTTCAAGGCGCCGGCCGGATCGTTGCAGTAATGAAAGCGGATATCGGCCTCGGGCGCCAGCATGCGGCGCACGGCCTCGCCAATCATGGCCTGATCGTCCACCAGCAATACCTTGATCGCATGCTGGGGCAACGCGGTTTTTAACAGGCTGTCGTTGGTTTTTTCCATGGGTGTCCTTAAATCAGAAGTCAGTAGTCAGAAGTCAGAATACAGAATGAAAGGTCCAGGCGGTTATGGTTTATGGCTTTCCTCATTCTGAATTCTGACTCCTGAATTCTGAGTTCTGATTAGTTCTTACGTTCCGCAATCCCCTGCATAATGGCGTTCGCGATGTCGTTCAGTGGCAGGATTTTTTCCGCGGCGCGCAGTTCCGCCGCCGCCCGCGGCATGCCATACACGATCGAGGTGGCTTCATCCTGCGCCAGGGTGCGCCAACCGCATCGCCGCAGGGCCAGCAAGCCCTCGCCGCCATCCCGCCCCATGCCGGTCAATAACACCGCCACGCCCGGCGGCGACCAATGCGCCGCAACACTCTTGAAAAATACATCCACGGACGGGCGGTAAAAACATTGGACCGGCTCGACCCGATATTCAAGCGTTCCCTGTTTGGCCAGCACCAGGTGATCGTTGGTGCCGGCCAACCAGATCGTGCCGCTCTCCGGACGGCATCCCGGCGCGGCCACTTTGACCTTGAGCGGACAATGCGTGCCCAGCCAGAGGGCCAGCTCGGCGGAAAATTCCTTGTCAATGTGCTGGATTACCACCATGCCCGCGTTAACGACCTTGGGCAAGCGCGATAAAATATCCGCCAATGCGGCGGGCCCGCCCGTCGAGGCGCCCAGAACGACGAGCGGCAGGTGGCCCTTGGCCGGCGGCGGCGCCCCAAACTCCATCGCCACCGGACTCGACGGCGCCGGACGAGCGATCAAGTGACCGATGATCTCGATTTTGCGCAATAGCGCCTGGGCGCCGGTCAGTTTGCCGTCCGTGCCCAGTACGGGCGTATTGACGGCATCCAGCGCGCCGTGGCCCATGGCCTCGAACACCAGGCTTATATTGCCGTCCACAGTGGCGGTTACCACCAGGATGGGACAGGGCGAATCCCGCATAATGCGCCGGGTGGCTTCGACGCCGTTCATGACCGGCATGATCAGGTCCATGAGAATCATGTCGGGGCGGTCTGAAGCGCATTTCTTGACGGCTTCGGCGCCGTCGCGCGCCACCCAGGCGATCGTGTAATCCGGACGACTGCGCACCACGCGCCGCAGGGCTTCCACCGCCATCATCAAGTCGTTGACGATCGCTATTTTCACGGGTCCCCAATCGTATCCGCCACGGTCTTTAAAAACGTTTCGTCATGAAAACTGCTCTTGGTGAGGTAATGGGCGGCCCCCGCCTCGAGTCCGCTCAAGCGATCCTCCGGGCGGTCCTTGTAAGATACGACGATCACAGGCAGGGCTTGGAGGCGGACATCCTGCTTGATGCGCCGCACGAGTTCGATGCCGTTCATGCGCGGCATGTCCACGTCGCTAACGACCAGGTCGTAGCGGCCCATGCGCACCGTGTTCCAGGCATCCATGCCGTCCACAGCCACGTCCACGGTGTAGCCGCGGTTTTCCAGCAGTTTGCGCTCCATCTCGCGAACCGTGATCGAGTCGTCCGCCACCAGGATATGCTTGCCGGTCTTGACGGCCGCTGTCTTGCCCGCCGCCTGAAATTGCTTCAGGCGTCCGCCGGAAAGCAGGTTCTCGATGCTCCGCACCAGGTCCTCCGTGTCGAGAATCATCACGGGCGCGCCGTCATCCAGAAGGGAAACCGCGCTCACATCCCGGACCTTGCCCAGGCGCGCATCAAGTGTGCGCACCACCAGCTTGCTTTCCCCGATAAACCGATCGACAACCAAACCGTAAGCGTTGGCGCGCTCCCCGATAATCACGATGCTCCACGCCGCCGGGCGGCCGGCGGCGCCGACTCGGCCGGCGCCGCTCAGTTCCAACACTTCGCGCGCATCCACCAGTCCAATATGCCGCTGGTCCAATGTCAGATACCGCCGGCCTTCCAAGGTCTGGATTTCCTCCGGCGCGGCTGTAACCAGGCGGTCAATCCGCGTCAGCGGGATGGCATAAGGATCGCCCGCAATTTCCACCAGCAGGGTGCGCAAGACGGAAAGCGTGATCGGGAGCTGTAAATGGAACTGTGTGCCGGCTCCGGGATGGTTCTCCACCCGTACTAAACCGCCTACTTCCTGGGTCAGATTGCGGACGACATCCAAGCCCACGCCCCGCCCGGAAATTTCAGTCACAGCTTCGCTCGTCGAAAATCCCGGTAAAAACAGGAAATCCAGCAATTCGGTCTCAGTCAGGCGGGCGGCCATTTCAGCGGTGCTGAGTCCGCGGGCCGCCACTTTGCGGCGGATGCGCTCCAGGTCGATGCCGCGCCCGTCATCGGCCACAATAACATGCAACTGTCCGGCTTGGTGGCGCGCCGCCAGCGTCAATAATCCTTCCGGATTTTTACCGGCCGCTCGCCGTTCCTCGGGGGGTTCCAAACCATGGTCCAGCGCATTGCGCAGAAGGTGCGTCAGCGGCGCCTCCAGTTTCTCCAAAATTTCGCGATCCACGCCGGTGGTCTGGCCGACCATCTCGAACTTGACTTTTTTGTTCAACCGGCGCGCCAGGTCCCGAACCATGCGCGGGAAACCCTGGATGCCGTCGGCAAACGGGCGCATACGGCTGATCAGGCCTTCCCGGTAAAGCCGTTCGGCCAGGTCCGAAGACTGCTGTGCGAAGAAATCGAATTCTTCCAGGCGCTGGGCGGTGGCTTGGCGGCAGGCATCCAGCTTATGGCGCAGGTCGGCAACCTGTTCCGCCGGCGCCGACGACTCGGCCATACGGCTGTCCTTCCGACTCCCATTCCGAGCCGTGCAGGCTTGTTCCAACAAACGGGCCAGTTCGTTCTGACGGTTTTTAAGCGCCTGCAATCCGGCGGCAAACGGCTCGAACCAGCGCGTCTGCACCATGTATTCGCCCATCATCCCGAGCATGCGGTTAAGGTTGTCGGATGAAACCCGCACGGCCCGGTCTTTGCCCTGTGTGCTGACGACCGATGCCGGCGACTCGGCTGGAGCCGGCGTTTCGATGCCAAGAAATTGCAAAGGCGCATTCTGGATCCCCGCTCCCCGATCAAAGTCGGGGACAAGCTTCGCGGGAATGACAGAATGGGCGGGACATTGTTTGTCATTCCCGACTTGATCGGGAATCCAGGATTTTTGTTGCCGCTTTTGGCGGCCTAATTCAACTGCCGGTTCGGGCGCCTTCCCGCCCGGCGCCGCCTGGCCGGAGCGGATCGCCGCCAAGCGCGCCGTCAGTTCGTCGATCGCCGTTTGATGCCCGGCCTGCCAGGCGGCGGCTTCCGCCTCCGACACGCGCGCGATTTGGCTCAACATATCCACGCCGCTCAACAGGCCATCCACCGCTTCCGGCTGAATGACGATCGCGCCCTTCTGGGCGGCGACAAAGCAATCTTCCAGGGCGTGGGCGACTTTCACGGCGGGATCGAGGTTGACAATGCGCGCCGCGCCTTTCAGCGAATGGGCGGCGCGCATCATGGCCGCCAGCCGTTCGGCATTGCCGGGATCCTGCTCGAGGGCCAGCAGACCCTCGTTCAGAATTGCCGTCTGGGCCTCGGTCTCCTGCCGGAACAAGTCCAGCATGGAAAACGAGCTTAAATCCTGTCCGCCATTGGTCGTCATCTTTAAACCATCAGTGTTCGGGATTAGTATGGGGGGTATGGGAGTGTGGGTGTATGGGCGTCAAGAAATTTCATTATGCTCGTTTACTCCGATACTCCCATACTCCGATACGTCCATACGCCATTGTCAGGCCAACACCTTCGCCAGCGCGTGAAATACCAGTTCGTCGTCGAGCAGTCCGATCGGCCGTCCACCGTCCGCGAGCATGCCGCGGCTGAACTGCGGCACGGCATGGGCCACGGTCGCCGGGATGGCCCGGACAGTGTCCCGGTTGAACCGGTGCAACCCCATGACCTCGTCCACGGGGAAAACCAGGTTAAACCGATCCTTGCGGGCCACCAGCAGGCGCGGCGGGACCTGGGAAACCGCATTGGCCGGCATCTTGGCCGAGGGCTCCAGCCGAGATGTCGGCTCCAGCCCCAGTAAATTAGCCAGCGAGAAACATAACAGCAGTTCGCCGCGCACGCTGGCCAGCCCCATAAATATCCGGTCGGAGCGATGCGGCACACGTCGCATGGGGCGCATGGACACGATTTCCACGCATAAGCGCGCGCTGAGCGCCAGCCATTCCGGGCCGATTCGGAAAACCAGGGCGGTGTCGGTGAACGCGACTTCGGTCTCTTTGGCGCGGGCCAGGAGTTGGGTCCATTCCTCGATATAGCCGGCGGGCGGCGCGCGATTCAGCAGGGTCTGCGCGCCCTGCGCGAACGTCGGGCAGTTCCGGCAGTGAATATGCCGATGCAATTCGGGACAGGACATGTCGCCCTGGACACCGATCCGGTTCCAGCAATCCTGGATAATGGTTGCGCTCATGTTGCCGCCTTGGTCAGATCACGGATGCGCGCCGCATGCCGACGCAAGCGTTCGGCGCCCGCTTCGTCGCCACGCCGGGCTTTCAGCAGGGAAAGATGAATCAAGGCTTCGTGGCAATCGGCGTCGAGGTACAGCGCGTGGCTCAGACATTCCTCCGCCGCTTGAGCTTGTCCCGCCGCTGTCCGGATCACGCCCAGGAGCAAATGGGCTTCAGCCAACTGGGGATTTTCCCTCAACAGGTCCTGGCACATCGTGGCGGCCTCGTCCAAGCGGCCCTGGTCAGCCAGAACGCGGGCGCGCTCCAGCCGGGATGCCGGGGTGGGCAACGGACTTGCCGTAGGACCGGCGGCCACGTCGTCACCGCCGCGGCTACATGAAACAGTTGGGATTGCAATCTTTGTAGCCGCGCCCGTAAGGGCGTGGATTCCTTCGGCGGCCACGGCGTCACCCAGGCTTCGCTCAGAGCTTCGCCGGAGCAAGCCGCCGCGGCTACATGAAACAGTTGCCTTCTTTATCGGACCAATTAAGTTCACGAATTCAGCCCCGGCATTACACGGCTTGGCCGGAAATTTGCAATAGGCAAAGACGCCGCTGTGGCGGACCGGCTCGTAGCGGTCCATCAGCAGAGCCATCGTTTCGGCGTGTCCCACAAACAACAGACCGCCTGGCTTCAACAGGCGATCCAGTGTGGCGATGATCTGTCCGCGTGCCGCGATGTGCTGGTAAATAAGCAGGTTGCGGCAAAAAACGATGTCGTAGGTTTGTTCCGCGGCGAACTCCGGCGCGCCCATAATATTGCCTTGAATGAACCGGATGCCGGCGCGGACTTCGGGGTTGACAATTCTGGCAGCGCCTTCGATCTTGAAATAGCGCTCGCAATGCGCCAACAGGCCGCTCCGGAAAGAATTGGGGCCATAGACGCCTTTTTCAGCCTTGCGCAACGAAGCCGGATTGATATCCACGGCGTCAATCCGGTAACGTTCCGGCGGGAGGCCCGCCGACTGAAGTGTCATGGCAATGGAATAGGGTTCCTCCCCGGAGGCGCAGGGCAGACTCAACACCTGCAAGCGCTCATGGGGATGCGCGGCCAGCCATGTTGCGCTCACGTATTTGGCCAGGAAAACGAACGGCTCGCGATCGCGGAAGAACCAGGTTTCCGGCACCACGATCGTTTCGATCAGCGCCAGAAGTTCGGCCAAATCCGGCGCCGTGTTCAAGCGCTCCAGGTAATCGCTTTCTTTCGTCAGGTTGCAGGCGGCCATGCGCCGTTTCACGGCATTGGCCACGGTCTGCGGGCCCAGGGTGTGCGCGTCCAGCCCGATTGCCCCGGACAGCCATTGCTCTATGATGTTTGTTGCCATGATGCGGACTTCGCCGGTTCCGTGAACAACATGTGTTCCAATTCCTTGGGCACTAATTGGTCTGTCACAACCCGCTGAATAAATTCGGTTCCACTGACGGCCAACTTGCCAAGGTGGGAAGTTCCGGGAACGACTACGTTGTTCTGGCTGAAATCGGATTCTTTCAGTTCCACAGTGTTCGTTGCCGTTTCGGCCAAAAGCCCGATGACGCGCTGTTGGCCGCCCGCTCCGGTATAAGGCGTCAGGATGATGCGGGTGCTCAGGCACACGGCGCAGGGCGCGCCGCCAACCATGCGGCCGAGATCCATGACCGGCACGCCGGTTCCGCGATAATCAGCCAGGCCGGCTATATAAGCGGGCGCGCCGGGACAGGCGCGCAATGTCACGAGCGGAACCACCGCGATGACCTGGCGCGCCCCCAGGGCGTATTTGGCATTCCCGGCTTGGAAAACAATAAACAGCATCCTACACTTTAAACTCCGCCGCTTCCTTTTGCAGACGCTGGGCGGCATTGCGCAACTGGGCGGTGGCCTCGTTGAACTGCCGCAGGGACTCCGCCGTCCTGACGGCGCCCTGACCGGCCTGCGCCAGGGCCTGGCTGATTTGCTGGGCGCCCTGCGACTGCGCGTGCATGCCGTCATTGACCGTTTCGAATTTAGGCGCCAGATCTTTAACCTGCGCGATGATGCCGGATAACGGGCGGCTGACGGTCGCCATCGCCTCCGTGCCGCGGGCGACTTCGCCGCTGAACTTGTCCATTTCCATGACCCCGGCGGCCACGGCCGACTGCATTTCCTTCACCATGCGCTCGATATCGAGCGTCGCCACGGCGGTCTGGTCCGCCAGCCGGCGAATCTCCCGGGCGACGACCGCGAAGCCCTGGCCGTATTGGCCGGCTTTTTCCGCCTCAATCGCGGCATTCAACGACAGCAGATTGGTCTGATCGGCCACCTTGGTGATCGTGGTCACGACCCCGCCGATCGTGCCGGTTTTCAGGTTGATGGCCGCCAGCTTTTCCGAAATGGAGACTGCCGCCTTTGCCAATTGCCGGATGGCGGTCTCCATGCCGGTCAGGCCCGCGCGGCCGGTGTCGGCCAGCGTGGCGGCGCCTTCCGCCACGTTCTTCACCGTTTCCATGGTCTGGGAAAGTTCCTGGGACGTGGCCGATATTTGCATGGCCGCCGCGACCACTTGCGTGGTCGAGGCGCCGAAATTGGCGACGACCGACTCCTGCTCCCGCGCCGCGGCCTCGATTTCCATGGCGGTCGTTACCAACTGAACGCTGGACTGCTGAACCTGGCCCACCAATGAATTCAGACTGTCGGCCATGGCCGTCATGGAATGCCAGAGCTGGCCGGTCTCATCCCGCGGCGGCCGCCGCCGCAGGTTGATTTGCGCAATCGCCTGGCGGGCCTCGGCGAGGCGGCCGCGCGTGATCAAACCCGCCACGCCTGCCAAATCCGTGATGGTGCGCGTGATGGATTTTGAGAGCATCAGGAGTAACAGCGTGGTCAGCAGGATGGCCGTCAGGCCCACCCATAAATTCAAGTTGCGGATCGCGCGCGTGGAGGTCATGACCTCGCCGGCCGGCGCGCGCGCGACCACGATCCACCCGCAGGCCGGATCGGTGCGATAGGCCGCCAGGACCTCCTCGCCCTTATAGATGTAGCGCATACTGCCGTTTTTTCCCGCCATGATTCCCGGGCCAAAAGCCAGGCTGGCCAGGTTGGTCGCCATTACCAGGGAGGCGTCCGGGTGCGAGCAGATGACGCCCTTGCGGTCGGTCACAAAGACATAGCCCGATGACCCGATTTTAACCGGATCCACAAACTTGTCCGTGAACGATTTCAAGTCCAACGCGCCCAGGAGCACACCGGAAGGTTTCTCCGCAACCCGCACGGGCACGGCCACCACAATAACCGGATTGTCGGAAACTTTGCTGCGAATTACTTCGGAGACGGCCGTCGCGCCGGCCATGGCCTGTTGAAAATAATCGCGCTCGGCGACGTTGAACGTCTGGGCGCCGGCCGGCGCGGTGGAGCAGACGGCGTTGCCCTGCCGGTCAACGAGCACGATGGTTTCGTAAAAGGGCGCGTCGCGGTTGAAGCGCTTGAGCAGTTCCGTGCCCTCGGCAACCAGGCCGGGAACAGGCGTCTGCGCGCCGACGATGTTTCCGAACAAGGCCACGTCGCTCCAGAGCAGGATGTCGCTCTGCCGCTCGCCGACCCAGGCCGTAATGCTCTTGATCGTGGAATCGGCGATCCGATTCATGGAATCCAGGGCGGCCTGCTCCATGGCGTCCCGCGACACGCGATAGGTCAGCCAGGTCGAAGCGCCCAGGCTGAGGATGAACAACAGGATGGTCGGGACGACAATCCTGGTCCGCATGTTGAAGGTTTTCATGGTCATGCCCCGTTTGCGTTTTCGTATGGGAGCATGGGCGTAGTGAAGCATGGGAGTGCCGAAAAAATATTTGTGCTCCGATACATCCATACCCCCATACTCTTGGTTAGACCTTGAACTGGGCCGCTTCCTGCTGGAGGCCGCGGGCCGCGTCTTTCAATTGCTCCGTGGCCTCATTAAACTGGCGGAGCGATTCCCTGGTTTGGCGCGCGCCTTCGCTCAGTTGAATCATGGCCTCGCTGATTTGCCGCGCTCCGGACGATTGGGCCTGCATGCCTTCGTTGACCGATTCGAACCGCGGAGTCAACACTTTAACCTGTTCGATAATTCGCCCCATCTGCACGCCAATCGCGCTGACCGCGTTAACCCCCTGCCGGACTTCGCCGCTGAACTTGTCCATTTCCATGACCCCGGACGTCACGGAGGTCTGCATTTCGCGGACAGTGCGGTCGATTTCCAGGGAAGCCACGGCGGTCTGGTCCGCCAGACGCCTGATTTCGCGCGCCACAACCGCGAAGCCCAGTCCATACTCGCCGGCCTTTTCCGCCTCGATCGCGGCGTTGAGCGACAGCAGGTTGGTCTGATCGGCCACCTTGGCGATCGTGGTCACCATGCTGTTGATGGCGTTGGCCTTTTCGTTGATCACCGCCAAACGCGCCGAAATGGCGGCGGTCGCCTCGGCAAGCTGGCGCATGGAGCCTTCCATGCCCGTCAACCCGGCGCGGCCGGTATCGGCCAGACCTTCGGTTTCGGCGGACACGGTCTTGACCGCCTGCATGGTTTGAACCAGTTCCTGCGAGGTGGCCGAGATTTCCTTGACGGCGGCCGTCACTTGTGTGGTGGATGCGCCGAATTCCGTCACGGCGGCCTCCTGCTGGCGGGAGGCCGCGGCAATTTCCGTGGCGGTGGACACCAATTGCACGCTCGAGCGCTGAACCTGGCCGACCAGCGAAGCCAGGCGCTGGGTCATGCGGGAAACGGCGGCAAATAACTGGGAAGGCTCGTCCTTCGTTTTGCCGCGCATGGCCGTTTGCATGGCCGCGATGACCTGGCCGGCTTCAGCCAGGTTGCCTTCGGCAATGACTTTGGCCACGGCAATGATTTTGTTGATCGGTTTGGCAATGGCCGCGCCGATCCATAGCGCCAGGGCGATGGCCAGCAACATTACGACGACGCCGCCCAGCGGGCCGATCAGCAGGAGCCGATCCACGGCGGCATCGAGCTGGACCAGCACGCTGTGGTAGTCATCTTCATACATGCCGGCGGCAATGACCCAATCCCATGCCGGGAAATACGTTACCGCGGCCACCTTCATGCGCGGCGCCGGTTCGCCCGGGTTCTTCCAAGGATAACGAACATAGGCGATCGAACCATTGGTGGTTTCCAAGCTTTTGGCGACGATCTGGCGGACGCAATAATTGCCGTCCGGGGCCTTGTAATCCCAGATATCCGTGCCGTCGGCTTTGCCATTCAGGGAAATGATGTAACGCCCGCGTTGGGCGCCCTTGCCGCCGAGAATATAGACGTAGCCGGTTTTGCCGACGACAATGGAGAGGATCGCCTCGCGCAGTTCCTGGTTAACCTCGTCCAGATTGTAGCCCACATACAGCATGCCAACGACCCTCTTTTTCGCCGGCGAATCCCAGATTGGCTCGTAGGCGGCGGCATGCCATTGGTCCAACACCATGGCGCGGCCGATATAAGTCTCGCCCTTCAAGACGGCGGAGAGCACCGGCGTTTCCGCGCCTTGGGCGTCGCGATGGGCAATGAACGTGCCGATGGCCCGCTTGCCGTCGGCCGTCGGCACCGTCGTGGCCACGCGCAACATGTCGCCTTCCTCGTTGATGCGCTGAAAAATGGTGCAGTAACAACGCGAAAACTTGGTGACAACATCGACAACCGGACTTTGCGCCTTGAAATCGGTGTTCGGCGCCAGTTGCGTCTCGCCCAGGATCATCAGGGGCAGGGACACATTGGCGGCCTGCTGGGTGAATTGATTGCGCGCCACCCAGGCAATCCGGTTGGTGCCGAACGCAACCGCCCCCTGCGCGGCGAGTTCGGCCCGCGCGGCTTCCATGTGATCGCGCAAACGCCGCTCAGTGCTGCGATTGGCCGTTTCGCACATGCGATGGACTAATTTCGCGATCTGGCCGGTGTCGTTCCTGGAGATCGTGTTCATGTCGTTGACGATGTTTGTCATCAGTTCCTGCTTCTGGGTCAGGATCAGCAGCGACATCGCTATCACCGGCAATGCGGCCGCCAGCGCGGCAAGCCAGACGATTTTATTTTTTAACGTCAATTGCATCATACCCCTCCGGATAAACGGAACACGGTTCGTTTCGAGCGGCTGCGCGAACTTCGTTCATCTTGAATTGCGGAAGCGCCGCGATGACGCTCCCGAATCTGTTTTCTTTTCGTTGTCCATGCCCAAACGTCAGGTAATTGGTTTGCCGGCGCGCGCCTGAACAACAATGCCGCGCAAGCACCAATGAATCGTTCCTGCCTCACCAAATATTTCTGCAATGCGGGTAAGACCGAATCCTCTCGTCCGCTGTCAAAATGGCCGCATTTTCCTCGCGTGCCGTGGCGACTATGATCCGATCGGCCGGATCGTCGTGAAAGGGCTTTGGAAGAATTGTGGAACGGTAGGCGATAGAAGGCAATAGCGGCACAAGACGCAACTTTGGCATCTGCAATGCTTCGCGAATCCACTCTTCCGGATCGCAGGATATGGCCAAGCGCCGCTTCTCCAGAAGTTTGGCGAATTCCCACAGGGAAATCGCCGAAATCAACAGTTCGTCGTATCGGGCCGGTGATGACATCAAAGTCCGGACCCGTCCCGATAACTGCGGGGGATTCATGTTCCACCATATCCACACGTGCGTATCGAGCAAGCACCTCATCGCGTCGTTTCCCATATCCCCGCCTCCAGCGGCGAAATAATGTCCTTCTCGAATACCAGGGCTTCGGATAATTTGCCGGGTTTAAGCGTCACATCCGATGGCTGGTACGGCACCACCTGGGCAACTGGTTTGCCGCGCTTCGTGATAACGATACGATCCCTCGAACTGGCAACCCTTCCCACCGCTTGCAGCGCGTGGGCCTTGAATACGCTGATAGCCATGCTTGTCATGATCCGCCTCCATTTGGGAGCAACATAGTCATCTGAAATGGTCATGTCAACATTTTGTTTCCGTGTTTCGCTCCATAACGGGACGGGGCCGTCCGGAAGAACCCCAAATCCGCGCCTAAGACCGGCGGACTGTTTTACGACCGCGCTTTTCGCCCTGTGCCCGCGCGGCGGTCGAGGCCGCCCGCCCTTCCAGAAGGATCATCGCGTGAATTTCGACAATGGTTCATGGAGGACGACGGGCCCCGTCGCCGTGCGGGCGCGTGGTTCGCGCTGGGTCCTTGGCAAGACGGCGCATCCTTAGGCGACGATTCTGAAGAACAACAAGGGGTGGACAACAACGGCAAACCGGCTATTCTGTTGCCGGACGCTCTTGGAAAATGGCGCCCTCAACGGGACAGGTCGAATTTTCTTGTCCCCCGCAAATAGTTTCGCGTTCCTTTCGCATTGTTTGGCGAGCAAAATATTTTTCGATTTTTTCCGCTTATGCCCAAGATCGCCAAAGTTGTGGTTGAAATCGCCCTGGACCGCGAATTCGATTACCAGGTGCCCGAGGCGCTCGGCCAAACGGTCAAGCTGGGCTCGCGCGTGCACGTGCCGTTCGGGCATTCCACGGCGCGCGGCTACGTGGTCGGCTTCGCCGATCGTTCCGATCACAACCTCAAGGCGATCACGGCGTTGATCAGTCCCAAGCCGCTGATTAACGAGACAATGCTGAAACTGGCGCGCTGGATTGCGGACTATTACGCCGCCACCATCGAGCAGGCCATTCGCACGGTCCTGCCCTGCGCCGTCCGGCGCAAGGGCGCCGCCTTCCGCGAGCAATTTTGCGTCACCCCGACCGCGCAAGCGCGCGCGGCCGCGGCGATCGAGGAATTGCGCGTAAAATTTCCCAAGCAGGCGGCGGCGCTCGAAGTGCTCCTGCGCAATGAAACCATGACGCTGAGCGCGCTCGCGCGCGCCGCCGGCACGGGCGCGGGTGTGATCAAAACCCTGGCCAAAAAAGGACTGGCGACCATCGCCGCCGAGACCATCGCGCGCGATCCGCTGGCCGACCAGGTGATTTTGCCGACCGCGCCCCTGGCGCTGTTCGCCGAGCAGGCGGCGGCGCTAAGCTTGGTCAAGCAATCCATGGATACGCTCAAGCCCTCCGTCGTGCTCCTGCACGGCGTGACCGGTTCGGGCAAAACGGAGGTTTATCTGCAGGCCATCCGCTACGGCCTCGATCAGGGGCGCGGGGCCATCGTGCTGGTGCCCGAAATATCGCTTACGCCACAGACGGTGGAACGGTTCCGCAGCCGGTTTGGCGACAAAATCGCCGTGTTGCACAGTCATTTGTCGGACGGTGAACGGCACGACGAATGGTATCGCATTTATGAAGGCAAGGCGCGGATCGTGGTGGGCGCGCGTTCGGCGCTTTTTGCGCCGGTGGAGCGCCTGGGCCTGATCGTGGTGGATGAGGAGCACGAGCCCAGCTACAAGCAGACCGAGGCGCCGCGCTACAACGCGCGCGACGTGGCCGTCATGCGCGGGCGCCTGGAGCCCTGCGCCGTCCTGCTGGGGTCGGCCTCGCCGGCGCTGGAATCCTTCTGCAACGTGCGCAACGGCAAATACGCGCTTTCCGAGCTCACGCATCGCGTGGACCACCGCCAGATGCCCTGCGTGCGGGTCGTGGATATGCGCGTGGAAGCGGAACAGTCCGGGCGCATGGACGTTTTTTCCCGCGATCTGGTGGAAGCCATCCGCCGGCGGCTCGACCAGGCCGAGCAGACCATGCTCTTTTTAAACCGCCGTGGGTTTTCCACCTCGGTCTTGTGTCCGGCCTGCGGCTACGTGTCCGTCTGCAGTCATTGTTCCGTAAAAATGACCTGGCACAAGGGCAGTGACGAAATCCGCTGTCACATTTGCGGGCGGGTGCAGCAGACGCCCGCGCGCTGTCCGGCCTGCGGCGCGCCCACGCTCAAGTTCAGCGGCATCGGCACCCATCGGGTCGAGGCCATCGTGCGCGCGCTGTTCCCCAAGGCGCGGGTCGAGCGCATGGACGCCGACAGCGCCACCCAGAAGCATGCGTACGGCCGCATCCTGGGCGATTTCAAGGCCGGCAAGATCGATGTCCTGATCGGCACGCAAATGATCGCCAAGGGCCTGCATTTTCCGGGGGTCACGCTGGTGGGTGTGATTTGCGCGGATTTAAGCCTGCACATGCCGGACTTCCGCGCGGCGGAGCGGACGTTCCAGTTACTGCTCCAGGTGGCCGGGCGCGCCGGACGCGGCGATGTGCCCGGCGAAGTGATTGTGCAGACCTTTGCGCCGTTCAATCCGGCCATCCAGGCCGCGCGCCGGCTGGACTACCAGGGCTTTTGCGACCAGGAACTGGAGTCGCGCAAGGAACTGTTGTATCCGCCCTTTGCGCATCTGATTTGCCTCACGCTGGAAAGTTTGCGCCTGGAAGCTGTGGAACGCACCGCGCAGGCGCTCGCCGCGCGGCTGGCGCCGGCCATGCCCAAAACGGTCATCCTGGCCGGTCCCATCCCGGCGCCCCTGAGCCGGGCCAAAGGCCACTACCGGTTCCAGATCGTCATGCGTTCGGCTTCGGTCAAGTCCATGACCCTGCCCCTCAAGGAGGCCCTGAAAGCGTTGCGCTGTCCGTCCGGCGTGCGCCTCGCCGTGGACGTGGACGCGCTTTCCATGATGTGACGTTGAGCCGTCTTGCTTGGCTGTCGGGGGAGAGGTGTGAATTAGACCCAACTTGTTAGTCTGTCAGATACCGATCGATAATTTCCTCGGCCGCATTCGCAGGTGAAGGTTTTATCGAGAAAATCGGCGGGATTCACGGGTATGACATTCCTGGTGCAACCGGTTAAAGTCGGCGATTTCGCTATTAGTCCTTTCCGCCTGTCGCATAGCCGGTATAAAACCGGCTCTACATAGGGAGGGGGCATAGCCGGTGTAAAACCGGCTCTACACAGGGAGGGGGGGCATAGCCAGTGTAAAACCGGCTCTACACAGGGGGCGTAGCCGGTATAAAACCGGCTCTACATAGGAATAGATCATGTAGAGCCGACTTTACGTCGGCTATTTTCCAGGTAGCTCACGAACTACGAACCAGGAACGCCGCAGGTCTATTTCTTCACCACCTTGCGGACGGCCTCCAACTGGCCGGCGCTGCCAAGGTATTTATTCTTTTCGGCAATGTATTTGGCGAATTCGACCATGAACACTTTGCCGGGAGGCCGCAGGTCGAAGTTTTCAGGGTGGGCCTTGAAATATTCGCGGTGCACGCGGCACCAGACCAGACGGCCATCGGTGTCGATATTAACTTTGGTCACGCCCAGCGTGGCGGCCTTGAGGAATTGACCGGCATCGACGCCCTTGGCGCCTTTCAATTGCCCGCCGGCGGCATTGATCCGGTCCACTTCGTCCTTGGGCACGGAGCTGGAGCCGTGCATCACGAGCGGGAATCCCGGCAGAAGTTTCTGGATGGCCGCGATGATTTCGAAATGCAGGCCCTGCGAGCCGGCGAACTTATAGGCGCCGTGGCTCGTGCCGATGGCGCAGGCCAAACTGTCGCATTCGGAGCGCTTGACGAAATCCGCGGCTTGCTCCGGATCGGTCAGGTGGACCTGGTCTTCGGAGACGGAGATATGCTCCTCGACGCCGCCCAACTGGCCCAGTTCGGCCTCGACCACGATGTTTTTCTTGTGGGCGGCGGCGACCACGCGCTTGGTGATGGCGATGTTTTCTTCGTAGGGTTTCATGCTGGCGTCAATCATGACGGAGCTGTAAAACCCGCTTTGGATGCAGTCCATGCAGGCTTCCTCGTCGCCATGGTCCAGATGCACGGCGAAGATGGCTTCCGGAAAGATCTGGTCCGCCATGCGGATCATGGCTTCCAACATGCGTTTGTCGGTATAGGAGCGGGCGCCCTTGGAAATCTGGATCATGAAGGGCGCCTGGCTGTCCAGGCAGCCCCGGAACAGGCCCATAGTCTGTTCCAGGTTGTTGATGTTATAGGCGCCGACGGCGTATTTGCCATAAGCGTGCTTGAACAATTCCCGGGTGTTGACAATCATGGTTGCCTCTCCTTGATTAAGATTCGGAACATGTCGGCGCTTGCCGCGCATTGCGCATGGTGCGCCGTGACGTTTTCCTATATAGCGGTTTTCGGGCCGGCGTCAATCTTTTTCCGTATTTCGCTGCGATTCAGACAGTGGGGAGATAGCGAGGCCAGAGGCCGCAGGTAGGGCGACCGGCGGCGGAGGCGACTCGGATGGCGTGGATCGTCGTGACGAGTGCGGTGATCAACGAGGTGGCAATG
>Ga0172380_10003805_pt1 | contig 20200 bp, 13 predicted proteins | sample Leawe162metaG_FD_119747 | JGI IMG/M metagenome (GOLD analysis project Ga0172380, IMG submission 119747) | Leachate microbial communities from a municipal landfill in Southern Ontario, Canada - Leachate well 162 metaG | ecosystem: Engineered > Solid waste > Landfill > Unclassified | place... | reverse complement strand
CCGGAGCTTCAGGGGTGCTTTGGTGACTGGGGGCATCGGGTCATCGGGACCACCGTCCGTGTTGATGCGGTGGGTTCCCTGCCGGCGAACCGGTTTCGGGAATGTCAGGCGATGGCGGACCTGCTCGGAGTGACTGACTGGGTGATGGTGGATGATCAGCCGGGGATCGTCTGGGGTTCGCAGATACCGACACGGGACCTGGTGCGCAGGGTGATCTGGTGTGATCCGGTGCAGGGGCTTGCGACGCCATTGGTTGCATCGGCCATAGTGAGGCGATTTGTTGATGGTGGAGGCTGCTGATTGGACCAAGGCGATCTAACTACGACCTAGAGCGATGCAATAGCAAATGTCATAGTACTATCTATCGGGGAGAGACAATTCACAGCCGATGACCTACAGTCCGCACCAGCTAGCGTACTTCGCGTACCAGCTCACGCGCCGTGCTGCGTCCAATTCCATGGACCGTATGGCCGGTGCGTTGCTGGACGCCCAGGTCGACCTCAATCCGCACCAGATAGACGCGGCGCTGTTTGCGACCAGCAATCCGCTAGCCAAGGGCGCCATCCTCGCTGACGAAGTCGGTCTCGGCAAAACCATCGAAGCCGGGCTGCTGATCGCGCAGTGCTGGGCCGAGCGCAAGCGGCGCATTCTTGTCATTACGCCGGCCAACCTGCGTAAGCAGTGGCATCAGGAGTTGGCGGACAAATTCGGCATCACGGCCAGACTGCTTGAGTCCAAGTCTTACCGTCAGGCCGTCAAGATCGGTGCAGTCAATCCGTTTGACGTCTCAGGCAATGCCGCTACGGTATTCATCTGTTCCTATCAATTCGCGGCTGGCAAAGCCAAAGACGTTCAGCCAGTGCCGTGGGACTTGGTCGTTATCGACGAGGCACACCGCCTGCGTAACGTCTATAAACCCGAGAACAAGACGGCCCGCATCTTACGCGACGCGTTGATGCTCCCGTACAAGGTCTTGCTGACAGCAACGCCGCTGCAAAACTCACTGCTGGAACTATATGGATTGGTTAGCTTTGTCGATGAGCGCGTGTTCGGCGATCTGGACAGCTTCCGTGCTCAATTCGGCCAATTAAAAGATGCTGCGAGTTTTGACGCATTGAAGAGTCGTATCCAGCCGATCTGCAAGCGCACGTTACGGCGACAGGTCGAGGCCTACGTCAAATACACCCGGCGAATTCCGATGCTGCAAGAATTCGTTCCCGGTGCGGACGAGACCAGACTCTACAACTACGTATCGGAATTCCTGCAGCGCCCCGCTCTCTATGCGCTACCGAATAGTCAGCGGCAACTGATCACGCTGGTTCTACGCAAGCTGCTGGCGTCCTCAACATTCGCCATTGCCGGTGCATTGGAAACTCTGGCCAAGCGGCTGCGCCAGACTCTCGACGAGAAAGCCGCGAGCACGGACCTTGCCGAAGAGCTTGACCAGGACTACGAGGCGCTGGACGAACTGGCTGACGAATTGGACGCCGCCAGCGCGGCGAGCACCAAGGCCACGACCGAGGCCGAGATTGCCGCCATCAAGGCTGAGATCGGAGAGCTGGAATCATTCCGCAACCTTGCCGTGTCGATTACCGAAAACGCCAAGGGCACGGCCCTGCTGCAAGCCCTTAAAGTGGCCTTCAAGAAACTGGATGAGCTGGGTGCCGCCAAGAAAGCCATCGTCTTTACCGAGTCGCGTCGCACGCAAGATTATTTGCTGAAGCTTCTGGCCGGGACGGAGTTCGGTCCTGGTACCGTCCTCTTCAATGGCACCAATAGTGACCCCAAGGCACGCCAAATCTACACAGAGTGGATAGCACGGCATGCCGGAACCGACCGGGTTTCTGGTTCCCGCACCGCCGATACCCGCGCCGCGCTGGTCGACTACTTCCGCGAACAAGGCAGCATTTTGATCGCCACCGAGGCAGGGGCGGAAGGCATCAACCTCCAGTTCTGCTCGATGGTCATCAACTACGATCTGCCGTGGAACCCGCAGCGCATCGAACAACGCATCGGGCGTTGCCACCGCTATGGCCAGAAGCACGACGTCGTTGTGGTCAACTTTCTGAACCGGGACAACGAAGCAGATCGGCGCGTCTATCAACTGCTTGCGCAGAAATTCCAGCTCTTCGATGGCGTCTTCGGTGCCAGTGATGAAGTGCTGGGCGCGGTGGAGTCAGGTGTCGATTTCGAGCGCCGCATCGCCGAGATTTACCAGACCTGCCGCCACCCTGAAGCCATTCATGTCGCCTTCGAGCAACTGCAACTCGATCTGGCCGGCGAGATTTCCGACGCCATGATCAATGCCCGCAAGGCACTGCTGGAGAATTTCGACGAGGACGTGCAAGAGCGGCTGCGCCTGCGCAACCTTGATGCCCGTGCGTCGCTCGGCAAGCTCGAACGCCTGTTGATGTGCTTCACCCGCGCAGCGCTCAATGGGCATGCCGACTTCGACCATGACGATACCGGCTTCCGGCTGACTAGCCTTCCCCATGGCGTGCCGGATGGAATGCAAACCGCCATTCCGCTGGGCCGCTACGAACTACCGCGCCGAAGCGAAGAGGCCCACATCTACCGCATGGCGCATCCGCTGGCGCAGGCCTTGATCGACAACGCCCAGCACGCGCCTCTATCGCCCAGCAAACTGGTGCTCGACTACGAGGCCTACGGAACTAAGGTATCAGTCATTGAGGAACTGAAAGGCAAAGCCGGCGTGTTGATGGTCCAGCACCTTCGGATTCAGTCGCTCGGCACGACAGAAGAACATCTGCTGGTCGCCGCGATTGACGCCAGCGGCACAGCCTACGATCAGGACGTTACCGACCGGCTGCTTAGCATGCCAGGGCGTGCGCAAGCCCTGCCGCGTGTCGATGGCGCCCCGGTTCAGCACGCACTTTCCGCCGATCTGGCGCCGGCACAGCAGAACATGCTGGATTTCGCCGCAGCGAATGTGCCTATTCCTCCGGCGCTACAGCAACAGATCGACCAGCAGAAAGCCCGCGTGATTACCGATCTTGAGTCGCGTAACCTGAGCTTCTTCACGCAGGAAACCGAAAAACTCGATGCGTGGGCCGATGACCTGAAGGTAGGTCTTGAACGCGAAATCAAGGAGCTTGACCGGAATATCAAGGAAGCCCGGACCAAAAGCAAAGGCGCGGCCACTCTTGCCGACAAGCTGCAAGCTCAAAAGGAGCAGCGCGATCTTGAAGCACAGCGCGATAAGAAGCGCCGGGAATTGTTTAACCGGCAGGATGAAATCCAGGGCAGGCGCGACCAATTGATCGAGGAGCTTGAAGCTCAGCTTGGCCAACAACTCTCACAGCAAACGCTCTTCTGCTGTGAATGGGAGGTGCTATGACAGAACCAACAATTACATGCCCCAAGTGCGGGACTGAAATCCGCTTGACCGAATCGCTCGCCGCTCCTCTGATCGCGGCGACACGGAAGCAGTTCGAGCAACAGTTGTCACAGAAGGATGAAGACATCGCCAAGCGCGAGCAAGGCATCCGCGACAAGGAAAAGCTGATCGCTGAAGCCAAGCGCACTCTCGATGACCAAGTCGCCGATCAGGTTGCGGCACAGCTCAAGTCCGAACGCACCCGTGTCATCGAGGAAGAATCCAAAAAGGCCAAGCTGGCGGCTGCCACCGAGTTGGACAACAAGGCGCGTGAACTGGCCGAGCTTCAGGAAGTGCTCAAAGTCCGCGATGCGAAGCTTGCCGAAGCCCAGCAGGCGCAAGCCGAACTCATCAAGAAGCAGCGCGAACTCGACGATGCCAAGCGCGAACTGGAACTGACGGTTGAAAAGCGCGTGCAGGACGGCCTGACCGAAGTCCGCACCCAGGCCAAGCGTGAGGCCGAGGAAGGCCTGAAGCTCAAGGTCATGGAAAAAGACCAGACCATCGCCTCGATGCAGCAGAAGATCGAAGAGCTAAAACAGCGGGCCGAACAAGGCTCCCAGCAGTTGCAAGGCGAAGTGCAAGAACTTGAACTGGAAAACCTGCTGCGCCTGAAGTTCCCATTCGATTCCATCGAGCCTGTCCCCAAGGGCGAATTCGGCGGGGACGTTCTGCAACGAGTCGTCAGTCAGGGTGGACAGGCGAGCGGCACAATTCTTTGGGAAACCAAGCGCACCAAGAACTGGAGCGATGGCTGGCTGGTCAAGCTGCGCGAAGATCAGCGTACCGCCAAAGCCGACATTTCCATTATCGTCAGTCAGGTGCTGCCCAAGGGGGTCGAAGCCTTCGATGTTATCGACGGTGTCTGGGTGACCAGCCCGCGTGCCGCACTGCCGGTGGCAATCGTTTTGCGCCATACCCTGCTACAGGTCAGCATGGCGCGGCAGGCCTCGGAAGGCCAGCAGACCAAGACGGAAATGGTTTACCAGTACCTGACCGGGCCGCGCTTCCGCCATCGCGTCGAAGCCATCGTCGAAGCGTTCTCCACCATGCAGGAAGACCTCGACAAGGAGCGCAAGGCGATAATGAAGCAGTGGGCCAAGCGCGAGGAACAAATCGAGCGGGTCATGGGGGCGACGGTTGGCATGTATGGCGACTTGCAAGGGATAGCTGGCAAGTCGCTACAGGAGATTGAAGGACTTGAACTTCAGGCTCTTTCCGTCACCACGACCACCTCGATGGATTTGTAGGCATAGGCAAAAACGTATGTTCTTGTTCTGAGTCATTGGGGGTGGCGGAAACCATGAATACAGGATGGTCGATTGGAGCAACTTGGGCAAAATGGGATCTTCACGTCCATACGCCATGTTCGATTGTGCAGAACTACGGCGGGAATACAGATGAAGCTTGGGAAAGCTTTATCTCCGATCTCGAAGCGTTGCCATCTGAGTTCAAAGTCATAGGGATCAACGACTATCTTTTTGTCGATGGCTACGAACGAGTGCTACGGGCCAAGCAAAAGGAAGGCCGGTTAGCCAATATCGACCTGATATTGCCGGTCATCGAATTTCGGCTAGACAAATTCGCTGGCGTGGTGAGAAAAGCGGCGGACGGTTCGTATTCAAAATCCGATTGGAATCGTATCAACCTCCACGTGATTTTTGATCAATTGGACCCCGAAGTGATAAGGCAGCAGTTTTTGAGCGCCCTCGTGCAGTGTTATCACCTCATACCGGATGCCGACCATTTCAAGGCAAAGTGGCAGGCACTTATCACGCACGATAGCCTTACTCAGCTTGGCCAGATGATCATTGACGCAGCACCGGCAGAGAAGCAGGCCGAATACAGTGGTCCACTGCAAGAAGGCTTCAATAATCTATGTGTAAGCCTCGAATCAGTATTGAACGCGTTGCAACGCCATGACCTTGAGGACAAATACCTTCTGGCAATTGGAAAAACTGAATGGGAGAACATGAAATGGGACGATCAATCTATCGCTGAGAAGCGGAACGTAATAAACCGGGTTGATCTAGTTTTCACTGCATCCGAGAATCCGTCGTCCTATGACAAAGCGAAAGACAAGCTAGGCAGCGCGAAGGTGCTTGATAAGCTGCTCGATTGTTCCGATGCACATTCCTTGAGTAGTGCCGATACCAAAGACCGGATTGGCAACTGCTTTACGTGGATCAAAGCGAATCCAACGTTTGAAGGATTACGGCAAGCCGTGACGGAATTCGAGCAACGAGTGTTTGTTGGCGATACCCCACGAAAGAGCTTGCTGGTCGCTAGCAATCGAACAAAATATGTGTCCGAAATTCAGATAAAGAAGAAAGCCGGATCGACCAGTCTGGAATCGTGGTTCGATGTCTCGCTACCCCTCAATCATGACCTAGTTGCGATCATTGGAAACAAAGGTAGTGGAAAAAGTGCCCTTGCAGATGTCCTCGCCCTTGTCGGAGATACACGGAATCACGCAAGCTTTTCGTTTCTCAATGACAAACGATTTCGCGATCCGAGGTCTAAGCACGCTGCACATTTTGTGGGCACTATACAGTGGCAGGATGGTACAAATTCGTGCAAGGATTTACACGATAATCCGCTGTCGTCAAATGTTGAACGGGTCAAGTATTTGCCTCAGAGTTACTTAGAAACGCTATGCAACGAGCTTGCAAACACTGGGTCATCAACATTTGACAAGGAGCTGCGAAAGATCATTTATACCCATGTGCCTGAAGAGGAGCGATTGGGATTCTTGTCATTGGACGAATTGCTGCAATTCAAGGTGTCTGAACTGGAAGCTGAGAGACGGCAACTTGAAGAGAATCTTTCCAAGTTGAATGCAGAAATCGCAGGCGTCGAGCGAAAAATCTCTCCCGCGTTTCGCGAATCCTTGGTTCAGCAACTGGAGGCTAAGAAGAAAGAGCTTGCAGCCTTGGTGAATGCAAGACCAGTTTCAGTTGACGATCCTCTGGAATCAGAGGCGGCAAAAAAAGAGACAGCGGCGGCTACCGAAAAACTCGACGCATTAGAAAAGATTCTTGACGCCGTGCGGGAAGAGGAGCAAGCCGCTCGTCAGAAAAAAGCGGAAGCCCTAAAAGGAATGGCAAGCGCAACACGTATTCTTCAAGCCATAAAAAATCATCAAAAGGGACACGATCAGTTTGTCTCGGAACTGTCGTTGATGCTTGCCGATCTCGGCCCCGCCTTGGCGTTGAATGGGAGCAAAATTCTTTCACTAACGGTCGACACGTCGGCAATTGAACTTTTTGCCGCGTCCACTAGACAAGTAGCGGATGCTCAAGATGCATTGCTGTCCGGTCAGGGTGAAGAAAGTCTAACGCGTCGACGTGACAAGGCAGAGACGGAAGTGAAGGCGATAAAAAGCCTGCTCGGCGAAAAGCAGAGACTTTTCTTGCTTTACAAGGAACAACTTTCCAAGTGGGAACGAGCAAAGCTGGAACTCCAGGGCGACTCTGATAAGAGCAACACAATTGCGTGGTACGAAGCCGAAATTGTCATGCTCTCCACGCTGCCCGAAAGACGGGATGCTTTAAAGATTGATCGTCGCGTAATTGTGAAAGATTTGCACGATCAGATTGGGAAGGTCGTTGCGGAGTACCGTACCCTCTATCAACCCGTACAGGCCTTTGTGCAGTCGACCGCGCGGATGGATATGCCGCTGCCTCTGGACTTCGACGTTCGTATTGCAGAAGTAGATTTTAAGGAACGATTTCTTGCCAGCATCAATAGGCAGGTTCGGGGCAGCTTTTCCGGAATTGACGAAAGCAATCTCGTAATTCGCACGCTCCTGCAGGAAACGGACTTTATGGATGCAGGTGCGGTCGTTTCGTTAGTCGAGAAGGTCGACGACATGCTCCACTTTGACCGGCGCCCGGGAGCTGACAATAAAGCGGAGCTATCAATTCCAGATCAGCTAAAAAAAGGGAACGACCCTGAAGCTGTTTATGACTTTCTATACAAACTAGACTATCTCGCGCCTCAATATTCATTGACATATGATGGCCAGGAAATTAGCCAGTTGTCTCCAGGTGAACGAGGGTTACTTCTATTGGTCTTCTACCTGCTGGTTGACAAGGACGATATTCCCCTGGTGATCGACCAGCCTGAAGAAAATCTAGACAATCAGACAATATATAAGGTTCTTGTTACCTGCATTAAGACGGCGAAACAGCGGCGGCAGGTCATTATGGTGACGCACAATCCTAATCTCGCCGTTGTGTGTGATGCGGAGCAGATTATCTATGCGTCTTGCGATAAGGCGAGTAAGCGATTCTCCTATCTAAGCGGAGCGATTGAGTCGCCAGAGATTAAGGCTCGCGTCATCGAAATCTTAGAGGGGACCGAGCCTGCATTCGTAAATAGGAAACAAAAGTACGGATTTTGACCAACTTCTAATGGATGCTATTTGGAGAATCTTGTTGGGCGATCCCAAGAAGACCTATCACGCGAAACACCGTGTCACCAGCGCCGACTCTTTCGAGAGCCGGCTCATCTGGTGAGCCAGCAGCCAAGTAAACTGACAGTATCAATTTGATTAAATCCAGAGAAATGAAGAGAGAGCCTGTAGCCGGCGTCCAGCCTGAGATATTCCGATGGGCGAGAAAGACCGTAGGGTTGTCTGTGGCTGATGTCGCCCAAATGCTCAAACGCCCGCCGGAGGAAATTGAGGCATGGGAGTCCGGCGAAGACGCGCCCACCTATTCCCAGTTGGAAAAACTGGCGTATCAAATTTACAAGCGTCCGCTGGCAGTATTCTTCCTACCGTCTCCGCCAGAAGAGGTCATGCCGCAGCGCGAATTCAGAACCTTGCCGGATGCTGATTTGCAGACGCTTTCGCGAGATACCTATTTGCACATTCGGCGCGCCCATGCCTACCAGATCGCGCTGAAGGAGCTTTTCGATGGTCGGAATCCTGTTGCTCGGTGCATTTGGCAATCCTTGGCTTTATCTCCGTCACAGAGCGTTACAGAACAAGCCAGCAGTATTCGTGATTTCCTTGGGATCACCCTGGAAGACCAGATCGCTTGGAAAAGCGACGAAGTAGCGCTAAAGAAATGGCGGCAATCCGTCGAGGATTCGGGTGTTTTCGTATTCAAGTCTGCATTCAAGCAAGAAGACATTTCCGGCTTCTGCTTGATGGACAAGCACTTGCCAGTTGTCTATTTGAACAACAGTACAACCAAGACGCGCCAGATTTTCAGTCTGCTGCATGAACTGGCGCACTTGCTGATCGGAATGAACGGCTTGAGCAAGTTCGACACAAGATACATTGACCGATTGCCGCAAGCGGAGAAGAAGATCGAGCAGTTTTGCAATGCCATTGCTGCCGAGGTTTTGATTCCCGGCGCTGACTTCTTGCAGCAGGTAGAACTGTTTCCGGCAGCGATTGAACAGGGCTCCGAAGAGCAGTTTTCAATCTTGGCCGCCCGTTATGGCGTGAGCCGGGAAGCGGTGTTGCGAAGGTTCCTGGATCAGGGGCGTGTCAGCAAGGCCTTTTATGAGGAGAAAGCGAAGTTCTGGACTGCACAGAAAACCAAAAGCGGGGGCGGCAGCTGGTACCTGAACCAAGGCGCGTATCTCAGTGATCGTTTTGCCAAGGAAGTGGTTGGTCGCCACTACCGGCACCAAATCACTCTGGAACAGGCGGCAGATTTTCTTGGTATCAAACCAAAGCTTTTTGCTGGTCTTGAGCAGCGCATTCTGCAAGGCGCTGGCTCATGATTTACGTCTTCGATACCAGTTCGATCCGGTCGCTCCAGCATTTCTACCCCCGCGTATTTAAAAGCATCTGGGATGGACTGGATGCGCTCGTGCAGCAAGAGCGCCTGATTTCCACCCGAGAGGTTTTTAACGAGCTTGAGCGGCAGGATGTGAGCGCGGAAGTGCTGAAATGGACGAAAGACAATAAGCAAATCTTCACCACGCCCACTGCTGCCGAATTGCAGTTTGTGGCGACCATTTTTCAGGTCAAGCACTTCCAATCAATCATCGGTGTTCAACAACGATTGAAGGGAACGCCCGTTGCCGACCCCTTCGTAATCGCCTGCGCCAAGATCAGCCAAGGCACTGTGGTGACAGAAGAAGGGTGGTTGCGCCCAAGTGACAAACTCGCGCCAAAACCCAATGCGGCGAAGATTCCCAATGTCTGCGCGCATTTCAAGGTGCCCTGTGTTGATCTTGAGGAATTCATGCAGCAGCAAGGGTGGGCATTCTGATGGCTGGCAAGCAAAAACTCGAACTTACCTGGATCGGCAAAGATGTGCGACCGAAGCTGGAGCCGCGCATTTTGTTGGGCGATCCTGAAAAGAGCTATCACGCGAAACACCGTGTCACCAGCGCCGACTCTTTCGACAACCAGCTTATCTTCGGCGACAACCTGCTGGCTTTGAAGGCCTTGGAGCAGGAATACGCGGGCAAGGTGAAGTGCGTATTCATTGACCCGCCATACAACACTGGTAGCGCCTTCACCCACTACGACGATGGCGTCGAGCACTCGATCTGGTTGTCGCTGATACGGGATCGAGTGGAGATCATTAGGCGCTTGCTGTCAGATGATGGTTCGCTATGGATCACCATCGACGACAACGAAGCGCATTACCTCAAGGTCTTGTGCGATGAGGTGTTTGGGAGAACCAACTTTGTTGCGAATTGCCTTTGGCAAAAAGTCTATAGCGAACGCATGGACGCGAAAGGTTTCAGCGTCTCACACGATCATGTACTTGTTTACCGGAAAGCAGAATATTTCATACCGAGGCAGCTGCAAAAAGATCAGAACTCGGCTCAGTTCGGATTTCTTGATGAGGTCGCGAATAAGTATTATCGGCGACGGTCGTTGCGAAAAGAAGGTTCAGAATCGCTTCGCCAAGATCGACCATCAATGTGGTACGCGATCCAGGCGCCGGATGGCACGGATATATGGCCTGTTAAGCCCGACGGAACAGAAGGACGGTGGCGTTGGAAGAACGAGAACGTGGCCGCCAACAGTGACCAACTGGAGTTCATCAAGAAGGATAGCGGCTGGGAAATTTACGTAAAGCAATATCTCGAAGAGAACCCAACAAGGCCCCCAGCAACGTTTTGGCCCAACGAGGAAGTGGGCCATAACCATGAAGCAAAATTGGAGGTTCGCGCGTTCAATAGCCAAGACGTATTTGATACACCAAAGCCAGAGCGCCTGCTTAAACGGGTCTTTGAAATTGCCACCAATCCAGGCGACCTAGTCCTCGACTCCTTTGCTGGCTCCGGCACTACCGGCGCAGTCGCCCACAAAATGGGCCGGCGCTGGATCATGATCGAGTTGGGCGAGCACTGCCACACGCACATTATTCCACGCCTGAAGAAAGTTATCGACGGCGAGGACCAGGGCGGTATAAGCCAGGCAGTCAATTGGAAGGGCGGCGGCGGCTTCCGCTACTACCGCCTCGCTCCCAGCCTGTTGCAGCAAGACCGCTGGGGCCAGTGGGTGATCAACAAGGAATACAACGCCGAAATGCTGGCGGCGGCGATCTGCAAGCTGGAAGGTTTTACCTACGCGCCCAGCGACGCGCACTACTGGCAGCACGGCACCAGTACCGAGAGCGACTTCATCTACGTCACCACGCAAAGCCTGACGCCGGATCAGTTGCAGGCCTTGAGTGACGAAGTCGGCGAAGGGCGCAGCCTGCTGGTTTGCTGTTCGGCGTTCCGGGGCGCGGCGAATCGCTACCCGAATCTCACGGTCAAGAAGATTCCTAAGATGGTGCTGTCCCGCTGCGAGTGGGGGCACGACGACTACAGCCTGAACGTAGTGAACCTGCCGATGGCGCAGCCTGTCGAGACGTCCTCACCGCAACCGCTCTCCCCAAAGGCAAAGGCCTCGATAACGCCGCAAGCGGGCTTGTTCGATGGGGGTGATTCATGAGCACTATCCCGCGAGACGACGCACAAACCGGGGAGTTCCTGCTTTACCAGACCGAGGATGCCCAAGCACGGGTTCAGGTGCGTTTGACTGATGGCACCTTGTGGCTGACGCAAAGGCAGTTGGCCGACTTGTACCAGGTAAGCGTTGCCACGGTCAACGGGCACCTGCGCAACATCTATGCGGATGGCGAACTGGAGGCGAATCGAACTATTCGGAAATTCCGAATAGTTGCCACGGAAGCCACACGCAGCGTGGAAAGGCTGGTCGATCACTACAACCTGGAAGCGATCTTTCAGGTCGGCTACCGGGTGCGCTCGCATCGTGGTGCCCAGTTCCGGCGCTGGGCGACGGGCACTCTCAAGGACTATCTGGTCAAAGGCTTTGTGCTGGATGACGAACGCTTCAAGAGTGGCAAGGACGATGCCTATTTTGAAGAGCTGCTGGCACGCATCCGCGACATTCGCTCCGCGGAAAAGGTGTTCTGGAAAAAGGTGCTCGACATCTACGCAACCAGCGTCGATTACGACCCGGTGGCGGAGGCCTCCCAGCGCTTCTTTGCCACGGTGCAGAACAAGATGCATTGGGCCGCGCACGGGCATACCGCTGCCGAACTGATCTCACTTCGTGCCAATGCCAAGGCTCCCAATGCGGGGCTGACGACATGGGCTGGTGCGGCCAAGGGCGGCCCAATCCGCAAGGCGGACGTGAGCATTGCCAAGAACTACCTCAACGAGGAAGAGTTGGGCACGCTCAACCGCATCGTCAATGCCTACATCGAAATCGCGGAGTTGCAAGCGCAGTCGCGCAAGACCATGACCATGACCGACTGGATTGCCCGGCTCGACGACTTCCTGCGGATGACCGAACGAGAAGTGCTGACGCATGCCGGCAAGGTGGCGGCGGAGGTGGCCCAAGCCAAGGCGGAAGCGGAGTTTGAACACTACCGCAAGCAGCAGCTTGCCGCACCCAGCCGTGCCGAGCAGGACTTTGAAGCGGCCATCAGCAAGCCGGTGGCGGCTATCGCAAAGACCCGCAAACCGGCTGCGCGGACGATCAAGAAAAAGAAGGACCTTGCATGAGTCTGGAAAACATTGTTCGTTCCGTCAGTGGCCGTTTGAGTCTGCGCGAGCCGCAAGCCGAAAGCCTGCGCCGTCTGCACTGGGCGGTCGATCAAGTGCCGGCGTTGCGCGACCCGAAGGCGCGGTCGGCGGAAGAACTGAAGGCGATGCAGGATGCCCTTCAGGGTCAGTTCCCGACACTGACCGACTTCGAGCGCGAGTTTCCGTCCATGTGCTTTGCGCTGGCGACCGGCGTTGGCAAGACGCGCCTGATGGGCGCGTTCATCAGCTACCTGCATGCGGCTTACGGCTACCGGCATTTCTTCGTGCTGGCGCCGAATCTGACGATCTACGACAAGCTGATTGGTGACTTCTCGCCGAACTCGCCCAAATATGTGTTTAAGGGCATTGCCGAGTTCGCCAGCACAGCGCCCGAGGTGATTACCGGCGACAACTACGAGCAACGCGGCAGCTTGAGCCTGCTCGGTGGCATCGAGGTCAATATCTTCAACATCTCGAAGATCAATTCAGAAGTGCGCGGCGGCAAGTCGCCGAAGATCAAGCGGCTGTCGGAATACCTGGGGCAAAGCTACTTCGACTATCTCGCCGGCCTGGATGATCTGGTGCTGATCATGGACGAGTCGCACCGTTACCGTGCCGGTGCCGGTATTCGCGCTCTGAACGAACTGCGACCATTGCTGGGGCTAGAGCTGACTGCAACGCCCTTCGTCGAAGGCGCTGGCGGCAAGACCATCCCGTTCAAGAACGTGGTGATGGATTACCCGCTGGCTCGTGCCATTGAAGACGGTTTCGTCAAGGAGCCCGCCGTCGTTACGCAGCAGAACTTCGACCCGAGCGCCCATAGTGCCGGAGCGCTGGAGACGATCAAGCTGCAGGACGGCATACGGGTACATGAGGAAACCAAGGTTCACTTGCTGACCTACGCGCAGCAGACCGGTGACAAGCTGGTGAAACCTTTCATGCTGGTCATTGCACGCGATACCACCCACGCCGCTGCGCTGATGGCGACGATTGAATCGGATACGTTCTTTTCTGGCCGCTACAAGGGAAAAGTGATTCAGGTCGATTCGAGCCGATCCGGCGCGGATGAAGAGGAAATGATCCGGCGTCTGCTAGCGGTGGAAAGCTACGACGAGCCGACCGAGATCGTGATCCACGTCAACATGCTGAAGGAAGGCTGGGACGTAACCAATCTCTACACCATCGTTCCGCTGCGCGCCGCCAACGCCCGCACGCTGATCGAGCAATCCATCGGTCGTGGCCTGCGATTGCCTTATGGCCGCAAGACTGGCGTCGACGTGGTGGATCGGCTGAACATTATCGCGCATGACAAGTTTCAGGAAGTCATCGACGAAGCCGGACGCGGTGATTCGCCGATCCGCATGCAGCGGTTGATGCTGACACCGGACACGGGCAGCGGCAGCACTCTGAAGAGCATTTCCGTACAGTCGACGGCCAACGCCATGCTGGGTACGGTAGCGACTGGCACGCAGCAAGTTCCAGGCATCCAGACTGGCGGTACGCACTACGGTACTTCGGCCCCCGTAATTGTGCTGGTCACCGGCGAAGAGCGACAGATTGCGCAAATCGCCATGGACGTTATCGCCGAAATTAGCCGGGAGAAGCAGCAAGGGCAGTCCCTTGTGCCGACTAGCGTCGCACTGACGCAGACTGATATTCAGCAGCAGATTACCCAGCGCGTGCAGGAACGCATGGTGCCCAAGCAAGGCGACCTGTTGGCAACGGAACCATTGCACGTGGCCGATGTTGTCCAGAAGACGGTTGCGGTGCTGGTGGAGCAAACCATCGACATTCCGCGCATCTCGGTCGTGCCGAAAGGCCCGGTGAAGAGCGGCTACAAGGCATTCAAGCTCGACCTGTCGAAAATGAATTTCCAGCCGCAGGACATGACCCTGATCGGCCAGGGCCTGAAGACTGGCAAGCAGATTCTTTACGGCGAGTCTTCGACGGTGGCGGAAACGCGACTGGAGGATTACATCGTTCGCGAGCTGATCAACTACGACGACGTGTCCTACGATGAGCATGCCGAGCTGATCTACGAGCTATCCGGGCAGGCGGTTGCGCACTTCAAGACCTACCTGAAAACGGATGAGGAACTGCATAACGTCCTCAGCAGCTACGGCAAGCCCATCGCGGAGAACATTCACTTGCAGATGGCGCACAGCTACTACGAAGACATGTCGGAGTCCGAAGTCGTAGTCAGCCAGGGCTTCACACCGCTCAAGTCATGCGCCTTCACCGCCGAGGGCGAAATTCTTCCGCTGCATCAGGCACCCGACGACAAGGGCAAGATCGCGCAATACGTCTATGGCGGATTTTCCAAATGCGCATACCCGGTGCAGAAGTTTCATTCCGACACCGAGCGCGTTCTGGCGGGATTGCTGGAGCGCGATGCACGGCGATGGTTTCGGCCGGTGGCGGGGCAGTTCAACATCTATTATCGCTCTGGAGCGAATCAGCCCGAGTACGTTCCTGACTTTGTTGCGGCGACCGCCGACTGGAATCTGATCATCGAGACCAAAGCCGCCAAGGATATGGAAGCTGCCGACGTGAAGGCCAAGGCCGATGCAGCAGCAACGTGGTGCAAGCACGCCAGCGAGTATTCACGGGCACAGGGCGGCAAGCCTTGGAAATACCTGCTGGTGCCGCATGATGCCGTCGTCCACAACGCGACTATTGCGGCTTTGGCGAGTCGGTTCTCGGTGTGATGGTGGCTCGTTTAGATTCCTGACTCCCCTTTGTAGTTCAGGATCAGTTCATTGATGCAGTTTCTTACTAGCTCTCGGCATTGCAAGGCAAGGTCACGTCCCAAAACAGATGGGTGCGCTGCATGATTTCTGAAGTCGCTAGTGATTCTATGAATCTGGTTCAAGTATTTCTCTTCTACTATGCAGCTCTCGAAGTAGCGTAAGGTAAATGCGCGAAAATCCTGCAACAGTTGGCTTCTTTGAAGAGTCTCACCGTGCTCCTTAATTAGACGCATGATGAAATTCATATCGCCCAAGGTATATTTGGATTGGCCTAACTTTAACAATTTTGCGAATTTTCCGGTTTTCTTGTCATTGAGATCTTGAGTAAGAAAAGAAGCCGGATTTGGTTGTCGATTGTGAAAATCAGTTGTGTATGCAGAAAACAGTTTTTTAAGAAGTTCGTTTTCGAGTGCTCGACAGTACTGGAGGATGAAAGGAGAAAAATCTTCGCAGTCTGTCGTGTCAATCGTGTCGAACAAGAGTTCAGCCTGAGGCAAGAACAACCGGCTTGCGTCGTCCAGAGCATCCCATCCGTCCAACCATTTGCGTACTTCATCGATATAACTGTCAAGCGAGGTCGAGTGCTTCGCTACAGAAGCGGCGATTACCATTTCCAAGGCCGCGATAGCCCCCTCTACACTTGGTTCGTCAGCATCGTTCCCAAGGTTCAAGCTTTTCTTTAAGGAGAAGATGCTCTTGGACAACATTTCAACATCCTGCTGAAGAGCTGAAATTTCCTCGATGCTACTTCAGGCGACGCTCGCGATGCTTGCAAGTCCGGACCGGCAGATCGAACTGGAGGAACTCGAGCAATTCCATTTTGCCCGTTACGAGCAGATCGAGTTTCTGCTCCAGCATGCAAGACGCGAGTACCCGGCGCACCTGATGACCGAACTGATGTCCCGGGTCCTGCGCGATACCGAACGAGCACTCGACTGGCTGGATCACCGTCTCGCCGAAGAGGAGGGCTGGTACCGGCACCGAAATGACCAAGCCGGCGAACGATTCGAGCAGCTGGGTTTCGACGGTGAGCTGACCTGGGATCGTGCCATGGAGGCGTACCTCACCACCGGAAACGGGGGATGTCTTGACGAAGGAATCAGCCTGCTTCGGGAGCGGCACTGGAGGGATAGTTTCGGTGGAGGCCAACAATTGAGTGAACTTCGAACTCGGGCAACCGAGGAGCGAAAGGACGTTCTTCCATTGCTAGCTTGTTGGCTAAAGCAATAAGGGCAGCGCTGCTGTCACTCCCTGGTGTGGCATGGAGCGCAGCTCGAATCGCCATGAGCCAGGGCTCGGTGTCACGCAGGTCAACGCCGTAAGGAGGCTCTTCGTACTCATCTCCTCCGCCTTCGTCATAGCCTTCAGAAATCCTCCAGAAGCAGCTTTGCGTTTTTTGAAATGAACGCGCTTCCGTTTCCGCCGCAAGGAGCAACGAAACCCCACGTTCATCGAGCTGGATAGTCTGGGACACCTTGATCGTAGCCAAGGCGTCCAAATAGCGCCAGTAAATTGGGCTATGCACAGGCATGCACACATTCTCTTGATATGGATGCATGGCGGTACTGGATCCTCGAACGACGGATTCTTCCTGGGAGTTGGCAATGCCAAACGCAAGTTGTGTGATGTCACGACAGTTCGCATAACGCCCTGAGACGAATTCGTGATGAAAAAGCACGGCGTATTGCTCCAGCAGACGAGAACTCACCCTGTCATTTGCCGCCACGTCAAAATTCCGCCGCCAATGGCCAAGAGTATTGACAACGGATTCCACGCCACCGTTCCTGGATAGGTGAAGTTGCCACAGCTTGGCAACGCTGTCATTCCGGAGAATTTGCCGCTCTACCACGGACGCCGGAGATTCCATGAAACGCTCTCGTAGTTCTGTCCAGTGCTGTTCGTACCCATCCAGTTGCAGAGTGCACCTGAGGTGGAGCAGCTTGAAATCCTTAGCGAGGTAAGACCTGTCTAGAGGATCAAAGAATGCCCAGGGGTTCCTATCCCTTTCTGCAAGTATGACCTTCAAGACATCTCGTTCGGTGGCATCGAGTGGAAACCCCGCAGCGATCATTGACTCAATCGTTGCGACATAGCCCTGTTTGAGCTCCCATTCGAGTCCAGAACTGTCTTCCGCTTTGAAAGCCCCGTTGGAGGTAGTCCTATGAGCAGCTACCACGCGAGCAAATATGTTGTCGATAAAGAGGTCGCGGACGATCGTCCATTGCGCTCGATGATCAAATTGGCGTCCACGTCCACTCATAGTGGGCCAGTTCAGCAGTGCCTGGGGGAGTATCTGCTCCAGATTCTGGTGATGCGCTACTGCCCGACTGGCGTCCTCTGCAGCGAATTGAAGCGCGCTGGATTCTTGGGAGGACATGGGGTCTGCAATTTCGGTGGCAATCATGTTTTGGTGTTGCATTGCTCCGACAGCGGCGTTTCGTAACCGTAACGCGGCCATAACTCGGAGAAACCACGCGCGCGCGTGGTGAGGATCAACATCGATGGCTTGAGCTGCCTTGGCCCCGGCTGTCTCAAGGTCGCCCAACGCCATATAGGCATCAGCCTGCTCGGCGTATTCGCGCGCTGAAAGGCGCCCTAGGCGGCCTCTTTCTTCAACGCGTTCCAATTCTTGAATTGCGCGCATGGCGAATGGCCTCCTGACGTACGGCCTGTCCGTACTCGAATTCGAAGTCCGGAGTCGTTCATCGAGGCGCACCGTCCTGAGGTCAATGGACTGGTCCGCCAGCAGAGTTTTGAGGTCAGCAAACCGGCGAACCCACTTCTCGTAGATGTCGAAGCGTCGGTGAATTTCTGCCTCGGCAGAGTCAAGCGATCGCGTAAGTTCCTTTGGGGTGAGTTCTCCGCCAATTATTCTTGTAACGGTCCTGGTATCGCCCCTGAATGCCTCATCGAGCTCCAGTATGTTCAATGCAAGCGTGTCCGCGCCGGGTGCAGCAAGTCGTTCTTTTTCGCTTGGGCGCCGCCGACCCTCGACCCTGAATGGTGAGCCATCACCCTTGAGGTATTTCCGGAACGAGTTTCTCAGGAACTCCGGACAAGGATTCTGTCCTGTGAGGCGCTCCAGCGTGGCTGCGACTCCAGCATTCTCTTTTGTTCTGCTCATGGCATGTTCTCGCTAAAAGACATAATTTGTGACGTGGGCGGTGAAACTCACAGGCGCCTGGGTAGGTGCCTGTGAGGAAACGTCCGCTACTTGCGGGGAGGATTGTTGCCGCGGTCCCTGCCGGAAGGTTCGCCAGACTTGCTAGGCCAGTTCGGATTCGTGCTCATGGTATTTCCCCTAACTAAAACCCCCGTATGGATCTGTGCGCGGGATGAGGGTACGCCCTCGCCAGATCGGAAACTTTTCCCGATAGAACGCAGTCTAGATTTGGGTTCGTACCAGAAAAGGGGCCATACACGCTGGAGCTGACGCCCAATTGCCCCAAGGTGTCGGAATGCGTTGCCCCGCTTGTGAGCTTCGCAAGCTGTTGCCCGCCATGATGTTTCAAACGTTAGCGATGGGTCAGCCAGAATCGACAGACTGGTTCAATTCCTCATCAGCACCAACAACTGAAATCAAGAGCATCGGCGGCGCAACCCGATGCGCCAGGGTTTTGGTCTTGCCCGATCCGGCGCCGGCGGCTCCTTCACTTCGCCGGACGCCGTCATGCCGCTGCTTTGCTTGAATCGCGCTGATCGGCGCCACCGCTCGCGTCCGCGAATCCTGACGGCAGGGAACCGCCCCCGGGGGCCGGGTGTTGCGGATCGGGTTCACTGCGCATGCCAAGCAGCACAGGGGTGTCGCAATAGGGACAGACGCGAAACTCGCCGCAGTCGCTCTGGGACAGCTCCATGGCGGCAGGATCGACCGATACGCGGCAATAGGGGCAAATGAAACGGAGACTCATGTTCGATTCCTCGATACCTGTAGTTTCATCCAGTATCGCGGAAATTGCAAGCGGCGCAGGGCAGGCCGCTTGTCGGAGCACGCGCGCGCGGGCGAACAACGGAGCGCCCCTCCGTCCTATTCCACGGTCAGCGCCTTGCCGTTGTGCTTCGGTCCCAGTTTCAGAATGAACGGCACGGCACGCGCCGCCCAAGCGGTCGCCGAATCGTAGTCTCCGGCGGAATCGCCAAATGCCCGTCGCAGCATCTCGGTGTCGATGATTCCCGGATTCAGCGGGACGGCCGCCATGCCCTTGGGTAGTTCCTGGGCCAAGGCGCGGGCCAGGCCTTCGATGGCCCACTTGCTGGCGCAATAGGGGGACACGTTCGGCGCAGTCACGCGCCCCCAGCCAGAACTGAAATTAACAATGACGCCCTTGCCTTGCGCGATCATCGCCGGCAGGAAATGGCGCAGGACATTGCCCGTGCCCTTGATATTCACGTCGATCAGGGCGCTGAATTCTGCCGCCGGTATCTCCCACAGCGGTGCTGGAGTGTTCATCAGGCCCGCGTTGTTGATCAGCAGCTGGGGTGGTCCCATGGTGGTCAGCACATGGCGAGCCCATTGGCCGACCTGCATGTCGTCGGCGACGTCCACGGTGGCAAATCGATTCGGTGCCGGGAATGCTCTGCGCAGCTTCTCGATTGCCGCTTCTGCGCGTCCGCATCCGGCAACGACATGTCCGCGGGCAACAAATTCCTGGAGCATCGCCCGGCCGAGACCGCGCGTCACACCTGTCACTACGATAAGTTTGGATCCGGCCATGGTGGTCGTTCAGTGCTAACTTGCAACGGTTGATGGAGCCGACGACATTGGGCAGCGGAGGGCGGCCGAGTGCATTCAGGGGGCTACGGCAATTTGCTGGTGCCTGAATTTTAATGGGTCCTTCGCGGCAACGAAATTGAAGGAATCATTCTTGCCTCCGTGCCCGGCGTGGGCATATCAAGGTTGCAAGCCCGTTGGCAGCTTGCTGATCGGAAACGTGCCGCTCGATGATCGGGGGTGGCGGTCTGGGCCTCGGCCTTATGTGAAGCTTCACATAAGGCCGAGCGGCACTCGGTCACCGTGCGACTTGACGAACTG
>Ga0172380_10003804_pt1 | contig 20203 bp, 21 predicted proteins | sample Leawe162metaG_FD_119747 | JGI IMG/M metagenome (GOLD analysis project Ga0172380, IMG submission 119747) | Leachate microbial communities from a municipal landfill in Southern Ontario, Canada - Leachate well 162 metaG | ecosystem: Engineered > Solid waste > Landfill > Unclassified | place... | reverse complement strand
CCCGCTTGTAAGCTTCTTGGCGTACGGAGCAAATATGACCGCAGGAATGTCTTTGTCCCTAGGGGATTTTGACGGAGACAGCCGGGATGAAATTATTACGGCGCCAAACGCGGGTAGCCAGCATATCCGGATCTTTAATAAGATAGGCGCACTTTGGGGACAATTTTTTGCCGAACCGCAAACCGTGACCGGTGGCGCCCGGGTTTCTGTTACGGATATTGATGTGGATGGCGTGAAGGATGTGGTGGTGATCCCGGCGTCTCATGGCGGGGATGTGCGTGTTTTTTCTGCTAAAGGAACACTCTTAAAGACAGTCGGTGCGGGTCTTGTCCCCCTTAAGGGAGCAAATCTGTCCGCGTGGTAATTATTTTATGGATAAAAAAAATGTTCTTGTCACCGGCGGTGCGGGTTTCCTGGGCTCATTTCTCTGCGAGTCACTACTGAAAGAAGGCAATCACGTCATCTGTATAGATAACTTTTCTACGGGGCACGTGAGAAATATTGAATCGCTTTTACGGAATCCGGATTTTCAGTTTTTGAAGCTGGATATTACGGAGCCCGTGAATTTGGAAATTTTTCCTGAGCTTGAGCCGTTCAAAGTGAAGTTTTTAGGCGTGCAGGAGATTTATCACTTGGCACTGCCCACGGCGGTGAAGGGTTTTGACGAATTCCGCATGCAGGCGCTTTTGACTAATTCGCTTGGCACAAAGAATATTCTTGACCTGGCAGCAAAATATAAATCCCGCGCCGTGCTCGCTTCCTCCGCTACGGTGTATGGAGAGCGTCAGCCCGGTCTCACGGACGGCGTACTTGAGACGGAGTTCGGCACGCTTGACCATTTGAATCCGCGCGCCTGTTTTAATGAAGGCAAGCGTTTTGCAGAGACCATGTTTGCTACGTACGGGGATATTTACAAGCTGGATTTGAAAATTGCCCGCATCTTCCGCACGTACGGTCCGCGCATGCCGCTCTTCCATGGCCACCAGATTCCGGATTTCGTTCTGAATGCACTCGAGGGAAAAGAAATTACCATCATGGGAGATGACAAGTCCGTGACTTCGCTTTCTTACGTGACGGATGTTGCGGACGGCCTTATTCGACTCATGCGTGCGCAGGCAGGAATTGGTCCCGTGAACCTTGGCAGTGATGAGGCTATCACCATAGGGGAAGTGGCGCATGCCATTATGAAGATTGCGGAGAAAGAGGTAGAGATTGCCTATGAACCGCAACCGCCATACATGATGAATCTTGGACTTCCGTCTTTAGCTAAGGCTCGGGAAAAGCTCGGCTGGATCCCGCTTGTACGCCTGGAAGACGGTTTGAAGAAGACCGTAGATTACATTCGCGCCAATAAGCTCTTGTTGACGAGCGGGGAGGGGGAAGTGTAAGAAACGGGGAAGATGGGAAAACTGGGAAAGATGGGAATGGCGGAATTCCCAATTTCCCCAACTATCCCAGTTATCCCAACGAGTTTATGAAGATCATCGCAGTTATCGCCGCCTATAATGAGGAGAGCCGCATTGCCGGTTCTATTTTGGATGCTATGCCGTACGTAGATGCGGTGGTAGTGGTAGATGACGGTGGAAAAGATAAGACGGCTGAGGTGGCTCATAGTGCTGGCGCGCACGTGCTTCGGCATATTGTGAATCGCGGGCAAGGCGCGGCACTTGAGACGGGAACCACCTATGCGCTCCAAAATCTTGGCGCGGATATCATTGTGCACTTTGATGCAGACGGCCAGATGAAGGGAAGTGAAATTCCCATGATGGTCGAACCTATCCTGAGCGGCCAGGCGGACGTGGTGCTCGGTTCTCGTTTTCTTGGAAAGGAGGCGGAGAATATGCCGCTCGTGCGGAAAATCATGATCAAGCTCGGCCTCTTGTTTACCATCACGCTTTCTGGCATTAAGGTTACGGATACGCATAACGGCTTCCGCGCGCTTTCAAGGAAGGCTGCAGAACAAATCCGTATCACGCTTGATCGCATGGCGCATGCTTCAGAAATTCTGGACCTCATTAAAGCAAAGCGGCTGCGTTACGTGGAGCGTCCGGTGACTATTTTCTATTCCGCAGAAACGCTTGCCAAAGGTCAGAGCACGCTGAAGGCTGTGGCCACCGCAAAAGATATCTTAAAGAAAAAAATGTTCGGCGAATAATATGGTTTTCCAAATTCTCCTCACGCTCTTCGCGCTCTTCGCGATCATGAAAACCATTGGCCAGTATCGCCGAGCCCAGGTTTCCAAATATTGGGTGGTGGTGTTTACGCTCTTGTGGGCTGCGGTTGTTATCATCACCGCAATCCCGCATCTTGCGGACATCCTCGCGGGATATGTGGGTATTGGTCGCGGTGCAGACCTTATTCTCTACTGCGCGGTAGTGGTGCTCACCTACGCGGTATACCGATCTATAGTGCGGGACCAAAAACTTTCTGCAGAAATGACTTCCCTTGTCCGGGCCGTGGCTATTAATCAAGCGCAAGTTCCTGAAGTTGAACCCAAAATATAAGCTATGCGTGTTGCCGTTGTCTCCCCGGTTTTTCCCCCATATAAAGGAGGCATAGGTGCGGTGGCTGCGCAAGATGCGCGTCTTTTGCGTTCACGGGGCGTGGACGTGACCGTATTTACTCCGCGTTACGGTCGGGATGAATCCATCCCCTCCCACAGGGTGGGGTTAGGGGAGGGTCCGGGCGGGCTAGTGCTTCTGAAACCTTGGTTCGCTTTTGGGAATGCTGCTATCACGCCCTCTCTTTTTTGGCAGCTCAAGGAATTCGACATCATCCATCTGCATTATCCTTGTTACGGGATGGATATTTTTGCTGCTGTGGCTGCTCTCATCTGGCGCAAGCCGTTATTTGTAACGTACCACATGAAGACGCAGGCGCATGACTGGCGGAACGTGGTTTTTGTACTGCATCGTTTCTTTATCGAGCCCTTTATCCTTGCGGTGGCAAAAAAAGTAGCGGTGAGCACGCTTGATTACGCTGCTTCTGCGGGACTTCAGCACAAACGGCTGTTTGAGCTTTCGTTTGGCGTGGACACCAAGCGTTTTTCTCCTGGAGTACATGAGGAGCTTCGAAAAAAATACTCGCTGAATGAGGACATGATCGGTCTTGTTTTTGTGGGCGGTCTTGATAAGGCGCACTACTTCAAGGGGCTCGACGTTCTCCTGCGCGGACTTTCCCTTTCAGCAGAAAACAGCAAGGTGCGGCTGCTCATTGTGGGCGATGGTTCGGAGCGAGAACGGTTTGAAGAACTTGCACAAAAGCTCGGCGTGCGTGACCTGGTGCATTTTCTTGGCGGCGTTTCCGCGGAAGATCTCCCGGACGTTTATAGGGCGGCTGACGTGCATATTCTTCCTTCCCTTGACCGCGGGGAGGCTTTTGGCTTGGTTACCCTGGAGGCCGGCGCGAGCGGGTTGCCCTCTATTGTGACGAATCTTCCCGGCATGCGTATGCTCGTGGACCCAAAGATCACCGGAGAACGAATAGGCGCTGGGGATGCGCGCGCCCTTGGCAAGCTTATTGATGACGCCGTAGAGCACAGAGATACGTGGCGAGCTATGGGCCGGGCTGCCAGGGAGCGCGTGGTGCGCGTTTATGATGAGGAGAAGGTTGCAGACCGCCTTCTTGAGGCGTATAAAGGCCTGGTTCTATGAAGATAGGTATTATCACAAATCTGTATCCGCCAAACGCCCGCGGGGGTGCTGAGACGGTTATTGTCCGCACCGTGGGCGAACTTTTGGCGCTCGGCCATGACGTGTTTGTGGTAACCGGTCAGCGCCGGAAGGACGGTAAAGGCATCATGCTTGATCGCTCGAGCACGGAGCGCATTTACAGATTTTTCCCTAAAAATATTTACTTCACTTTGGATGATTATCGGTATCCGTGGTTCGTTCGTCTCTTCTGGCACGTCATAGATGCTTTTTCTTCCTATAGCGCGGACGTCATTTCTACCATTCTTGCCAAAGAACAGCCGGACGTGGTGATTACCCATAACTTGAAGGGTATAGGCCTCAATATTCCAAAGGCCATCAGAGGATGGAACGTGCCTCACATCCACGTGGTCCATGATCTCCAGCTCGTGGTTCCTTCCGGCCTCATCATGTTTGGAAAAGAAGAAGTCCCTTGGCACACCAAGCCATTTTATAAAATCTATCAGATGATTTGTAAGCGGAAGATAGGGAATCCGGACCTCGTACTTTCTCCTTCGCATTACGTAGAAAAGATGTACAAGGATGCGGGATTTTTTAAGGGCACCAAAGTGATCGTTCTGCCAAATCCGGCGCCGAATTACCGGGCTGAAGATCCGATTATCCGGACGAACGGGCCTTTGAAGCTATTGTTTGTGGGCCAGTTGAGCACGCATAAAGGACTGGCGTTTCTCCTTGATGCCATTAAGCATCTGTCCGTAGATGTTCGACTATTTATTGCGGGAGAGGGCCCGTCTCGCGCGGACGTAGAGAAGGCCGCAGAAACGGATAAACGTATTTCGTACCTCGGCTACATGCCGCCCGCCGCCCTTATTAAAGTTTTCCATGTAGCGGACGCGGTGGTGGTTCCTTCCTTGTGTTACGAAAATTCGCCCACCGTGATTTATGAAAGTTTGCAGGCGGGAATCCCCGTCATCGCTTCCCGTATTGGCGGCGTGGGGGAGTTAGTGGAGGAGGGGAAGAATGGCTATCTCTTTACGCCGGGGGATATGCAGGATTTTAGCCGAGCCGTGAGCGCGTTAGACGCGCGCAAGGAAGAGTTCACTATGAGCGGTGAGATTATTCGGTCTACGGTAGCCAATTACACGCTAGATAAATACGCTGCGGAGCTAACGGAGCTTTGTAAGGAGGCGATCCGCCGGCACCAAGATGCGCGTTCACCGCTTACGGTTTCGGAAAAACAAACACCGTAGTTTTACCTGTTTGGAGAAGATCAGTTTTGGGGAGTAGCGCCTTGGTATTTTCAATAATGGAGTCCGCCTGCCACCAGTAATCGCTCACCGCATAAAAAACGGTTGACGCACCGGTCAAAGCGCGGACTTTTTCTATTGTCTCAAGCGAAGGCTGTTCATTCATCTCAAGGAAGAGCTCATACAGGAGCCCGCCGGTGGGTACGGGATAGAAATAGATATCTCCGTGGTAATACTTTTTGAATCCGAATGTTTGTATTGCCGCGCTTGAGGTGGCTTGATTGGCAAGTACTACGTAATCATCGCTCCCCGCGGTTTTATCGATAAGGTCAACGGCAGCAAAGTCTGACGCCTCCACATTGAACGCCGCTGAACGTGCATAACCATCATGTCTTGGGTAGGCCGAATAGATATTCGCGATGAAAATAACGGAAATAAATCCTGCGAAAATCATCGATCCGCGTGTCGGGGCCGGCTCGTATGTTGGGGCCGGCCCATGCGCCGGCCCTGCGTTTTTGTCGATTTTTATCATCGCGATATACGGCAATAAGAAAATCGACGCGATGGTTAACGCGCGCAGAGCAAAGTCCGTCCGTTCGTAAGAAATGAGGAACGAGAAGTCGAAGAAGAGCGATAAGATGAGGAAGTTCACCAAAGCGGCGCCGGCAGCGAGGAGGGGAACAGCAGAGGCAAGCGATCGATCGGTTTTTTTGAAGAAGAGAACCACGCTCGCAATCACGATCGCGATAAAAAGATTTGCGGTGATGAAGTACGCAACATCGCCCCAGGCGTTGAAGTCGGTGGAAAGGTAGGCGGAAAGCGGAACGCTGATCGCGCTTGGCCAAGAAAGTCCGATGGGCAGTCCTGCTTTTACGGCCTGTGCAGCGAAGGCTAGCGGCAGCGTAACGCTCATGAGGACGAGCGTGCCCATGAATGCTGCACGATGATTTCGTAGAGCGACGAGTATCACATAAAGCACAGCCATGGCGCCCGAAAGCGGATGCATGAATAGCGCGGCGACCGCGAATATTGCCGCCGCGCCGTAGGGGTCGGCTCCTATGCCGACCCGCTTGTCTGCATCCGCATTATTCCCGCGAATCACCGGCGCCAGCAAAAAGACCGTGACACCCAAGAAAATAAATGACAGCGCCTGTGGCGTGGTGGAAACAAATGCCGCAAACGGCAAAATTGCCAAGGCGGCGATCGCACCGTAGGGGTCGGCTCCTATGCTGACCCGTCTTATCCCAAATATCGCCGCCGGCAAGAGAAGAGCAGCAAGAAGCGGCGCAAGAAAAACATCCAGCGAAAAAAGCGGCAGCTGGAAAACCTTTGTTCCAAGAAGTTCGAGCGCGTATTGTCCGATGTAATACAACGGTTTTGGCGTGATGGTTCCGAACTGTGCAATATGATCCACCGTTGCTCTGTGAAGGAATGGATCAAATCCAAATCCAAGCGGATAGAGAATCGCCGCCATCGACAATCCGGAAAACAACGTCAAGACAAATAATATTTTTCCGTACATGCAGGGGCCGACGCCCCTGTCGGCCCGCGCGTCGCCCCTGCGATGCGTCATAATTATCGACAACGCGAACGGTACCGCAAGCGCGATCAACGAAAATGGCGAAAGTATTTCCCACGGCGTTCTGACGGCTTCCGTTACGGGATGCGTCAGCATGGCCGTCCACCAGGCTCCTAGTGATATGATTCCGAGAAGAAAAAGTATCGCGTCGAGGATTTCGATTTTTCCCAATTTTCCCATCTTCCCCAATTTCCCCGAGCGGTACGCAGCCATGATCGATAAGCCCGCCACCACCACGAGCTCGACAACGAGCAAAGACAGGGTTACATCCGTCAAATAGTAGATAATGCTACCAAGAATCGAAAGCAGGGAGAGGCTCACACCAGCCCCAAGGAGCGTGCGCCAAGGCTCGAAAAAGCCTTTTAACAGGCCTCGGCCAAACGCAAAACCGGTGGAAAGAAGGTAGATTAGGGCTAAGATTCCGCCAATTGCTGCTGATATTGTGGTTTCACTCATATTTCGCTAAAATCCGTCCGTAACGATACTCTATGAACGAAGCCGTGCAAACATCTCCTAAGCTGTATTTTCACGACCATATCGTGAAGTTCATCTTTTTGCCCTTCATTCCAAACTTTGTAAAGCCAAATCATCTGACGGCCGTCCGCATGCTTTTGACGCCGGTAGTGCTCTGGCTCTTTTTTATTGAAAACTATACGTTCGGTTTTCCTTTGTTTATTTTTGCCTCCCTAACGGATCTTGTGGACGGCTGCCTAGCGCGGGTAAGAAATCAGATCACGCCATGGGGAATTTTCTTTGATCCGGTGGCGGACAAGCTCTTGATTGGCAGCGTGGCGCTCCTTGTAGCTTTGAAGTATTATCACCCCCTCCTCGTTTTTTCCGCTATCCTGCTTGATCTTATGCCGTCAGTACGTTGGGCCTTTAGCCGCCATGAAGGCGGGGTCATGATGGCCAATTGGTGGGGAAAGTGGAAGATGTTCCTCCAGTTTACGTCCCTTACGCTTCTCCTCCTTGGCATCATTCTCCACGTTCCGGCGCTCATTATTGCCGGCGAGGTTACATTAGCGGTGGCCCTGGTGTTTGCGGGTATCGCGGTCGCTACCTATTCCCTCTAGTATGAAAACGTGGCTGTGGGACATCCTGCGCGGAAGTCTGCTTGTGGTCTTTTTTATTTCTACGCTGCTCTTGTCTGCTTCAAGCGAGCGCGTCTTTGTTTCTCCTGATGAAAACGCGGCGTTTCTTTTTGCAAAACAATTTGCAGAGACGGGCACGTTCGCTATCATCGAACCCTTAAATGCGAGGCTTGAGGGCATCATTCATGCGCGAAGCATGGTGGCGGTAGGCACGTCCATTCTGCCTGGAGCATTCTTAGGCATTCCGTTTTTCACCGGCAGTTTACTGTGGATCTTCGGGGATGCCGGTGCGCTATTGTTTACGCCGGTGCTCGCCCTGCTCGCCATACTTGCTTGGCGAAAAGTAGTGAAAGAACTTTTTGACGATCCCTTGTTGGCCGATTTTTCCGCCTTCTTCCTCATGGCGCATCCTGCGTTTCTCTATTACAGCGGACGCGTGATGATGCAGAACGTGGTCTTTGTATCTTTTCTCATCTTTGGCGCGTATTTCCTCATTGCATCTCCGCTGCATACATTGAGCAAGCGTTATGCGAGCGAGCTCAAGCGGTTTGAATATCTCTTGGGAGGAATGCTCATGGGTATGGCGCTCTTTATCCGTACGGCGGAGATTTTCTGGGTGCTTGGACTCCTTGCGGTCCTCTTGTACGTCTATCGCGCGCAAATTGGCTGGAGGAATATTGGCGCGGTGCTTTTTGGTCTTTTCATGATGGGCTGCGTGATAGGCTACGCGAATGACACGGTGTATGGAAACGCACTTCTCACGGGTTATACGGCGCGTGCAGAAGTGGGGGAGACTGCGTCTTCTGTTACTTCTCTTATCCCGCCTTCAGTCAGCGATATCGCCTCGTATGTGTTTCCTTTTGGCATTCATCCGCGCGCTATCATGCGGAACGAATGGCAGTATGAGTTTTTGCTGTATCCGTGGATGACCATTCCGGCGCTCATCGGGTTCGTACTTCTCCTCGTTCGTAAGTTCAATAAAAATAAAACCTGGAAGGTCTTTACGATTTTTTCCGTAGTGCTCGCCTTCTGGCTGGGCGGCATGTACGGAAGCTGGACGTTCAATGACAATCCGGATCCTGCGCTCATCTCCATTGGCAATTCGTACGCACGCTACTGGCTGCCAATTTTTGTGACGTCCACGGTTTTTGCGGCGTATGCCGTTGTGGCGGTTTATCGCGTTATTAAGCGCTGGGCCGTAGGGGTCGACGTCTCTGTCGACCCACGTGTTGGCACACGCGAAAGAATCCGTCGTTCGATTCCCTGTCTCTTCATCTTCTTAGCTCTTGCAAGCACGATATATTTATCTGCTGATCTCGTGCTCTACGGTCATGACGGGATTATGCCCACGCGCGCCGCGCTGTCTACGTTTCAGAGCAAGCGCCGGGCTGTTATTTTAAAGACAGAAGGAGATGCGGTTATTGTTGTGGATCGAGCTGATAAGTATCTGTTCCCCGCTCGGAAAGTGGTTGTTCCTTTGCGGAGTGAGGCAACATACGCTGCGTTGCCGGGGATTCTCCGGGAGGCTCCGCTCTATTATTTTGGGATCACGTTTCCGCAGTCGGATCTTGATCATCTGAATAACGTGAGATTGGCAGAGAACGGACTCGTAATCACGCTCGTTGCCACGTTTGATAATGAATCACTCTATAAGATCACTAAGAAATAACATGTCCAAAGTACAAGGAGCGAAAATCGTCATCCTTCTCATTCCGATCCTGCTCTTCACTGGCCTTCTTTGGAATTATCTTGTGCCATTTGGTGAGAAAACGGTCACACTCAAAACCGGAGATATTTCTCCCTACATTCAGCGCCTGCTGCCGGATGAGCGTGTGAAGGACGGCGTTATCATTGACGAGCCCGTGTACTTCTCTGTCACGCCGCCCGATGGGAATTTTACTGAAGCCACAGCGAGTGTGGACTTCACTGCAGGAGAGAGGTCTATAGTCGAACTCGGCGCCCTCAAGGATATATTCACGCAGGCTTTTGATTTCCGCCCGCTCGCCAATACCATTCTTTCCGGTTTGGAAAAAGAAGGCTGGGTGCAGAAGCCGGTAGCGAAGCTTGGAGAGAATGTGACAGCGTTCTTCAGGAATCAAGTGATCGCCGAGCACGTGGCCGGGATTTCCAATACCCAGATCGCCGTCTACAAAGCATCTCTCCCCTGGAGTGCGCCAAAGAATTTGGAGAAGCTAAAGAAGGAAGGGAATTACGGCACAAACTTTTCTTTCCGCGGTTCGCAGGAATTCTTTATCTATAAGGATGAAAAGGGTTCTTCCGTTCTCGAACCGGTTTCGTACATGAGCTTGAATGAAGTCCCCGGTGCTGATGACGTAACGCTTCGAGTGTATACGCAGAGCGGAGAGCTGGTTGCGGAGAGAAGAATGCCGAATGATGGCGCTCCGCTTCTTGAAGGATTGCCGTCCGGAGTCTATCGCGCGGTATTTTCAACCACTTCTGACACGGTGTTCGCTGGTGTTAAAGCACCTTCTTCATACGTAGCTTTTAAAAATTCGCTCACGCTCTATAGCGGTGTTCATCTGAATACGAACGCGAAAGCCATAACCATCGAGCCATTAAATGCGGAGGCTTTGGGCACGGTTACCTTTGGTGGAAAAGATGTGGCGCTTGGAAGCGTGGGCGAGAAGGTTAAGGTTGTTTCTGTGAACGCGGTTACGTCCGAGCTTGTGATCCCTACGAACAACTATGGATCGAAAGGGGAATACAAAGTGACGGGCGAGGGGTTCTTCTCTGAAGCAGACGCGCCGTTCTTTGCGCCGGAGCCTGCGGGGTTCTCGAACTTCATTGCCGATCAGGATGCGTACAATATTGTGGTGGCTGAAGTTCCCGAGCCTGAAGTGAAGGGCGACGTGCTTACGAATGGTGCCGATTTTGATTTGACCACGCTCGCCAAAGAGAACGGTGCGTATAAATTCGCTCTCTCTGTTCCGCGCGTGCATGAAAAAGATGGGGGAGCTACCATCAAGCGGGTTACGGTCACCTTTAAGAAGCCGAGCTCGATCATGGAAACTTTGCGAGGCCTAAAGCATTTCGTAAAACTCCTTTTCACTTAATATGCGAAACATCTTGCGCTTCGCATTTTCCGTCTCTCTCGCCACCACGTTGATTTTGGCATTTATTGAATGGCAAGTGCCGGGATTTGTGAGTTTTGTTTTTCCATTTTATTGGTTGATTGTTGTTTCGATCGTGCTTGGTGCGCTCTCGACCGTGGCTCCCTCTCCGAGCTCATCCCCTCCCACAGGGAGGGGTCTGGGGAGGGTCCGATCGTTCGTAGCCGGGAGGGGATCGAGCGTGGTCCTTGTGCTTTGCGCCCTTGCCCTGGCGCTCATTGTGTTTGAAGATGGAGAGGTATTTGGGGTCATGCGCATCCCTTTGGCGGTGGTTATCGTGGCGGCTTCAATTATCTTCATCCGTTTCTATCGCTAATCATATGAACGACTGTATTTTCTGCAAAATCGTTGCCGGTGAAATTCCAAGCTACAAAGTCTACGAGAATGATCACGTTCTCGCTTTTCTCGATATCTTCCCGGTGAGCAAAGGGCACACGCTCGTTATCCCTAAAACGCACGCGCAGGACCTCGCGGCCGGGTCTGTGAATGACGCTATTGAACTCATGCGGACTATCCACGAGCTCGCTCCGCGTCTTGTAAAGGCCCTGGGTGCTAACAGCTACAACCTAGGCATGAATCATGGTGAGAACGCTGGACAGATCGTCCTTCACACCCACATTCACATCATGCCCCGCTATGACGGAGTGGAGAGAACATTTGTAAAAACAAAACCAAGCCAGGAGGAATTGACCGCCGTGGCTGAAGAGATTCGAGCCAAGCTTTAAGTATGGCGCTGAAAAAATGGGAGAAACTGAGTGAAGAAGTTTTGAGTACCAATCCGTATTCGGAATACCGAATGGCAAAATATCGTATCCTTCCTGGTCAGGAGCATAATTTTTATTATATCCACGCCGGAGGCGGCTCCATGACTGTGGGCGTGAACGCTGAGGGGAAGATTCCCATGGTCCTGCAGTATCGTCCAAATGTAGAAAGAGAGACGTTAGAGTTTCCGGCCGGTAGAAGAGAAGAGGGAAAGAATGAGATGGAGACCGCTCTTGCTGAGCTTGCGGAAGAGACGCAGTTTGCTGCACGGCACATTGAGCCGGCAGGGACTTTTGATGTCAGCCCAGGTCTGACGGATTACGTGGCCCATGTTTTTGTGGCCTACGATTTGTACTCCTGTCCCACCGCGCCGGATGCAACGGAAGATATTGAAGTCCAGTGGTTCACCCCGGAGGAGATCGATCAAATGATAGATGAGAAAACATTTCTGAGCGGCTGGTCACTTGCCGCATGGTCCTTGACGAGAAAGAGGATTCTCGAAATTATTGCTGAACAAAAATAAGTATGCCAGAACGTTTCAAAGCCGTTGCCGCTGTTTACCTTCTCTTAGAGCAGGACGAGAAGATTTTACTTCTGAAGCGCGCCAATACCGGCTATATGGACGGCTGGTACGGCGTGCCGGCGGGGCATCATGATGGGGGAGAGCCCGTTACTGCCGCCATGTGCCGAGAGGCGCGGGAAGAAGCAGGGATAGAGGTGAGGCCGGAAGACCTCGTTTTCCTTCATGTGATGCACCGGATGGCTAATGACCACGAGCGGATAGATTTCTATTTTAAAACTAAAAAGTACGGGGGAGAAGTGAGGAATATGGAACCGGAGAGGTGCTCGGAACTCGCTTGGTTTCCGCTTGATAACCTTCCGGAAAATATCATTCCAGTAGTAAAACAAGCCATGCTTTGTATTCGTGACGGGGTTGCGTATAGTGAGGCAAAAGAGTAATCTTTTGTGACTATGAAGGTAGTGGTGACCGGCGGATCCGGCTTTATTGGATCGAATTTCATTCGATATATTCGCAGAGAACGTCCGGATTGGGACGTGGTGAATTTTGATTTGCTGACCTACGCGGGAAATCCGGAAAACCTGGCGGAATTTGAAGGACAGCCGCATTACTGGTTTTTCAAGGGTGACATCGCGAATCCTACCGATGTTGAAAATGCATTGAAGTACAAGCCTGATGCAGTTGTGGATTTTGCTGCCGAGTCTCATGTTGATCGATCAATTCATGGGGGAGCTGCCGAGTTCATTCGTACAAACGTGGGTGGTGTCCAGACTTTACTTGAAGCCGTGAAAAAGTTTGAGATTCCTAGATATATTCATATCTCGACGGATGAAGTCTATGGTGCCTTGCCGCTTGATAGCGGCGAACCATTCACGGAAGAAACTGCGTTTCAACCCAACTCTCCATACTCTGCTTCTAAAGCTGCTGGCGATCTGTTGTGTAGGGCGTACTTCAAGACATACGGAACACCGGTCATCGTCACCCACGCTGCCAATAATTACGGCCCATACCATTTCCCAGAAAAGCTCATCCCATTTTTCATCATGCGTGCCATGAAGGATGAGACGCTGCCGCTCTACGGCGATGGGAAGTACGTGCGCGACTGGCTGCATGTAGAAGATCACTGTGCTGCAATTTTGGCCGTGCTTGAACGCGGCACGATTGGCGAGACGTATAACATTGGCGCAGATAACGAAGTAGCAAACGTAGACATCGCTAAAATGATTTTGAAAATTCTTGGCAAGCCGGAATCGCTTTTAGCGCACGTAGCCGACCGCCCAGGACACGATCGTCGTTACGCCATTTCTATGGCTAAGATTGAGCGGGAGCTTGGCTGGAAGCCAAAGTATGATAAAACCAACTTTGAACAAGGCCTCAGAGAAACGGTAGAATGGTTTCAGAGCCACCAAGATTGGGCGAACCGAGCGATTGAACGGTCGAAAGGTGTAAATGAACATATCGCGGTCTAACACTTTGTCACTCCGAGCATAGCGAGGAATCTCCGCGGAGATCCCTCCTGTCGTCGGGATGACACAGACATATGAAAATACTGATTTTCGGCAAAGGATTTATAGGCAAGCGTTGCAAAGACGCCTGGGGAGACCAGGCCATTCTTTCTGATCTGCGAGTAAATTCCAAAGAGGAGGCGCTTGCGGAAATCCTCAAACACCAGCCCGATGCGGTTTTGAACTGCGTGGGTTCCACCGGTAAGCCAAATGTGGACTGGTGTGATAGTCACCAGCTAGAGACCGTGCACGGAAATACACTCGTCCCCATCCTCCTCGCTGAGGCATGTGCTGAAGCGAGCGTTTACTTCTTGCACATGGGTTCCGGTTGTATTTTCTACGGAGATTCAGCACATCCTGATAAGGCTTGGAGAGAGCACGATTTTGGAAATCCTCTTCCAACATATTCGCGCACCAAGTACGCGACCGACTTGATCTTGTCGACTTTACCGAACGTGGGCATAGCACGCATCCGCATGCCTATCGACCACATTCCCGGCGAGCGTGATTTGATTACAAAGATCGCCAAGTATCCGAAGGTGATCGATGTCGAAAACAGCGTGACGATCATTGACGACATGATCGATGCTTTTTACAAACTCATGGAAAAGAAAGCAGAAGGCATTTTCCACGTGACAAATCCTGGCACCATGAAGCACCGGGAACTCATTGCGCTCTACGAAGAGCTCGTAGATTCCGACCATAAGAACGAATGGATCACGAACGAGGAATTACTCGCCCAAGGATTAGTCGTGAAGGGTCGCTCTAACAACTTCCTGGACTCCTCCCGTTTGCTCGCCGTAGGCATCGTGATGCGGCCGATTGACGTAGCTCTCCGGGACACTATGGAGAAGTACGCGCGGAATGTCGGGAAAGTTGGGAAAAATGGGTAGAGGGTATTTTCTCTATTCCCAATTTACCCATCTTGCCCACTTTACCCATTCTTTGCTAAGGTCCAGGGTGCTATGAAAGCACTTATCACCGCTGGTGGCCGAGCTACTCGTCTCCGCCCCATTACCTGGACCGTGAACAAGCACCTTGTTCCGCTCGCTAATAAACCCATGATTTCTTTCGCGATTGAAAAAATCGCTGAGGCTGGCGTAAAAGAGGTGGGAGTGCTCATTAACGTGGGGGATACCGAGATTGAAAAAGCGCTCGGTGACGGTTCCGCCTACGGTGTTTCTTTGACCTATATTGAACAAACCGGCGGTCCCATGGGTTTTGCCCATGGCGTGAACCTAGCTCGGGAATTTTTGGGAGATGACCCCTTTGTTTTGTACCTTGGGGATAACATTATCCTGGGTAGCATCAGCCGATTTATAGAGAAATTTGAGCGTGAAAAGCTGAGCTGTCTTTTGGCCCTGTCCAAAGTGAAAGATCCACAGCGCTTTGGCGTGCCGGAGATTAAGGATGGCAGAATCTTGCGCGTAGAGGAAAAGCCTACTAACCCAAAGAGCGATTACGCCGTTACAGGTATTTACGTTTACGATAAGCAGTTCTTTGAAGCCTTTGCGAACATCAAGCCGTCTGCAAGAGGCGAGTACGATATTTCTGATATCCACACCTGGTTGATAGAGCACGGCCACGCGGTGGGCTATGAGGAGATCACTGGCTGGTGGAAGGATACGGGAACCCCGTATGACCTTCTGGAAGGTAATGCACTTCTTTTGAACGAGCGTTCAGCTTGGTCCGTGCGTGTTGAGGGAGAGGTAGCACCAGGCGCAGTCATTCGCGGCGCAGTATCCATCGGTCCGGGCTCGAAGATCGGCCCGTCCACGGTTATTCGCGGCCCTGTAGCCATTGGCGATAATGTAAAGATCGACAACGCCTACATAGGTCCCTACACCTCCATTGGAGATGATGTAACCATTGAAGGAGCGGACATTGAATACTCTATGATCTTCGGCGGCGCTACCGTGCGTCCCGGCTGCCGCGTCATAGAGAGTCTCATCGGAAAGAATGCCGTGGTGGAACGCAATGAAAGCGTCCTTCCTAAGGGTCACAAACTCATTGTGGGAGATAATGCACGAGTAGAACTGTAGAAAGAAAAGCCGATCCGTGAGGGTCGGTTTTTATGTTATACTTTCGCTTATATGAGAATTTACGTTCTTGGCAGCAACGCTTTCATGAAAGAGATGGTGGAAGCTAAAAATGAGCTGTGTGCTTTGGGCTATGACGGCTGGATTCACCCTGACTATGAAGCGCTGGTGCGCGGAGAAATGCCGGACGCGCTTGAGCGTGAGGCCCGGGGCGAGCATGCGGCACTGAAAAGAGAGAATAATTACCTCCGCGTGCACTACAAACACATCCTGGAGAGCGATGCGATTCTCATCGTAAACCTTGAAAAGAAGGGGATAAAAAATTACATCGGCGGGAACGTGCTTATTGAGATGGGCCAAGCCTACGTGAATGGCCGAACCATATTTCTCTCCCACGCCATCCCTACAGACTTGCCATACACCCCAGAAATAGAGTGCATGGATCCCATTTGTCTCAATGGGGATTTACGCAACATCAGATAAATGGCGAAACCGACCTCTCCCGGGGTCGGTTTTCGGTTTCTCGAACGGATTCGAGAGCTACGATTTGGTGCGAACGGGTTCGGGAGACGTGTGCGTGACGGCTGCTCTGCCTGCATCCGTTGCCTGGTGGGGAATCTCTTTTCGAAGTCCTCCAGTACTTGGAAGCCTCGACCTACCCACGCCGGCAGTGACGAGTCGCCTTACCCGGAGCTTTTTGAGCACGTCATGAAGTGTTGCACGATCCCATTCGCGATCCGGGTAGACGGTATGGAGATGGAGCCGGAGTTCGGTGATGGTCATGCCGTCCTCCGATCGGCACTCGCATAGCTCACGGACCACAGTGGCTCCGATTTCCGGGAGCGTACCCGCGATGATTCTGCTCTTCGCGAAGTTCTTGGCGTCCGTGAGGCGCATTTCGCTTTGTGCTGTGTCATTCGCGCCCTTCGCGGTCAGGTAGTAGACCGGATCGTCATTCGCGCCATGTGCGCGGACGGCGATCGATCCGCTATGGACCAGGGAGTTGATCTGTCGGCGGAACTCGACTTCGTCGGGGACGCATCGGGCATGCACCCAGACAGACTTTTCGAGCATGCTCTTCAAATTGTTCATCGTCATCGGTCCACGAGTGCGGAACGCGATGAGTACCACGTCACCGAAAGTAACCAGGTCCATGATATCCTCCGAGGTTTTCTGTTCAGATCGAAGAGCTGTTTACCACACCGTACCCATCCTGAGCAAGCTTAAGGACTGCTTTAAACAGAGAGACCGCCTGAGGCGAGTCTCAACCCAGGCGTGATCCCAGGGATAGTCGCGGCGGCGGTCAGCCCGGCAGTTGCCGGGTCAGAGGAGTAACGGGCAGAGGGCCTTGACGGGTGCGGCAGCTTTGCGCGCCTTTTTGAGGCCGTGTTCGGTCAGCGCGTAGAGCGGTTCTGATTGCAGGCTTTTGTCCGTGGCGAGCACGGTCACGAGGAGCCCGCCGGATACAAGATGGGTGATGGCGAGCCGCAGCTCGTTTTCATCACACCCTGGCGAATCTTCGGTGTGAAGACCCTTAGCGAAGGCGATCACGGCAGAGGCAGAGAGAGCCCTACCTTTAGCACAATAGTACGCGAGCAGTACCAACGCAGGAGCAGTAAAGACAGTCATGATATCCCTCGGGTGGTGACCTGATGGTATAGCGAAAGGAATCCTCCGTCAAAACAAAAGCCTCCAAACGAACCGGAGGCTTTTGTAGGAAGAATGAAAGGTTCGGATTGGTTACATGTTTTTATAATCGAGAGCATCCGTTTCCGAGTTTGTAGGCGTTACCGGCACCACTTGATCGTCTGCAAGCTGGAAGAAGACTAGTCGTACGTCGTATTTATTTCTGATACTCATGTTGATACGATCGGCATCCTCTACGGACATTCCCTCAGAGACTATCACGAAGAGCACGGGAGCCTTTATTTCCAGATTTCGGATTCTATCTAGGAAACCACCCACTTGTGAGTCGATTCTGGGGAAGCTCTGAGGTAAGAGATAACGGATTTCAACAATCTTTCTTATATGACCATCTTCCCTAATGATGCCATCCACGATTGTTGAATTGTAGTTATTAGAGAGTCGAATGTTTTTTTCATACATTGGCCCATATATGCTTGAGAAGAAATTGTCCACCAGATCGTAGATGCTTTTTATCTTCAAGAATCTAGCCTTTATTTTGCTTGTTGGCAGAGTGGATACTTCTTCTGCTGTGAGTTTCGTCGATTCAACGGTACCTCCAAGGGTCCTGCCATCGGTTTCTATTTCCTCCGTCTGTGCTTCAATCTCCACTTTTGTTTTCACCTCTTCCGGACTCGCCTTCTCTACATTAAATGCTTTAATTGTTTCAGGCATCTTGTCTCCAGCGGTTCTCACGATCGCAGCGAGAAACAACATAAACCGCTCGCTCGCGATAATAAGCCCGCCAATAAATAAAGAAACACCATATACCCAGGCATCCTGAGCGATGATCGCTACAAGAAAAACGGCTAAGCCGCCAATAAGTTTCTGCCAAGTTTTTTCGTGGTTATCACCATTGAAGGTAAGGTTTACAAAAGACAACAGAATGATAAATGCAAAAGTGCATATGACTACAGCGGTGAGATTCACAAAATTTATCTCCGCATCTCAAGGCGAGCGAGAGCCGCCTCGATATTACTTAGGCGTCTTTCGAGATTTTGAAGGCCTACCGCAATATTTGCTAGTCCGTGATAAAGATTATAGTTTTCTGGGTTGGTGTGTGGGTTCCCAAACAGTCTCGCGTTTTCTAAAAATTGTTTGTTCGCTGAGTCGAATTGCATAGCGGGGTTATTAACGACTGATCCTTACCAGACTATGATCATCATGATCAGGTTGTAGTAGAGCTTCATGATGGGGTTTCCTACGTAGGTGAGGAGCGGGTTCTGCATGACATCTTCCTGGAAAAGGACCTCTGCGGTGCAGGATTTCAATATCTCGCGATCATCAATCTTCCGCATGGCCTGAGTTTCTTTTCGTTTACCAAGCCATAACCTCCAGGTGCTCGGCTGAATCCAATAGTGATAGACCTTGAGTTTTTCTTTTATCCAACCACCCTTGAGCGCAAATATGAAAAGGCCCGCTTCAAGAATGAAGAGCATGGGAAGGATGAGGAGCAACGTTGGCCATTTGTAAAACATGAGGAGAACGGCAAAACGATTTCTCTCCATCCAGAAGTATTTGCTGATGGATTTTGAAAATTCGTATTTGTGATAAAAGAGGGAATCACGAACACAGACGGCTCGGTACTTGTTGATGCGCAATCTGAGCGACCACTCCAAATCTTCGTGGTACATGAAAAAGTTTTCGTCCCAGGCGCCCAATTCACGAATGATCTTCATGGGCACCATGATGCCTGCCCCACTTGCGTAAGGGACATCATAGATGAGCGGGAGATTGAGATCAGCCAGGTTTCTTTTATAGTCGTTGCAGTAGCCAAAGCCGAGATAGTGGAATGCGTTTCCGGAGCTGTTGATCTGCTCCTTATTTTTAAAAAGCATGATCATGGACTGGGCGATGCCAATTGTGGAGTCAGCCTCCATAGCCTCAACCAGTTTCAAAATACAGTCTTCACCAAGGGCTGCGTCATTGTTGTGGAAAAAGACATAATCAAATCCTCGCTCGCGAGCCCACTCCACTCCCGCATTGTTGCCAATTCCGAACCCGCCGTTCGTTGGTTGGGGGAGATAGGTGACGTGAGGAATTTCCGTGCCTGAAATCGGCAGGATATGATCTTCCACGTACCTGTTTGATAATCCGTGAACGGGGTGGGGATTGTCCACAATAAGAAACTCAACCCGGTCTTTGGGGTAGTTCAATTTTTTCAGGGCATCAACAAGATCAGGAAAATATTGCTCTGAATGAAAGGAGAGGTAGATGATGGCGACTTTAGGGAGGAGATTATCCGGCATAGGAGTGATGTTTGAGCATCCACTTAAGAAGATATTTAATCCAGCTCATTGCATGAATCCGTGCTACTTTATTCACAAAGATGGCGCGGAGTCCAGGCACCTTGCTTGATTGCCGTTCGTAGACATGCGTGATCTCTATGTCATGGACGTACATGACCTCCCAGCCTTTTTGCCACATGGTGTGGCACCAGTCGCAGTCTTCAAGGTACATGAAATAGCGCTCATCAAAGAAGCCAATTTCTTCTACTGCCGTGGCACGAGCGATAATTGCCGCGCCCAATATCCAGTCCACCGTACGCGTGGAGTTGTGATCAAAGTCCGCCATCTGCAACCGGTCCACGAATCGCTTCAGGAACGGTAACTTATCTTCTGCGTGAAGATGCTTGAACGGCTTGACGACGATGGAGGAAAAATTAAAACGGAAGCAAGAATACTGGAGGCGGCCGTCCGGGTAAAGCAGCTTGGGTCCGCAGATGCCTACCTTAGGATGCTCATCCATGAAGCGGATAAGACGTTCAAGCGTCCGCCCGCCCTCGGGGAGTAGCGTGTCGCGGTTAAGCGCAAAGTAATAACGAGCGGGCTCCGCCTTGAAGCCTAGAGTATTGCCCTTGCCGAACCCTACATTTCCGCCGGCATCAATATAGCGGACGGTGCTGAACTCTGAGGCGATGGCTTCTTTGATGTGATCTGTATTTCCGGAGTTATCAACTACGGTGACAGCTGCCGTGAAGGGACATTGGGCCACAT